>Ga0209530_1000457_pt1 | contig 29255 bp, 14 predicted proteins | sample BlaSpr_A8_Ref_O1_FD_187987 | JGI IMG/M metagenome (GOLD analysis project Ga0209530, IMG submission 187987) | Forest soil microbial communities from Thunder Bay, Ontario, Canada - Black Spruce, Ontario site 2_A8_Ref_O1 (SPAdes) (version 2) | ecosystem: Environmental > Terrestrial > Soil > Boreal...
GGAAGTCGATCACGTCGAACCCGCCGACCATCGTGTCGGTCAGCTCGACGAACGTCTCCGACAGTAGTTCTCCGTCCACATCCGCTCACCCTTTCAGGGAAGGCCGCAGGGTCCCCCCTCAGGCGCGGTAAGCGTGCTGATGACTGAAAGTCTCTCACGCTGAGCCGTCCTTGCCGAGCCGGGGCCGGGCGGCTCCGATTGCTGCACTGTGGGCGAAGGAGCCAGACCCGAGCGGAGGGCGAAGGCTGTCAGCTTCGCGCGGCATCAGGCACGCGGCCGCCTGGGGCACCTGGCCGTCCAGTACGCGCGCATCCTGGGCGGCAAGGTGACCGCCGTCGACATCGAGGACGCGAAGCTGGGCCTGGCTGAGGAACTCGGTGCCGACCATGTGGTGAACGCACGTGATGCCGATCCCGTCCTGGCGATCCGTGAGCTGGGCGGCGCCGATGTGGCGATCTGCCTCGCGACCTCTGCCCGCGCGTTTGAGCAGGCGTTCGGTTCGCTGCGCCGGGGCGGGCGGCTCGTCGTTCTGACCGGCCGGAGCCGCGGCGACAGCGGCCGTTGCCGGATCTGCTGCACGGGCGGTCTCGTGCTGGCCCGGTTCGCGAGCAGCGCCCGGTTTACGTCGACTTGCTGCCGCCGTGCAATGCCGGCTGCCCGGCCGGGGAGAACATTCAGGCATGGCTGGCCGACGCCGAGGCAGGCAACCATAAAGGGCGTGGCGGCAGCCGGTCAGCGACAACCCGATGCCGGCCATCCTCGGCCGGGTGCGCTACCCCGTGCGAGACCGTTTGCAACCGGGCCATTTCAGAACGTGCTGTTGTGCGCGGTCGCAGTGGCCGGCAGCCTCGATTTCTGACGTCGACCGCTGCCCTAAGAACGGGAATCCGAATTAATGTCCTGGTGAGAACCCCTGAGGAATTATCACGGTCAGCAAGAAAACGCGGTAAGTTAACCGAATCAGGAACGCGAGGGTCGCCAATTTCCGGGGACGTACAGCCGCCTCAGAAATGAAGTTTTGCCGCTCGATACGCTCGGGCGGTGCAGCCTGAAAGGCCTGGTGCCGGTGGGTTGGAACGGTACGTGAGCCAGAAGATGCTGTTCTGTGATCGTCGATTTGCAGCACCTCGTGAATTGCTATTATGCGCGAGTAGGGCGTAGCCTGACGCCGAAGAAGAAAATCACTCGTGTTTCCGGTTTGATCCGGAAGACCGAAAGTCCTGCTCGCCTGGGCCTCGGTGACTAAAGAGCCGAGGTAGGACGTCATGGCACCAGTAACCAGCCAGTTTGAGCCTTCGGAGTTCTTTGACGAGGTCTCCGCGACCGCTGGCGGTCCACCTCCACCGATCGCAATCGTCGGCATGGGATGCAGATTCCCGGGCGGGGCAGACAATCCCGCGGCCTACTGGGAGTTCCTCGCGGCCGGGGGTGATGGGCTGGTAGAAATCCCAGCAGATCGCTGGCGGGCCGAGAAATTCTATGCTTCCGATGCCTCGGTTCCTGGAATGAGCCGGGTCCGCCGAGGCGGTTTCCTGGCTCAGCGGGTCGACGAATTCGATGCGGCGTTCTTCGGAATATCACCGCGCGAGGCTGACTATATAGATCCTCAGCAGCGGCTCCTTCTTGAGGTCGCTTGGGAAGCGCTTGAGGATGCGGGAGCTACGCTCGATGAATTGGCCGGATCAGCGACTGGCGTATTCGTCGGGGGATTCACGCTCGATTACAGTCAGCTCCAATTCGGCGGTGTCGGGAAGGCTCGGACTAATCTCGGGGCGCACACAGCGACCGGCATCGTAATGACCATGTTCGCCAACCGTATCTCGCATGCCTTCGACCTCTGCGGCCCGAGCCTGACCGTCGACACCGCCTGCTCTTCCTCCCTGGTGGCGGTGCACCTCGCCTGCCGCTCCCTGTGGTCGGGGGAGAGCACGATGGCACTGGCGGGCGGCGTGAACCTGATGCTCACGCCGAACTTCACGATTGCCGCATCTCAAGGCGGGTTCCTCTCTCCCACCAGCCAATCCCGGGCGTTCGACGCGGCGGCCGACGGGTATGTCCGAGGTGAAGGCGCCGGCGTCGTGGTCCTGAAGCCGCTGGCGGACGCCCTGCGTGATGGCGACAACATCTATGCGGTCATTCGCGGGACCGCCGTCACGCAAGACGGCCACACGAATGGGATCACCGTACCTAATGGTGAGAGCCAGAAGCGGGCCGTCCGCAATGCGCTGAAAAGCGCCGGGGTCGCCGCGACCTCCGTCTGCTACGTCGAGGCACACGGCACGGGAACTCCCGTCGGGGACCCTATCGAGGTCAATGCCATCGGTGAGATCTACGGTGCGAACCGGCCCGCCGGTGACAGATGCCTGGTGGCGTCGGTAAAGACCAACATCGGCCACCTGGAGGCAGCGGCCGGGATCGCCGCGCTCATCAAGACGGCCCTGTGCCTGCAACGCCGCCAGGTCCCGCCGCACCTGAACCTGACGACGCTGAATCCCAAGATCGATCTGGACCAGCTGGGACTGGCAGTCCCGCGAGTGTGCCAGCCGCTGCCTGAGAGCGGCGGGCTGACCAGAGCCGCCGTCAACTCATTCGGCTTCGGGGGGACGAACGCCCATGCCATCTTGGAGGCCGCACCGGTCGCGCACGCTCCGAGCACAGCCGCGATACTCGTGCCTGCCGGGGCCAAGGGGCTCGTGCCGGTCCTGCCGCTCTCGGCGCGCAGCGCCGCTGCGCTGACCGAACTCGCCGGCCGGTACCGGCGGCTTGCCGACGACTACAGCCTCGCGGAGCTCGCTCCCGCCGTAGCGCACCGCCGGACGCAGCACCATCAAGCGCGGATAGCGGTCGTTACCGACTCACTCGATGAGCTGAAGGATGCGCTGGAGAGCTTCTCCGCGGGTAGCTCGCACCCGGCAGTGCACTCGTCGGTGACGCAAGGCGCGGCGCGCCCGCTGGGGTTCGTCTTCACCGGGCTGGGACCCCAGTGGTGGGGGATGGGTCGTCAGCTTCTCGAAGAGAGCCCTGTGTTCCGGGCGGTGATCGAGCGATGCGATGCGGCACTGACGCCGCTGGCCGGATGGTCCCTGATGGACGAGTTGTCCGCCGATGAGGCTGCTTCGCGGATGGCGGAGACCGCCGTGCTGCAGCCGGCCAACTTCGCGCTGCAACTCGGCCTGGCCGAGCTCTGGTCAGGGCTGGGCGTGGTGCCCGAGGCAATAGTCGGCCACAGCGCGGGGGAGGTGGCCGCAGCTTATGTCGCGGGAGCGCTGAGTTTCGAGGACGCGATTACTGTCATCTATCACCGCGCCCGGCTGCAGCAGCTGACCAGCGGCGAAGGTCATCTTCTAGCGGTGGCCATTCCTGAGGCGCGCGCACTGGAGCTGCCCGCCGTCCGTGACGGTTTCCTGCACCTCGCCGCTGTCAACAGCCCGGTCTCGGTCGCGCTCGTGGGAGATCAGCGGCACCTGACCGCGGTCAAGGACGAGTTCGACGCCGAAGACATCTTCTGCCGCTTCGTACACGGAGATGTTCCCTTCCACAGCCCCAGAATGGACCGCCTCGAAGCCGACATACGTCGCTGCCTCGGCGGCATCAAGCCGGCCGTCCCGGTGCTGCCGCTGTACTCGACCGTGACCGGCGACCGGATCACCGAAGCCGCGCAGGACGCTGGCTACTGGTGGCGGAACGTACGTCAGCAGGTCAGGTTCGCCGACGCGACATTCTCGATGATTGACAACGGGATCACAGGATTCCTGGAGATCGGGCCGCATCCCGCGATGAGCCTGGCCGTGACGGATTGCCTGGCGGCACGCAAGAAAAACGGTTTCGCGCTGCCGTCACTGAAGCGCAAGGACCACGACGGATCGGTAATCTCACATACGTGCGCGGAGCTGTACGCAACTGGTTACCTGCCGGACTGGTCGGCGTACTACCCGAAACTGGGGGCGCTCGCCCTGCCCGCTTACCCGTGGCAGCGGCAGAGTTTCTGGATGGAGGCTGACGGGAGCCGCCAGGACAGGCTCGGGCTCCTCGACCACCCCCTCCTCGGCAACCGGCGTGACGTACCCAAGCCCAACTGGCTGCGCACCTTCGACGGCACCCGGCCGCCCTACCTCGCCGACCACCGCGTCATGGACGCCAACCTGTTCCCCGGGGCGGGATATGTCGAGATGGCCCTCGCAGTCGCCAGGGAATGTTATGAGACGCCCCGCTGCACACTTGAGCAGATCCGCTTCCACGCGCCCGTGGTCCTGCAGGAGAATCCCGCCCATACGCTCGACACGACCCTTGACACCGATACCGGCCTGGTCGAGATATACGGGAAGGCGTCAACCGGCTCGGACTGGGTGCTGAACGCCTCCGCCCAGCTGCGGCCCGCGGCCGAGTCTGTCCCGCTTTACGACGTGCTCGCAGCCCGAATGCGGTGCGTGACCGACTGGGACGCCGAGCGGTGCTACGAGCATTTCCGTGCCAGCGGATTCGACTACGGACCCTGCTTCCAGATCATCGAGCAGCTCTGGATCGGTGAGAAAGAGGCGGTCGCACACTTCGACCCGAAGCTGGTGAACAGCGACAATCGCCATGAGCTCAACCTGATTCCGATGATCCTCGACGGCTGCTTCCAGACGCTGCTGCCGCTGGTCGGGTCGCCGGGCACGCCGTCTCTGGATTCGCTGCTGCCCTTCGGCGTGGACCGGATCGTGGTGCACGGGCCCGCGGACGGCGACCTCTGGGCGCACGCGACAGCCACCGAGATATCGGATGACTCGGTAGCCGGCGACGTCGTACTGACGGACGTCACCGGACGGGTGATCGTCGAGGTGCGCGGGTTCCGGCTCCGCGTCCTTGGCGCCGGCCAGCGTCCGCACGGCGCGGTGCAGCACGGGACGGAGTGGCTCTACGACCTGGCGTGGCAGCCGCAGCCGGCCGGCGCCGCCGGGGCATCACCCGTCAAGCCAGGGACGTGGCTCGTCCTAGCTGACCGCGCGGGCATCGCGGATGCCTTGATAGCCCAGCTGGCCAGGGCAGGGCAGCAAGCGGTCGTGGCCAGGGCAGGTGACGCCTTCGCGGAGAACGGTCCGCACGACTATCACCTCAGGCCGGACCAGCCCGAGGACCTCAGACGACTGATCCGGCTCACCGCAGAGCAGTCGAACGGTTCGTGGCGCGGCATCGTGCACATCTGGAGCTGCGACACCTCCCCGGATGATCTCGGCCCCGGTGACTTGGCCGCAGCTATGCGAAATGGCCCTTCTTCGGTGCTCCACCTAGTTCAGGCCATGGAGGCGGAGAACCTCGCTAGCCCGCTATGGCTGATTACCAAGGGCGGTCAGCCTGTCGACGGGCAGCTCGACGGGTCTGGCCTGCTGCAGGCGCCCATGTGGGGTCTGGGACGCGTGCTTCATCAGGAATCGCTCGCACTGCAGGCGCGCCTTATCGACCTGGACCCGCAGCACCCCGAGGACGACCTGCCCGCGCTGGCCGCGGAACTGCTCGCCGACACCCAGGCCGAGGACCAGGTCGCCTGGCGTGCCGGGATCCGTCTTGTACCCCGTCTGCAGCCCGCACCGCGACATGCCGGATCGTTCCCCGCGGCTCTGCGGGCCGACGCGAGCTACCTCATCACGGGCGGCCTGGGAGCCCTGGGACTGCTCTTCGCCCGCTGGATGGCAGAGCGCGGAGCCAGGCGCCTGATCCTGATGGCCCGGTCGCGGCTGCCCGATCGTGGCAAGTGGGCGGCACTGCCGGCCGAGGACCCGTGCAAGGCGCAGGTCGATCGCATCCGTGACATCGAGGCACTGGGGACCACCATAGAGCTGGTCAGCCTGGATGTCGCCGATCAGCACGCGCTACGCCGCTTCCTCGACCAGCGCCAGTCCGACGACCTTCCTCCGGTGCGGGGCGTCATTCACGCCGCCGGCAGCGTGCAGGACCAGGTCATGACGCGCATGGACGAGGAGCAGCTGCTGTCCGTCCTGCGGCCGAAAATCCTTGGCTCATGGGCACTTCACGAGTGCCTGAAGGACGAGCCGCTGGACTTCTTCGCGATGTTCTCCTCCGTCAGCTCAGTCGTCGTCACCGCCGGCCAGGCGAACTATGCCGCAGGCAACGCATTCCTCGACGCACTGGCCTATTACCGTCGGGGTCTGGGCCTGAACGCGCTGTCGGTTAACTGGGGACCCTGGGATACGGGCATGATCGCCCAGCTCGGACTGCAGTCGCTGTACGCCAGCCGCGGCATCGACCTGCTGCCGGAGCGAACCGGGGTGCGCCTGTTCGAGCAGATACTCGGGTCTGCTGTCACCCAGCAGATTGTCGTCTCGGCGAGCTGGCCGACCCTCATCGCCAGCTATCCGATCGTCCCGCGGCTGATCGAGCACCTCGGCCAGCAGGCAGACCAGGAGGCCACCGCCGACGAGACAACGACCCTCAGCGTGCTGGAACGGATCAGCGCGGCCTCGGCGCAGGACGCATCGTCCATCGCCGCCGACGCGTGCGCCGACATCATCGGCGGCGTGCTCAGGATCAGGGCGGCAGATCTGTCCCGCGAGGAACCGCTCATTCAGCTCGGCCTGGACTCCATGATCGCCGTGGAGCTGCGGATCCGGCTCGAGCAGGCCTTCGGTGTCGCCCCCAGGGTGGTCTTCCTCCTGCAGGGTGCCAACGTCACCGGAGTCGCGGACTTCATCTGCAGCGGGCTGGTCCCTCCGGCCGCCGCCGAAATGCCCGAGGATCTGGCCCAGCTCATGAGCGAGCTGGACCCGGCCACCGCCGAAGCGCTGCTTGCGGAGATCGAGCAGCCGTCGATTAAGCAGGGCTCGAATGACTGAATTTGCGGACCGCCTCTCGCAGCTGAACCAGGAGCAGCGGGCGCTGTTGCTCGCCAAGGCCCGGGAAGCTCGAAATGTACAGAGCGGGCCAGCCCGGATAGGCCCAGCGCCACGAGATGGGGACAACGTCGCGCTCTCGTTCACCCAGGAGCGGCTGTGGTTCCTCGAGCAGTTCGCGCCAGGCACCCCGTTCAACAACATGTCAGGCGTGGCGCGGGTGCCCCTCGCAGTGGACCCCGCCCTGTTCCGGCAGTGTCTCGACGACATGGTGCAACGGCACGACATCCTCCGGATGAGCTTCGGGATGAACGAGGGGATCCCGGCGGGCGTTATCGCCGAGCAGGTGATCGTTCCGCTAAGAGTCCTGACCGACGTCGACGACGCCGAACGGGACCGGCTTTTCAGCGAGGATGCGCGAACGCCGTTCGATCTCAGCGCCGCCCCGCTGCTGCGCGTGACGATCGCCCCGGTGGGCGCGACGGAATGCCTGATCCAGCTCACGATGAACCACCTGATCTCCGATGGTTTCTCCAACGGAGTGTTCTTCCGCGAGTTCGGGGAACTGTACCGCGCGCGGTCGGCAGGCATGGCACCGGCCTTGGCGCCGCTGCCGTTCCAGTTCGCCGACTTCGCCTGGTGGGAGCGCCAGCACCTGGAGGGGAGCGAAGGCTCACTGCTCGTCAAGCCGTGGACGGCGGAGCTAGCCGGCGCGCCGCAGCAGCTCACGCTGCCGTCGGATCATCCGCGACCTGCCCGGATGACCTATCGAGGCGACCGGATCGCGCTGGAGGTTCCCGACGCGCTGTTTGAACGGGTGCAGAGCCGGAGCAAAGAACATGGCGTTACCCCGTTCGTCACGATGCTCGCCGCCTTCGCGGTGGTGCTGCAGCGCTACTCGATGCAGGATGACCTGGTCATCGGCGTCCCCGTGGCGAACCGCGAGGAGAGCGGTACCGAAGCCCTGATCGGCCCGTTCCTCAACACCCTCGCGATCCGGCTCGACCTCGCCGATGATCCGGCGTTCGGTGACGTCGTCCAGCAGGCGCAGCGGACCACGCTGGCCGGATTCGACCGCCAGTCGGTCCCCTTCGAGAAGGTCCTGCAGTCGGTCCAGGTCAAGCGAGACCCGAGTCGAAGCCCTCTTTTCCAGACGGTCTTCAACTTCCAGTTCGACCGTTCCGGCACCGCAGGAGGGCCCGGCTTCGAGCTGAAAGACCTGCACAACGGCACCTGCCAGTTCGACCTGCTGGTCAGCCTGGTCACCGGTAGCGCCGGCCTCGACGGCCACATCGACTATTACAGCGATGTCTACAGTGCCGCCTCGATCCGTACGCTCATCGGCAGCTATCTGGCCGTGCTCGGCGCGGTCGTTGCGGACTGGCAGCTGCCCATCCAGAGCATCCCGTTGCTGGCCGTGAGCGATCTCGCGTCGGCCGACGGCGGCGACAGGGCACGGACGGCGTACGACGGAAGCAAGTGCGTTGACGACCTGGTCATCGACCAAGCGCGCCTGACCCCGGACCGCATCGCGCTGGTCGGGCAGGACCGGTCTCTGACCTACCGCGAACTGGACGAACAGACAATGGCGCTCGCCGCCCGGCTGAGAGCGCAGATCACGGACGGGCCCGGCGCCCATGTCGCAATCTACCTGCCCCGGTCGGTGGATATGGTGCTTGCCATCATTGCCGTGCTGCGGGCAGGCTTCTGCTACATCCCGCTAGATCCTGCCTATCCGCGTGAGCGCCTCGGCTTCATCGTCGCCGATGCGCAGGTCGCCGCGCTGCTAGCCCGACGAGATGGGCAGGCATCGCTGCCCGAGGCCGACGCCCCGACGATCTTCATCGATGACATGCCTGACGGTGACGCCGGTGCCGTCCAGGACCTGCCGGCCCGGGTGCGCTCCGCCGACGGCCCGGCCTACACGATTTACACCTCGGGTTCGACCGGGACGCCCAAGGGCGTGCAGGTGCTCCATCGCAACGTTGTCAATTTCCTCGACTCGATGCGCAAGACACCGGGCATGACGCCGGATGACGTCCTGCTGGCCGTGACGAGCCCGTCGTTCGACATCGCGGTGCTGGAGATGATCCTGCCGCTCGTGGTGGGAGCCAGGAGCGTGATCGCCTCCGTGGCCGACATTACCGACGGCGCCCGGCTCGCTGCTCTCCTCGACGAACACCACGTCACCATCATGCAGGCGACGCCCTCGACCTGGCATCTGCTGGTCGAGAATGGCTGGTCCGGCCGGGTCGGCCTCCGAGCGCAGTGCGCTGGCGAAAGCTTCCCGCCGGTGCTGGCGGAGAGCCTGATGACGCGGTGCGCCGAGGTCTGGAACATGTACGGCCCGACCGAGACGACGATCTACTCGACCATCCACCGGGTCACGGTCGAAGACCTCCGCGCGGGATCGATTCCCATCGGCCGGCCGATCCAGAACACGTCAGCCTACGTGCTCGACCAGGCACTCAACCCGGTGCCGGGCGGTGTCCTCGGCGAGCTGTGCCTGGGCGGGGACGGTGTGGCATGGGGATACCTGGGCCGGCCGGAGCTGACCGCTAGGAGCTTCGTCGTCGCCCCGTTCGCCCCGAAGTCAAGGCTTTACCGGACGGGAGACCTGGTAAGACGCCGAGCCGACGGCATCCTGGAGTTCGAGGGGAGGCTGGACCACCAGGTCAAGGTGCGCGGCTACCGGATCGAGCTCGGCGACATCGAAGCCCACCTCGGGCAGCATCCCGATGTCGGGCGCTGCGTAGCTGCCGTACGGGAAGACGTGCTGGGGGACAAGGTGATCGTGGCCTTCCTGGAGCTGGCCCGGCGTGACGAGCCGGCCACGCCGCCATCCGCGGCCGAGCTCCGTGCGTGGCTGCGGGACCGGCTGCCCGATTACATGATTCCCGGCCGGATCGCGGTCCTGGCAACGCTTCCGCTCACTCCCAACGGCAAAATCGACCGCAGCAAGCTTCCGGCGGCGATTGAGGACGGCGACCTTGAGACATCCCCGGCCACGGCTGGGTATGTCGCGCCGCGCGACGCGACTGAGGAGAGGCTCGTCGCGATCTGGAAGGAGGTGCTCGGTCAGTCCACGATCGGCGTTGAGGACAGCTTCTTCGACCTAGGCGGCCACTCGCTGCTGGCCACCAAGCTCATCTTCCGCATCCGGGCTGCCTTCGACGTCGATCTGCCGCTGCAGGTCCTGTTCGAGGGCCAGCCTACGGTGGCGCGGCTCGCCGTCCTGGTATCGGGCGGCGCTGCCGAAGGGGGTGCGGACTCCGCCGGTGTGCTGCGCCTGGACCTAGCCGCCGAGGCCATCTTGAATGCCGGCATCCGGCCGGCGGCCGGCGCGCCGGTGCACTCGGTAGCCCATCCCCAGCATGTCTTCCTCACCGGCGCGACCGGTTTCCTCGGTGCGTTCCTGCTCGCCGAGCTGCTCGCGACAACGGACGCCTCGGTCTTCTGCTTGGTGCGGGCGGACTCTCCCAGTGAGGGAAGGGACCGCATCATGGCTGTCCTGGCGTCCTACCTGGTAGCAGACCCGGTGCACGCTGACCGCATCATCCCGGTGCTCGGCAGCCTGGACCAAGCCCGTATCGGGCTGTCGCGGGCGGAGTGGTACCACCTCTCCCAGCTGGTCGACGTGATCTACCACTGCGGCGCCGAGGTGAACTTCCTGAAGCAGTACCACGCGCTTAAGCCCGCGAATGTCTCAGGCACCGAAGAGATCCTGCGGCTGGCCTGCGACGGACCGGTGAAGCCGGTCCATTTCGTATCGACGACCTACGTCTTCGACCGGTTCAGCTATCCATCAGGCACCGAGTTCACCGAGGAAACGCCGCCCGTTCACAACCTCGAGCACACGCTTGGATATACCCAGACCAAATGGGTCAGTGAGCAGATGGTCTTCGAGGCGGGCCGGCGAGGCGTACCGATTTACGTCTACCGGGCCGGCCGGGTCGCCGGGCACAGCCAGACCGGAGCCTGCCAGACATATGACTTCCTTTGGCGGGCACTGAAAGTCGGCCTTGAAATCGAGGCGGCACCCATCATGGACATGGCGCTCGACATCACGCCGGTAGATTACGTGGTGCGCGCGATCGTCCATTTGTCGCGGCAGCCAGCGCTGCAGGGCAAGGCGTTCCATCTCGTCACCAAGGAGCCGGTACAAGAGTCAGACCTGGTCGACTGGGTCGAGAAGTTTGGTTACAAGGCAGATCGACTGTCGTTCCATCAATGGTGCGGCCGGGTTGAAGAGCGCGCCGCGGAACTCTCTGATGTCACGGCTGGAGCTCTGGCGCCGTTCCTGTCGGGGACGCTTCCGCTGGACAAGATGCCGAAGTCCTACTTCGATGCACGCAATGTCGAGAAGGGCCTCGCGGGAAGTGATATTACCTGCGCCCCGATCGACGACCGGCTGCTCCGTCTGTATTTCGAGTATTTCATCGGCACCGGGTTCCTGCCACCTCCGCCGTCTTACACACCGGAACCGCATCGGAAGGCATCACAGTGAAGGCAATCCAGATCCATCAGACCGGCGGCCCGGAGGTCATCCGGGTCGAGGACGTGGAGACGCCGAAGCCTGAAGAGGGCCAGGTGCTGATCCAGGTCGCGGCGGCCGGCGTGAACCACACCGACATCCTCGCCCGGCAAGGGGCCTACGTCACCAGCGAAGCCGCGCTGGAGCTTCCGGCGATCCTCGGGACCGAGGTAGCGGGGGTCGTAGCCGGGCTGGGGCAAGGCGTCTTCTCGCCCGCACCGGGAACGCGCGTTGTCGCCTTGGTCCGCGGGGGCTACGCGGAGTACGCCACCGCCCAGCAAGAGCGGGTCTACCCGCTGCCACCGGAACTCGATTTCGCGGCCGGCGTGGCCTACCTTGTGCAGGGCATCACGGCGTGGGAGATCCTGCGTGACTGCGGTCGTCTCTGCCCCGGAGACCGGGTGCTAGTGCACTCCGGTGCGGGGGGCGTCGGCACGCTGGCGATCCAGCTCGCGAAGGTCTTCGGAGCCTCGAATGTGGTCGCGACGGCGAGCACCACGGCAAAGAGAGACCTCGCGGCCGAACTCGGGGCGGATCTCTGCGTCGACTACACCAGCGCGGACTGGTGGCGTGAGGTGTCCGCGGCGAGTGATGACTGCGGCATGGACGTGATCCTCGACGCGGTGGGCGGTGACATCGGCGAGCAGAGCCTGGACTGCCTGGCTCCTTTCGGCCGGCTGGTCGAGTACGGCGTGGCGAGCGAGCGACTGGCATCTTTCGCGGGCTCTCAGCTCATGCACAAAAACCAGTCCGTCACCGGCTACTGGCTGAGCAGTCGCCTGGCCCGCGATGGCGCCAGCGCGGCGGTTGTCCCGCAACTGCTGCAGCTGGCCAGCGAGGGCAAGATCAAGAGCATCGTGCGGCATGTCTTCCCGCTCGAGGAGGCCGCCGAGGCGCACCGGGCCATCAGCAGCCGTAACACCATGGGCAAGGTCGTACTGATCACATGACCAGGGAGCAAGGCTAGCCATGAGAATTCTCATCTACGGAGCTGGCGTAATCGGGCAGATCTACGCTGGCCGCTTGCACGAGGCAGGCCACGAGGTGACCGTGCTCGCGCGCGGTCAGGCACTCCAGCGGCTATCCCGCGACGGCATCGCATTGGTGAGCGGGGACAAGTCGTGCCAGGTCCAGGTGGCGGTGACGGATCATCTCGACCCGGGCAGCTCGTTCGACCTGGCCCTGGTGACGGTCCGGCGCGAACAGCTGGACGAAGTACTGCCTGCACTGCCCGGCCTGCCGGCCACCTGCGTGGTCCTGATGCAGAACAACCCGCTGGGATCGGCAAGCGTCAGCGGCCTGCCCGGCGGCGACCGGCTGCTTTTCGGCTTCCCCGGCGTCGGCGGGTACCGGAACGACGACGGCGGCATCGAGTACATCGAGATCCCGCAGCAGCCGACGACCCTTGGCCAGCAGCAGGGCAGGGAGAGAACGGTCCAGACCGCCTTGGCGTCCGCGGGCCTCCCGGTGACGACGACCGCGGATATGGATGGATGGCTCAAGACCCATGCCGTCTTCATCGTCGCGATGGGCGCGGCCATTAACTCTTGCGACGGCGATGCGGTCAAGCTCGCGGCTGACCGCGGGCGGGTGGCCATGATGATCACGTCCGTCGGCGAGGGGTTCCGTGCGCTGGCCAGCAAGGGCGTGGCGGTCCAGCCGCGGCCGCTGAGGATGATCTTCACCGTGGTACCGGGGATGTTCGCCGTCAGGTACTGGCAAGGACAGCTCAGGGGGGCAGTGGGAACGGTATCGCTGGCGCCGCATCTGAGGACGACCAAGGACACCGAACTGGCCGTGCTCTCCCTCGACGTCCAGAAGCTGGTGGCCGGAACGGTGCCGACCCCGCACCTGGACAAGCTGCTGTCCATGGCGCAGCTGTGATGCAGAGGAAGCCGCGATGACCAGCTCAACAGGCACACGTGACACCAAGTCGGCAAAAGCGTCACGCAAGTGGTGGATTCTAGCGGTGCTGTGCATCAGTGTCCTGCTCGTGGCCATAGACAACACGATCGTCAACGTCGCACTGCCGACGCTCAGCAAGCGGATCGGTGCGTCGACTGCCAACCTGCAGTGGATCGTGACCGCATACTCACTGCTTTTCGCTGGCCTCCTTCTCGTGGCCGGACATCTCGGCGACCGGATGGGCCGCAAGCGGATACTGCAGATCGGACTCGTGCTCTTCACATTGACTTCGCTAGCTGCTGCCCGGTCGACCTCGGTGGATCAGCTGATCCTGGCACGGGCAGGAATGGGCGTCGCCGCGGCGATGATCTACCCCTCGACGCTCGCCCTCCTTTCCAGCACCTTCACCGACCGTAAGCAGAAGGCGGCTGCCATCGGCATCTGGTCCGGCGTCTCCGGCCTAGCGGTCGGGATGGGCCCGCTAGCTGGCGGACTGCTGCTGGAGCACTACTGGTGGGGGTCGATCTTCATTGTGAACATTCCGGTGGCGGCGGTGGCGCTGATCGCCGGAGCACGCCTGGTCCCCGAGTCCCGCGATCCGGCACCCGGCCGATTCGACAGTGTCGGGGCGCTGCTGTCGGTCGCCTCGATCGGCTTGCTGGTATGGGCTGTCATCGAAGCTCCCGTGCGCGGCTGGACGGACGCCATCACCATCCTCGCTTTCGCTGGCGTGGTCGTGCTCCTGGTGACCTTCATCTTCTGGGAGTCGCGACACACCAACCCGCTGCTAGAAGTCCGCTTCTTCGCCAATCCCCGATTCTCTGCCGCGGCCGCCGCTATCTCCATGGCCTTCTTCGGGCTGTTCGGCTTCATCTTCGTCATCACCTTGTATTTCCAGCTCATCCGCGGGTACAGCACGCTGCACGCCGGACTCGCCACCTTGCCCTTTGCGGTGGTCATGGGCGGCCTTTCACCGGTCGCGATTCTCCTCATGAAACGATTCGGTACGAAACTGGTCGTCACCATCGGCATGCTGCTGATGTCGGCCGGCTTTATCGTGGCCGCGCTGGCGCCTCTCGACGCCAGTTACTGGCGAATAATCGTGGTGGCCATGGTGCTCATGGCCGCCGGGCTGGCCCTCAGTACCGGGCCGGCCACCGACGCCATCCTGGGCTCGCTGCCGAAGGAGAAGGTCGGCGTAGGGTCCGCCGTGAATGACACCACCCGCGAGGTGGGCGGCGTTCTCGGAGTGGCCGTCACCGGCTCGGTGATGAGCTGGTATTACGGGAACCGGCTGGGTGCGGCGTGGGGTGCCCTAGGCCTGCCGCATTCCGCGGTGGAGATCGGCAAGGGATCTGTGGGGGCCGGCCTGGCGCTGGCGCGGACAGTGCCGTCCGCGCAGGTTCCGGCGGTCACCGACGCGCTGAAGAACTCGTTCATGACAGGGATGCACGCCGGATCCGTCACGGTCGCCGTGGTTACCTTTGCGGGCGCGATCGCGGCTTGGCTCTTCTTGCCGCGCCGGGACATGGTGGTGCCATCTGCGGTCACGGACGTCCTGCCTCTGGACGAAATGCCCGTACTAAGACAAGCCGGCAGCCATGCAGCTGCGCCGCGATGACGCAGACGCCGACGATAAGCGACACAGCGCGGGCCGCGGGACCTGCTCTGTGGCGCCTGTCGCCGGTGTCGGACGCGCCGCGGCTGCTTTGCCTGCATCACGCGGGCGGTAACGGCGCCTTCTACACCAGCTGGGCGGCTGAGCTCACCGGGACGTGCGAGGTGTGGACGGCGAACCTGCCGGGACGCCGAGGTCGTTCCCTGGAGCCCCTGATCACCGACCCGGACATTCTCGTGACGGAGCTAGCCGATGCCGCGGAGGCCCTCCTTGACCGCCCCCTGGCGATCTTCGGACACAGCATGGGCGCCCTGCTCGGGTACGAGGTAGCCCGCGAACTGCGCCGCCGTGGACATCCGCCGCTCAGCGCCCTCGTGGTGTCGGCCTGCCGGGCCGTGCAGCTGCGCCCGGAGCAGGCGCCGGTCCCGCGCCCCGATGCCGAGCTGGCAGGAATGCTCAAGGTGTGGGGCGGAACACCGCCGGATCTTCTCGAGGACGAGGAGTTCCTCGGCCTGGTGCTGCCCCCGTTCCGTGCCGACCTCACGCTCTGCGAGGCATATCGCTACCGGCCAGGAGCCGCGCTTGACACCCCGCTTACCGCCTTGGCTGCGGCGCACGACGATGTCGCACCGGTGCCCGATGTCGCGGCGTGGTCGGTCCTCTCCACTCGATGGCGCGGGATCCACGTTGTCGAAGGGGGGCACTTCTATCTGGTGCCGGCTCGCCGGCTCGTCCTCGATGTAGTCGTTCGCGCGGTCACGGAGGGGGCTAGCCTCATGCGACAGGACGGTGAGCGCGCAGGATGACAGCGTTCAGCAGGATCGCCATCGTCAATCGCGGCGAGGCCGCGATGCGACTCATCCGCGCCGCTCGCGAGGTCGCAGTCGAGCAGGGATCGCCGCTGGCGACCATCGCCATGTACACGGACGCCGAGCGCAATTCCATGTTCGTCAGGGAGGCCGACGAGGCGGTGCTCATCTGCAGCGCCAAGCAGGACCCCTACCTTGACTACGACGTACTCGAGCGGGCTATCTCAGAGAGCGCCGCGGATGCCGTGTGGGTCGGCTGGGGGTTCGTATCGGAAGATCCCGAGTTCGCCGACCGGGTAGAAAAGATGGGCCTGGTCTTCATAGGCCCGAGCGGGAAGGTGATGCGCCAGCTAGGCGACAAGATCGGAGCCAAGCGCCTCGCGGAAGAGGCGGGCGTACCGGTCGCCCCGTGGAGCGGTGGCCCGGTCGCCAGCCCGGCGGAGGCCCGCCGCCACGCCGAGGCCATCGGGTATCCCCTTATGGTCAAGGCCGCGGGCGGCGGGGGCGGCCGCGGCATCCGCCGGGTGGATAATCCCAGCGGGCTCGACGCGGCGTTCGAGAGCGCCCGGCGGGAAGCGGTCAGCAGTTTCGGCGACGGCACCCTCCTCATGGAGCGGGCGATCGCTGGCGGGCGCCACGTTGAGGTCCAGATCGTCGCCGACGGCCAGGGCGGCGTATGGGCCCTCGGCGTCCGGGATTGCTCCATCCAGCGCCGGCACCAGAAAGTGATCGAGGAGTCCGCGTCCACCGCCCTCGACGCCGGTGCCGAGCAGCGGGCGAAGGCGGCGGCGGTCACCCTGGCCGAGGTCAGCGGCTACTGCGGAGCGGCTAGCGTCGAGTTCCTCTACCAGCCTGCCGAGGACCTCCTGGTGTTCCTCGAGGTCAACACCCGACTCCAGGTCGAACACGCTGTCACCGAGATCACCACAGGTGCGGACCTGGTCAAGCTTCAGCTCTACCTAGCGAGCGGCGGCCGGCTGCAGGGCGAACCGCCCGCATCGCACGGTCACGCCATCGAGGTGCGGCTCAACGCCGAGGATCCGGAGCGTGGTTTTGCGCCGGCACCGGGCACCGTTGAGTACCTGGCGTGGGCGTCGGGACCAGGAGTGCGGATCGAGACCGGCCTTGCCCAGGGCGACGTTATCCCCGCCGGGTATGACTCCATGATCGCCAAGATCATCGGCTACGGGCGTAACCGGTCCGAGGCGCGCGCGAGGGTCATCCGCGCGCTGCGGGAGACGACGGTAGTCATCAGGGGAGGCATGACCAACAAGGCCTTCCTGGCCGGGCTGCTCGAGCATCCGGACTTGGCGGCCGGCCGGTACGACACCGCCTGGCTGGAACGGCTGATGCGCGAGGACCAGCACGCGCCGCCCGGACAGCGAGCGATCGCCCTTGCCTCGGCAGCCATCGACGCCTACGACAGGAATCGCGAGGTCGAGCGGGGCGGTTTCTTTCTCTCGGCGCTTAGAGGCCGGCCGCAAACCGATATGGAACTCGGTCACCGCGTTGAGCTGCTCCTCGGCGGAGCGCCCTACATCTTTGAGGTGTACCAGAACGGCGCCCGCAGGTATCGGTTGCTGGTCGATGGCTGCCGGATCGATGTCGCCGCGGAGCGAGGCGGGCCGTTCGAACGGCGGCTGGTTGTCGCCGGGCGTCCCTACCGGGTGGTGTCGATCCGCCAGGATACCGAGACGCTGGTCGAGGTCGACGGACTGCCCCACCGGGTCAGTCAGGACGACGGCGGCCTGATCCGCGCTCCGTCGCCCGGCGTACTGGTCCACCTCGTCGTTTCCGATGGTGACGAGGTAGCAGTCGGCGATCACCTGGCCACGCTGGAGAGCATGAAGATGGAGGTCGCCCTGCGCGCGCCAGCCAGCGGGTGGGTGCGCGAGGTGCTGGCCGTTGTCGGCACCCCGGTCGATATCGGTAGCCCGTTGTTCCGCCTCGAAACGAAACCGGAAAGCGCCATATCCGCTGGCTCTGCTGACCGCGCCGATTTCTCCGCCATTGTCACGTCCGATTCAGGCGATCCGCGTGTCAGCGTCGCCCAGGCACTCGCCGAGCTGCGGTCCCAGGTTCTTGGCTACGACTACAGTGCCGCCGAGGCCCTCCGTATCGTCACCGCGTACCGGCAGCACCGGTCCGAGCTGGCTGCTGATGATGCCGGTACCCTGCGGCTCGAGCTGGCCGTCCTCGACGCCTTCGTCGGTGTAGTGCTGCTCAGCCGCAACCGGCGCACCGGTACGGACGAGGCGGCCGAGGACGACCACAGCCCCCGTGAGTTCTTCCACGCCTTCCTGGGAACCATGGACGCCACCCGAGCCGGCCTGCCGTCGAGTTTCAAGGAAAAGCTTCGCGACGCGGCGGCTGGCTACGATGTGGACGGGCTCGAGCGCACGCCGGCGCTGGAGGACGCGCTCTTGTGGATGTTTCTCGCTCAGCAGCGCATTGCCACGCTGCTGCCCGCGGTGCTGGCCATCCTCGGATTCCGCCTTGACCACTCCGACGTTCCCGAGGAGCAGCGCCAGGAGCTGCTTGAGACGCTAGACCGGGTGATCCTTGCCACTCAGCTCCGTCACCCGGTGGCCGGCACGCTGGCTCGCAGCGTCCGGTTCCGGCTCTTCGACGGCCCGCTCATCCAGGCCAGTCACGACAAGACCCTCACGTTGATGTGCGAGCAGCTGTCCGCGATGACAGCCGCAGGCAATCCGGAGCAGCGCGCAGCAAGCATGGCAACGCTCGTCTCCTGCCCGCTGCCGCTGATTCGGATGATGGCAGCAGTGAGCGAGGACGATGCAGAACGGCGAGAGCTGATCGAGGTGCAGACTCGCCGCTACTACCAGATCCGGGACCTGGGTGACGTCCACTGCTTCGATCGGGAGGGACGGCGGATGGTCACCGGGACCTTCGAGCAGGCAGGTGGAAGTGCCGTCATCGTGGCCGCCGAAGCAGCTACCGCGCAGCTAACGGATCTCACCGCTGTTCTCGCCGCCGTCGGAGCGGAAGCGGGCGCGTCGGCCGCAGCGGTAGCCGACGTGTACGTGCAGGCTGGAGACTTCGCCCCGTCCGGCGGCCACGATCTTGGTGTGCGCATCGCCGGTGCCCTAGCCGCCACCCCCCTGCCAGACGGGCTGAAGCGGGTGACCGTCTCGGTCCCGACCGGAGTCATGCAGGTGGCCCGCGCCACCTTCGAGCGTGACGGCGCCGGCTTCGCCGAGAACCTGCCCCTGCGAGACCTGCATCCGATGGTGGCCGAGCGTCTCCACCTGTGGCGGCTAGCCAAGTTCGACCTGCGGCGGCTGCCTGCTCCTGAGGACATCTACCTCTTCGAGGCCACTGCCCATGCCAACTCCGCTGACCGGCGGCTGATAGCGCTCGCCGAGCTGCACGACCTCACGCCGCTGCGGGACGCCACGGGGACGGCGACGGCAATCCCCGCTCTTGAGCAAGTGCTCGACAGCTGCCTCGACGGACTACGGGCGGCCATTGCCCAGCTCGCCTTGCCCGAGCCGCCGCAATGGAACCGGATTACTCTCTACGCCTGGCCGGACATCGAGCTGGACCAGGACGAGCTGCTGTCGGTGCTGCGGGTCCTGGCCCCCCGTACCGATGGTGTCGGGCTTGAGCAGCTGGGCATCCAGGGCCGGATCCGGCGGCCGGACGGGCTCCGGGAGGTGCGGCTGCGCATGGCCCGCTCTGCGGGTACCGGCCTCACCTTCGAGGTAACCGAGTCCCCGCAGGCGCCGATGCGGCCCCTCGACGCCTACACCCAGCTAGTGATGCGGGCTCGGCGGCGAGGCACCGTTTACCCGTATGAGCTGATCCCGCTGCTGCTGCGGCACACTGGTCACCCGGGGGGACAGCTTCTGGCCGGAGCGGAGTTTCACGAGTACGACCTCGATGCCGATGGAGCTGCGGTCCTGGCAGACCGCCCCTACGGGGAGAACAAGTCGGCCATCGTGTTCGGCACGGTCACCACACCGACCATCCGTTACCCCGAGGGAGTGACCAGGGCGGTGATCCTCGGCGATCCCACCACGGCCCTCGGCTCGGTGTCCGAACCCGAGTGCCGGCGTATCGTGGCAGCGATCGGATTGGCCCAGTCGCTCGGCTCACCGGTCGAATGGTTCTCCGTGTCCTCAGGGGCCAAGATCGCCATGGACAGCGGCACCGAGAACATGGACTGGGTGGCACGGGTGCTGCGCTGCCTGGTCGAATTTACCGAGGCCGGCGGCGAGATCAACGTGGTAGTCACGGGGATCAACGTCGGTGCACAGGCGTACTGGAACGCCGAGGCGACCATGCTGATGCACACCAAGGGCATACTGATCATGACACCGGACAGCGCCATGGTCCTCACCGGCAAGCAGTCACTGGAGTACTCGGGCGGTGTGGCGGCCGAGGACAACTTCGGTATCGGCGGCTACGACCGTGTTATGGGACCCAACGGCCAGGCCCAGTACTGGGCATCCGACCTATCCGAAGCCTGCCGGATTCTCATGGCCCACTACGACTTCGCCTATCGGGCTCCCGGCGAACGGTTCGCGCGCCGCGCGCTGACCGGAGATCCACTCGAACGCGATGTGCGGCACAGCCCGCACCATTTCGAGGGCACCGGATTCGCCACGATCGGCGAGATCTTCTCGTCCGAGACCAACGCCGAACGCAAGAAGGCCTTCGACATCCGTGCCCTGATGAAAGCCGTCATCGACAGTGACTGCTCTCCCCTTGAGCGGTGGGCTGGAATGGCCGACGCTGACACGTCGGTAGTGTTCGACTCCTTCCTTGGCGGTTACGCCATAACCCTCATCGGGATCGAATCGCGCCCAGTGCCCCGCCTCGGTCTTCCGCCTACGGACGGCCCGAAATCGTGGTCAGGCGGCACGCTCTTCCCCATGTCGTCCAAGAAGGTGGCGCGTGCGATCAACGCGGCCAGCGGAAACCGGCCGCTGGTGGTGCTGGCCAACCTTTCGGGTTTCGACGGGTCACCCGAGTCCTTGCGCCGGCTGCAGCTAGAGTACGGAGCCGAGATCGGCCGGGCCATCGTCAACTTCGACGGACCTATCGTTTTCTGCGTGGTTTCCCGCTACCACGGCGGCGCCTTTGTCGTTTTCTCGGGTGCGCTCAACGATGGCCTCGAAGTGGTCGCGGTTGACGGGTCGTACGCATCGGTGATCGGTGGCGGACCCGCCGCAGCGGTGGTATTCGGCGGTGAAGTAAGGAAGCGGACTGAGGCGGACCAGCGCCTGGTCGATCTGGGTTCGCGGATCGCGCAAGCTGACGACGGGGCAACAGCCCGGCTGCGGGCCGAACTCGCACAGCTGCGGCTCGCCGTGCATGCCGAGAAGCAGGCCGAGGTGGCCGACGAGTTCGACCGGATCCATAGCATTGAACGGGCAAAGAAGGTGGGTTCGGTGGACCGGATCATCTCGCCTGGCGAGCTGCGCCCTTACCTTGTGGCGGCGGTGGCGCGCGGCATAGCCCGTACCCAGCACGCCTGACCTGCTCTGATGGGTACCCTGAGAGCCGGTGCGGTCACGGCATCAAGCCGTGCAGAGGGAAGATGGCTGTCCTCGTGGCCATGATCTGCCGATCCACCGGTTCGGCCGGATCGTATCCGGTCTCGAACGATACGTAGTCGGCCAGAGCGCCGTCGGTCATAAGCTCGGGAGCTACCTGGCCGGTCTCCCTGGCTACATACTCGCGCCACAATCTGGGAGTCGGCGTCGCCGGGTCTATCGGCGCACCTGCCGCCTCGGCCAGCAGGTGGGTCCAGCTTCTGGGCACGACCTGGATGTGCTCATAGCCGCCGCCCCCGGTCAGCAGCCAGCGGCCGTTCGCGACCTCGTGCGCCAGCGCATGCAGCGCAGCATGCGCGGAACGCTGAGCGTCTACGCTCAGCTCCAGGTCCGCCAGCGGATCGCTCCAGTGCGTGTCGCAGCCATGCTGGCTGACCAGGATCTGCGGCGCGAACTTCCGCAGCAGCGGGGGTACTACGGCATGGAAGGCCCGCAGCCATCCCGCGTCTGCGGTACCGGCAGGCAAGGCCACGTTCACCGCCGATCCCTCGGCCGCAGGTCCGCCGGTCTCCGAGGGCAGCCCGGTACCTGGGAACAACGTAGCCGGATGCTCATGCAAGCTGATCGTCAGCACCCTGGGATCGTCCCAGAACGCAGCCTGCACCCCATCGCCGTGATGGACGTCCACGTCAACGTAAGCAACTCGCTCCGCACCCTGACTGAGCAGCCAGGCAATCGCGATCGCCGGGTCGTTGTACACGCAGAACCCGCTGGCGTGCCCGGCCATCGCATGATGCAGCCCGCCAGCGATACTGGCCCCGTGCAGTGCTGTCGAGGTCCAGACCGCCCGGGCCGCAGCCAGCGTCGCGCCGGCTACTAGCGCGGCAGCCTCGTGCATCCCGGCGAATACCGGATCGTCCTGGGTGCCGAGCCCGTGCATGAGCAGCAGGCGTGCCGTCCGTTCCCGTGCTGCCGCGTAGTGTTCACCAGGGTCGTCGGGCTTGGATGCTGAACCGCCAGCCAGCCGCACCGCTGCGATGTACGCGGGGTTGTGGACAAGTTCCAGCTCGGCGTCGGTGGCATTGACGGGGGTCTCGACAGTAACTCCCTGCTGGCGGAACACGCCGAAAGCCTGCGCCAGCTCGATGGTCAGCTGGACTCGGCGCGGCGCCATGGGGTGCGAGGGACCGAAGTCGTACTCGGAAAGCTGCCTGTCCCAGGCTACGTGCAGTGTGCATGTCATAGCAGACTCCTCGGTGCTTCCGGGTGGCCCGGTCTCATATTCCCCCGGCCGGGTGTACTCACGTGTTCCGTTAGTGACGCGATGTCCAGCGCGGCCCGATAGCCAGCCACCCGGTTTCCCATGCGGTCATCCGGCGCCTGTTCAGCAGGAACCGGCCTGCTATGCCGATCAGGAGCACAGCGCCGCCCAGCCCGGTGACGGCTCCTATCCCGGCTGCGGTCTCCCGCGGCGCGACCGCCGCTGGGAAGAGGGGCGAGACGAGATTGCCTGACTGATCTGTCCAGATCCGCACCTCGCTGCCGGCACTGTCTGCGGCCGGAGCGGCTATCAGGCTGGTCACCGTCCGGCCATCTGGCGCCGTCCACCGGGCTTCCGCTTGCGGAGCAATGCTGACCGGGTAAGCGTCGACGTCGTCCGGAGCGTCTAGCAGGACCGCAATCGTCTTGTGATAGGTCGCCAGCTGCGCGCTCATCTCCCGCATGGACCCGGTATGTGCGGCGTCCGCGGCCGCGGTGGCGAGGAACGGCGCGCCCGCGCAGAATACGGCGAACAGCAGGGCCAGGATCACGGTCTCGATCCGGTCGGTGCTGCGCCGCAGCGGGTTGCGGTCGGGGTGGCGGCCGCGCAGGAACCTGCCCAGCCAGGTGGTCTTTGGTCGCATCGTGTGTCACCACATCCCTGTGAGCAGGTTTGTCGCTATCCACAATCCGGCAGCTCACCAGTGGTCAGGCAGGGCCATTGGTCCCGTCCACGCGGGACTCAGATGACTATCAGGATCGGTATCAGTGGCTTCGGCCGGGTCGGGCGTACCTTCACCCGGATCGCGCAAGAGCGTGCCGGCTTGCAGGTGGTGGCTGTCAACGACATCACCGACGCGCGGACGCTTGCTCACCTGCTGGAGTTCGACTCCACGTTCGGACGCCTGCGTAACCAGGTGGAGCACACCGATGACTCGATGATCATCGACGGCACCCCGATACCGGTGCTGTCCGAACGGGATCCAGCGAACATCGACTGGGCTAAGTACGCGGTGGATGTGGTGATCGAATCCACCGGTAAGTTCCGTACCCGGGACGGCGCGGCGCTGCACCTGAAGGGAGGCGCGCGCAAGGTGCTGATCTCCGCGCCGGGCAAGGGCGTGGACCTCACCGTGGTGCTCGGCGTCAACGACGCCGCGTACGACCCGGAGCTGCACGACGTGATCTCGAATGCGTCCTGCACGACGAACTGCGTGGCGCCGATGGTGAAGGTGCTGAACGACGCGTTCGGCGTCGAGCGCGGTTTCATGACCACTGTGCACGCCTACACCGGGGATCAGATGCTGCTCGACGGGCCGCACAAGGACCTGCGGCGGGCGCGGTCCGCGGCGGTCAGCATCGTGCCGACCAGCACCGGTGCGGCGCGGGCCACCGGCGAGGTCATCCCGGCTATGGCCGGCCGGCTCGACGGCGTGGCGGTACGGGTCCCGGTGGAGGACGGCTCCCTCACCGACCTGACCGTCGTGCTCAGCCGTCCGGCAACCGCCGACGAGGTCAACGCCGCGTTCGCTGAGGCAGCGTCGGGTCCGCTGGCGGGCATCCTGCGGTACAGCACCGACCCGATCGTGTCCCGCGACGTCATCGGCGACCCGGCGTCCTGCGTGTTCGACTCGGCGCTGACGCAGGCCAGCGGCACCCTGGTCAAGGTGTTCGGCTGGTATGACAACGAGTGGGGCTACACGAGCCGGCTCGCCGACCTGGTCGCTATCGTCGGCCAGCTGCGGTAAGCAGCGGCAAAGCAGCGGGGCCGTCTCCAAAGGGGCGGCCCCGCTGATGTGTGCGGTGGCTCATCGAGAGCAGATCCGGTGGCCGGTGAGCAGGTCGGGCACGATCCGCAGGTATATGTCGCTCTCACCGCCGGGCCACGGCCACGCGATCGCGTCCTCCCGGACCCGGCTCAGTTCGGCCGGATGCCTGACGTGATGCGCCTGGCCGCGGACGAGCACGCTCCAGACCTGGCCTAGCGCGTGGTCGATGTGATCGACCTCGAACGCTATCGGGCTGTCACCATGACCGTCGATTACCGTTCCCTTGGCGGTCCGTACGACGATCGTGCCGGCCACCAAGGCATAGTTCACCGGCAGGACCACTGGACCGGTGGACGTGACGAACGTGAACCGTCCCACGCCGCCGGGCTTGATCAGTCGGCGGCACTGCCCGGGTATCAGCTTTTCTGCAACAGGCGGGCCAGCCAGCCGAGCCCGCACTGGCGGTGTGTCGCCACCGCCGCCGAGCAGCGCGGCAGGCGTGGTCTGCAGCGCCGCGGCCAGGTCGCGCAGCGTCGTGGCGCTCGGCCTGGCTGGGTACCGTTCCAGGTACTCCAGGTACCGTGGGCTCATCCTGCTCCTGGCCGCCAGCTGTTCCTGGCTCAGCCCCAGTTCCGCGCGCCGCCGGGCCACCCGCCTGCTCAGGTCCCCCGGGTCCGCGGGCGACGGCCACCGCGCCTGCTGCGCCTGATGCGTATAGGTAACGGTCATGGTGTCGCGGCGCCAGAACGGCGCCCCACCTCCTCGTGAGTGTCGATCTCGGATGAGACTAGCCTCGGCCGGGCGGAGGTACGTGAGTAGTGGCGTCAGGTCCGTCGGCCAGGACGTTGGTCCGCCACCAGTCGGTGACTTATGGCACTGGCGCCGCGGGAACCGGTCGGCTCATGGTGAGTACGACAACCCCGCGAGTGAGATAGGCGGTGACACCGATGAGCGGCATCCTTTCGCCCGCCCTAGCCAACCATCCTTTCCTGCACGGCATGTGCGATGACCATCTCGCGGTACTCGCTCAGGCGGCCGCCGAGGTCACGTTCCCGGCCGGGAACCGCCTGTTCGATGGCGGCGGCAACGCCAGGCGGTTCTGGCTGATCGAATCCGGCCGGGTGGCACTGGACCTCCAGATACCGGGGGAGGGCCCGGCCGTCATTGAGCACGTCAGCATGGGTGAACTGCTTGGCTGGTCCTGGCTGTTCCCGCCGTACCAGTGGGCGTTCGGAGCGGTTGCGGTCACCACCGTGAAGGCCTTCGAGTTCGACGCCGTCGAGGTGCGGGCGCGCTGCGCGTCCGATCCCGAACTCGGCTACGACCTCATCCAGCGGATGGCGCAGGTCCTCGCGCACCGGCTGCGGACCATGAGGGTCAGGCTGCTCTGCGAATGCCACACGGCCGAGTAGCGCCTGTTTCCGCCTACGCCGCGCTGGGGCGCCAGGCGGCGAGCAGACCACTCCTCACCACCGTAACGTGGCGGGCGTGCGGCGGTCCTGTCGGAGCCACGCTGATATGAGGGCCAGGCCAAACTCACGTCATCTAGGGCCTAAAGTCCCTCACCTTCGCCTCTGCTGGAAAAGGCCAGTTCACGGTTGAGTCGGATCACGGCACGCGAACTGGAGGACCATGATGGGAGCGGGGGCGACTGTCCCGGACGGACGCTGGTACGGCGCGAAGCGGCGCCTGCTCGGCTCGCCGCTGGTGACCGAGCAGCTCAGCAGCCAGCGGCTGTCCAAGCCGCTGGCCCTCGGCGTGCTCTCCTCCGATGGCCTGTCCTCGGCGGCCTACGGCACCGAGGAGATCCTCTACGCGCTGATCCCGTTCTTCGGCCTGGCCGCGTTCACCCTGGTGCTGCCGCTGACGCTGCTGGTTTTGTTCGGCGTCGCGCTCGTCGTGCTGTCCTACCGCGAGGTTGTCTCGGTGTACACCAGAGCCGGCGGATCGTACGTGGTCGCGCGGGAGAACTTCGGCCCCCGGGTCGCCCAGGTCGCCGCCGTCGCGCTGATGATTGACTACGTGGTGACGGTCGCCGTGCAGACTGCCGCCGGCAGCGCGGCGATCGTCTCCGCGTTCCCCGCCCTGTCCCGGCTGCCCGTGGTCGGTCCGAAAATCCTGCTGGTCATCTCGCTTGTCGCGGTCGCTGTCATGTGCGCCGTTAATCTGCGCGGTGCCCGCGCGGCGGGACGCGCGTTCGCGGTCCCCACTTACCTGTTCGCCGGCTCGCTGCTCATCATGATCGCGGCCGGCCTGATCCGTGAGGTGGCTGGCAGTCTCCCGCACGCGACGGCACAGCACGGCATGATCACCACGGGCTCGCACACCGGGCTGATCGCCGTGGCCGCAATCTACATCATGGCGAAGGCGTTCGCTAACGGCGGTTCCTCGCTGACCGGGATCGAGGCGGTGTCCAACGCGGTCAGCGCGCTGCGCCCGCCTGAGGGCCGCAACGCCCGCCAGCTCCTGGCAATCCAGGGTTCCCTGGTCGCCGTGCTGATCGCTGGCATCTCCTGGCTCGCCCACGCCACCCACGTCACGCCGTACACCACCGGATTCCCGACCGTGCTCGCGCAGGAGGCAACCCTGGTCTTCGGGCACACCACGGCCGGGCACCTGATGTTCTTCATGCTCCAGGCGGGCACCGCCGCGATCTTGTTCACTGGCGGCAACACCAGCTTCACCGGTTTCCCGTTCTTGGCTAGCTTCGTGGCCGAGGACTCGTTCCTGCCCCGCTGGCTGAACCGCCGCGGGCAGCGGCTGGTTTTCTCCAACGGCATCCTGATGCTTACCGTGCTGTCGATGACGCTGCTGCTGGCGGCGGGCGCCACCGTGAACGCGCTGATCCCGTTCTATGCGATCGGGGTCTTCACCGGGTTCGCTATGGCCGGGTTTGGCATGGCCCGTTACCACCGCAGGACCCGGGAGCCGGGCTGGCGCCGACGCCTGGTGATCAACACGGCCGGGGGGATCTACACCGGGCTGGTCGTCGTGCTGTTCGCCGTCGTGAAGTTCACCGAGGGCGCCTGGCTGGTTGTCCTGCTGTTCCCCGCGCTGGTGTACCTGCTGATCCGGCTCAACCGGGAGTACCGGGCCGAGTCGGCGGCGCTCGGCAACCAGTCTGGCGCCATTACCGCCGAGCCGAACTACACCCGCCGCGTCGTACTGGTACTCGTGGACGGCTATGACCTGGCTGTCGCGGCCGCCGTCCGCTACGCCAAGAGCCAGCGGCCCACTGTTCTGCGCGCGGTCCACTTCAGCCTGGACGATGCCCAGGCGACCAGGCTGCGCGAGGCATGGCTCGCCGCGCGCACCGGCGTCCAGCTGGAGATTGACAACTGCCCGGACCGGCGGCTGGCCCACGCCGTCGCCGAACTAGCCGCTCGCGAGGCCGCCGTCCCCGGTACGTTCCTGACCGTCGTCCTGCCCCGCCGCTGCTATCCCGCGGTGGCCGGCCGGGTGTTGCACGACCGGACTGCGGACAAGATCGCCCGCACGGTCAGCCACATCCCTGACGCGGCTGCCACGATCATCCCGTTCGACGTCGGCCACCACGCCGCTCATTCAGTCACGCAGTCAGTCGCCTGTGTGGGCAGTGTTCTCGACTACGAGCGGCCAGCCCCGCCGCCGGGTACCGATTCAATCGGCGCGCTAACCGAACCTCGCCACGCCACTGTGCAGGGTCGGCTCCTGGCGGCGCGGATCCAGCCGTCCGGCCAGGGCACCGTGCTGAACTGGCGGATCGCCGATGCTACCGGCGACCTCACGGCCTTGTTCTACGGCCGGACCAGGATCGTGGGCGCCGAGCCCGGCAGCCAGGTCCGGCTGCACGGCATGGTTGGCATCGGGACTGACGGGCATCCCGCGATGATCAACCCCGGGTACGAACTGGTCCGCTGACGAAACGGCGTTCTCGGCGGGTGATACCACAGCCCGTTCTGAGATAATGCTTGTGATTTCTAGCGGAAGAGGACCCCGTGTAATGGAGGACGCCGAGCCGGGCAGACCGGACATCCTGCCCCATTTGCAGCTGGATGAGCTGCTTGCCGAACTCCAGGGACGGCTGCACGCCGTGCTCGGGGCACGAGATCAGATGCACGGGCTGCTCCAGGCCGTGGTGGCGATCGGGGAGGGCCTGGACCTGGAGTCCACGCTGAGCCGGATCGTGCAGACAGCGGTCGGCCTGGTGGACGCCTCCTACGGGGCGCTCGGCGTGATCGGGGAGGAGCAGGTGCTGGCCGAGTTCATCCCGGTCGGACTGACCGAGACCGAGATCACCGCTATCCATCACTGGCCAGAGGGACGAGGCCTGCTCGGCCTGCTGATCCGCGATCCCCGGCCGCTGCGGCTGGCCGAGATCGCCGCGCACCCGGAGTCCTCCGGGTTCCCTGCCGGGCATCCGCCGATGGGCAGTTTCCTAGGCGTCCCGGTACGGGTGCGGGACGCGGTGTTCGGCAACCTGTACCTGACCAACAAGCGCGGCGCGGCGGAATTCACCGAGGACGACGAGGCGGTGCTGGTCGCGCTCGGCGCGGCGGCAGGGGTGGCGATCGAGAATGCCCGGCTGTACGAGGCCGCCTGGCGGCAGCAGCGGCTGATTGCTGCTAGCGCGGACGTCACCACCCGGCTGCTGTCCGGTGCCGATCCCGGCGAGGTACTTGCCGATGTCACTCGCCAGGTGCGTGAGCTGTCCGGCGCCGACCTGGTCGTGCTCGCGATTCCTGATGAGTACGGGCGGAGCATGATCATCACTTATGCCGAGGGAGACGGCGCCGACACCGTCCGGGGCCTGGTGCTGTCGGCTGGTTCCTCTATGTCTGGCCGGGTGCTGGCCAGCGGCGAGCCGGCAACTACGGCGGATTTCGCCGCCGACGAGCGCGCCTCAACGGCGGCGAGGGGCGCGATGACCCACATCGGCCACGCCATCGTGTTCCCGCTCGGCGTGCCGGGGAACGTCCGCGGCGTGCTCACCGTCGGCAGGCGGCATGGCGCTCCGGCGTTCCCGCCAGAC
>Ga0209530_1000458_pt1 | contig 29217 bp, 28 predicted proteins | sample BlaSpr_A8_Ref_O1_FD_187987 | JGI IMG/M metagenome (GOLD analysis project Ga0209530, IMG submission 187987) | Forest soil microbial communities from Thunder Bay, Ontario, Canada - Black Spruce, Ontario site 2_A8_Ref_O1 (SPAdes) (version 2) | ecosystem: Environmental > Terrestrial > Soil > Boreal...
CCCGCGGGTCAGTGGTAAGCCACCGGGCACTTCTTGATACCGTTGATCCAGCCGGACCGCAGCCGCTCCGGGTCCCCGGCCTTGCGGATGTCCGGCATGGCGTCGGCGATCGCGTTGAAGATCAGCTCGATCTCCAGCTTGGCCAGGCTGGCACCCAGGCAGTAGTGCGCCCCATTGCCGCCGAAGCCGAGATGCGGGTTGGGCGAGCGCGTGATGTCGAACGTGTCGGGGTTGTCGAAGACCGACTCATCGAAGTTCGCCGACCGGTAGAACAACCCGACCCGCTCCCCCTTCTTGACCGGCTGGCCGGCCAGCACCGTGTCGGTGATCGCCGTCCGCTGGAACACCATCACCGGGGTCGCCCACCGGATGACCTCATCCGGCATGGTCTCCGGCCGCTGGGCCTTGAACAGCTCCCACTGGTCCGGGTGCTCCATGAAGGCGATCATCCCGTGCGTGATGGCATTGCGGGTGGTCTCATTCCCAGCCACGGCGAGCAGGATCACGAAGTACCCGAACTCATCGGGCGACAGTCCCTCGCCGTCCACCTGCGCTTCCATGAGCTTGGTGACGATGTCATCGCGCGGACAGGCCTTGCGGTCCTCGGCCATCGCCATGGAATAGCCGATGATCTCCATCGCCGCCATGGCCCCGGCCTCCTGGCCGCCCACTTCCGGATCGTCGTAGCCGATCATCGTGTTCGACCAGTTGAAGATCTTCTTCCTGTCCTCCTGCGGCACGCCGATCAGCTCGGCGATCGCCTGCAGCGGCAGCTCGCAGGCGACGTCGGTGACGAAATCGCCGGTGCCTTCCTCAAGCGCGGTGGCGACGATCGTGCGAGCCCGGTCCGCCAGCACCTGGCGCAGGTTGCTGATCGCCCGCGGCGTGAACCCGCGCGAGACGATCCGGCGCATGTCGGTGTGGTGCGGCGGGTCGGTGTTCAGCATGATGATCCGCTGCATCTCGACGGCCTCGCGGGTAATGCCGTCCTCGAAGCGAATGATCGCGGTGTTCTCGTAGTTGGAGAACGCCTTGTCGTTCTTGGACGCCTCCATGATGTCGGCGTGCCTGGTCACCGCCCAGAAACCGGTGTCGCCGAAGCCCTTGGCGCCGGTCGGCTGCTCATTCCACCAGATCGGCGCCGCCCGGCGGAGCTCAGCGAACTCGGCGTGCGGTACCCGGTGGGCGTATACCTCCGGGTCGGTGAGATCGAACCCCGGCGGGATGTCCGGCACTGACACGTGACTGCCTCCTGCGGTTCACTGCTAGAACTGACTGCTAGAACTGAAACGTGTTCTACTTTGATTGAAGCACATATGACCCGGTTCGCGTAAGGAGTGAGTGTATGGGCACTGCGGTGATTGTCGAGGCGGTCCGCACCCCGATCGGCAAGCGCGGCGGCGCGCTGTCCGGCCTGCACGCCGCGGAGATCCTCGGCGCGGCTCTGCGCGGACTGGTGTCGCGGGCCGATCTGGACCCGGCCGAGGTGGAGCAGGTAGCGGGCGGGTGCGTCACCCAGGCGGGCGAGCAGTCAAGCAACATCACCAGGACGGCGTGGCTGCACGCCGGGCTGCCTTACCAGACGGGCTGCTTCACTTTGGACGCCCAGTGCGGCTCGGCCCAGCACGCGGCGCACCTGATCGCTGGGCTGATCGCTTGTGGGGCCATCGAAGTCGGCGTCGCGGGCGGGGTTGAGGCCATGTCCCGGGTACCGCTGGGGTCGAACCGGGGCGTTGACGTCGGGACGCCACGACCATCGTCGTGGGACATCGACCTGCCGAACCAGTTCGTCGCCGCGGAGCGGATCGCGCAGCGGCGCGGGCTGTCCCGGGCCGACATCGACGCGTTCGGGCTGCGCTCCCAGCAGCTCGCGGGCCAGGCCTGGGCCGAGGGGCGACTCGGCCGCGAGATAGTCCCGGTGGGGGACGTCGACCGCGATGGCGGGCTGCGCTCGACGACAATGGAAGGGCTGGCCGGGCTCAAGCCGGTACTCGAAGGCGGTGTGCACACCGCCGGCACCTCGTCGCAGATCTCCGACGGCGCGGCGGCGGTCCTGCTGGTCTCCTCAGGCCGCGCCGCCTCGCTGGGCTTGCGTCCGCGGGCCAGGATCGTGGCGCAGTGCCTGATCGGCGCGGAGCCTTACTACCACTTGGACGGCCCTATTCTTGCGACGACCCGGGTACTTGAGCGGGCGGGGATGACGATGGCGGACATTGACCTGTTCGAGGTGAACGAGGCGTTCGCATCCGTGGTGCTGTCCTGGATAAGCGAGCTCAAGCCGGACCCGGACCGGGTCAACGTGAACGGCGGCGCGATCGCCCTCGGCCACCCGGTCGGCAGTACCGGCGCCCGCCTGCTCACCACCGCTTTGCACGAGCTGGAGCGCCGTGACGCGTCGACGGCACTGGTCACCATGTGCGCCGGCGGCGCCATGTCCACCGCCACCATCATCGAGCGCCTCTGAGCACCCTCCCGGTGGCGGGACGGGCACTCGTTCCGCAACGCTTGCTCTGCTTCCCTCCAGGAAGCGGTTTCCGCCGAAAGCGCTTCCCCCGGGGAAGCAGAGCAAGCGTTGCGCGGGCAGGACACGCGCCCGCACGGAATTCAGTTCCGCAGGAACCCCAGCATCGTGTCTAATGGGACGAATGGGGCACATAACAGCGGTGCTGCCGGAGTTCATCGTCGCTTGCGTGATACTGGCGGCGCTGCCGGGGCCGGCTACGGCGCTGTTCCTGCACCGGACGATGCGGGATGGCCGCAAGGCGGGGCTCGCGGCGGTCGCCGGGAACGAGATCGGCGTGTTCTGCTGGGCGATGGCGGCGGGCGCAGGGCTGACCGAGCTGCTGCGCGCCAACGAGGTGCTGTTCATCGGCATGCACGTGGTGGGCGCCGCCGTGCTCATCTACCTCGGCGTATCCGCCCGGCGAACGGCGCGACGTGAGGAAGGCGACTTCGGCGACGCCCTGAAACTGAGGCTGCCGAAGGGCCGGACGCCATGGTCGGCCTTCCGGGCATCGCTGGTGACCATCGCCGCCAACCCGAAGGTAGCCGTCTTCGCCTTCTCCTTCTTTCCCCAGTTCCTGCCGCGCCATGGCCCGGTGTTCGGCGATGCCATCACGCTGGCCGGCATTCAGCTGGTTATCGACACCGCGTACTGCGTGATGATCGTGCTGGTCGCCTCACGCGCCAGAACCTGGCTGTCCCGCGCCACGATCCGCCGCCGCCTGGAGCGTGTCCTTGGCGCGACGCTCATCGGCCTCGGCCTGGACCTCGCCGCCGCGGCCCGCTAGCCGCTAGCCGCTGACCGACTAATCCGCAGGTTAACCGCCGTTTGGGTGGGTACCTTGCGACCATGTCAATTACGGCGGGTGACCGAAAGAACACGGAAACCTTTAAGTATGTGGTGTTCATCGCGGCAGCGGCGGCGATGGGCGGCTTCCTGTTCGGCTACGACAGCTCCGTGATCAACGGGGCGGTCACCGGCATCCAGAAGCATTTCAACGTCGGCTCCAACCAGACCGGCTTCGCGGTGGCCTCGGCGCTGCTCGGCTCGGCCGTCGGTGCGTGGTTCGCGGGCAGCCTCGCCGACCGGATCGGCCGCGTCAAGGTCATGCTGATCGCGGGTGGACTCTTCGTCGTCTCCGGCATCCTGTCCGGGCTCGCCTTCAGTATCATTGACCTCTCGATCTGGCGCATCGTCGGCGGTATCGGCATCGGTATCGCCTCCGTCATCGCCCCCACTTACATCGCCGAGGTGGCACCGGCCCAGTACCGCGGCCGGCTCGGCTCGCTGCAGCAGATGGCGATCGTGCTCGGCATCTTCATCTCGCAGCTGATCAACTACGGACTGGGCGAGGCGGCCCACGGCGAGACCACCAGCAACCTGTGGGGCATCCAGGCCTGGCGCTGGATGCTCATTATCGAGTCCGTCCCCGCCGTGATCTACATCGTGATGGCGCTCATGGTGCCCGAGTCCCCCCGCTACCTGATCGCGTCCGGGCAGACAGACAAGGCCCGCGCGGTGCTGACCAAGGTGGAGGGCGGCGAGCACGTCGAGGACAGGATCGCGGAGATCCGCGCGGTGATGAGCTCCGAGAAGAAGGCTCGTTTCCGCGACCTGCTCGGCAGCAACGGCTTCCTGCTGCCGATCGTTGTGATCGGTATCGGCCTCTCGGTCTTCCAGCAGTTCGTCGGCATCAACGTGATCTTCTACTACTCCTCGCTGCTGTGGCAGTCGGTGGGCTACAACGTCTCGAACTCGCTGCTCCTGTCGGTATCCACCTCGATCGTCAACGTGGTCGGCACCGTGGTGGCGATCTCGGTGATCGACCGGATCGGCCGCAAGCCGCTGGCGCTGATCGGCTCCTTCGGCATGTCGATCTCGCTGGCGGTGGTCGCCTTCGCGTTCTCGCACGTAGACAAGGCCAGCGCGGTGGCTTCGATCCCGAAGGGCTATGGCACCCTGGCCATCGTGGGCGCGCACGTGTACGTGTTCTTCTTCGCCATGTCCTGGGGTGTGGTGGTCTGGGTGCTGCTCGGCGAGATGTTCCCGAACAAGATCCGTGCCCTGGCGCTGTCGGTCGCCGCCTCGTTCCAGTGGCTGGCCAACTTCGCGATCTCCCAGTCCTTCCCCACCATGAGCCGGTGGTCGCTGAGCGGGTCGTACATCATCTACGCATGCTTTGCCTTCCTTTCCATCCCCTTCATCCTCAAGTTCGTCAAGGAGACGAAGGGCAAGAAGCTGGAAGACTTCGGCTAACTCTGGTCTCTTCCACCCTCACCGGGCTAACCTGATCTGCAGCCAGGCGTGACAACGGCGTCACGCGGCCGCGCCGGAGGTTTGGCATGCACATTAATGCTGGTGACACCGCCTGGATGCTGACGTCAACGGCGCTGGTGTTCTTCATGATGCCCGGGCTCGCCCTGTTCTACGGCGGCCTGGTCGGCGCCAAGAACGTCGTCGCGACGATGGTCCAGTCGTTCGTGGCCATCGGCGTGATCAGCCTGCTGTGGGTAATCGTCGGCTACTCGCTGGCGTTCGGCGCCAATCACTGGGGCGGCGTCATCGGCAGCCTGCACAATGTCATGCTGCACGACGTCACCGGGGTACCGAACGGCTACGCGCCGACGATCCCGGCCACCGTGTACATGGCGTTCCAGCTGATGTTCGCGGTGATCACTCCGGCGCTCATCGCGGGGGCGTTCAGCGAGCGGATGCGGTTCCGCGGCTACCTGGTCTTTATCGGCCTGTGGTCGCTGGTGGTGTACAGCCCGTTCGCGCACGCCGAGTGGGGCGGCGGGATCCTCGGCAGCGGCGGGCTGCACGCGATCGACTTCGCCGGCGGCTCCGTGGTGCACGAGCTGGCCGGCGCCGCGGCCCTCGCCACCGCACTCTACCTGCGGCGGAGCCGCCCGCTGGACGCGCCGCACAACGTGCCGATGGTACTGCTCGGCGCCGGGATCCTCTGGTTCGGCTGGTTCGGCTTCAACGCGGGCAGCGCCGGATCGGCCGGCAGCGTGGCGGGCTACGCCCTGGTGAACACCCAGCTGGGCGCGTGCACCGCGATGCTCGCCTGGATGGGCATCGAGTGGTGGCGCAAGCGCAAGCCGTCCGGCATCGGCATCGCCGCAGGCGCGGTGGCCGGCCTGGCCGCGATTACCCCCGCGTCGGGCTACGTCCAGCCGTGGGCGGCGATCCTCATCGGCCTGGCCGCCGGGCTGCTCTGCTATGGCGCGGTCCACCTGAAGGACATCTTCCACTACGACGACTCGCTCGATGTGGTCGGCGTGCACATGGTCGGCGGCTTCATCGGCGTCGTGCTCACCGGGGTCTTCGCCAGCCTCGCGGTGAACCCGGCCGGCGAGGCCGGCGGCCTCACCCAGCTGGGCCGCCAGCTCGTGCTAGCGGTGGCCGGCCTGGTCTACCCCTTCATCATGACCATGATCATCTTGTGGGTCGTCGACCACACCGTGGGCCTGCGGGTCTCCCCCGGCGACGAGGAAGCCGGCCTCGACCTGTCCGAGCACGGCGAAGTAGCCTACGTAGCCCTAGAACCCGCCCTAACCGCCACAAACGGCCAGTCCGCCCCGGCTGCCGCAACGAGCCCGGCCGCCCCGGGCGCCTGACCATCCGCTGGCCCCGGCCGACGCGTCGCGGCCGCTTACCGCGACCGGGGCCGGCTACGGGCTGACCGGCCTGCGGGAGCGGGCCACGCTAGCGGGTGGCAGCCTTGAGACGGGGCCGGACAACGGGGAGTGGCGAGTATGCCTGACGATTCCGAACCAGTAACCGTCGTCGTGGCGGACGACCAGTCCGCCGTGCGGGAAGGGCTGGTGCTGCTGCTTGGCACCCTGAACGGGATCGTCGTGGCCGGCCAGGCCGCGGACGGGGACGCGGCGGTCGCCCTGGTCGCTTCGATGCGGCCGCAGGTGGTCCTGATGGACCTGAACATGCCGGGCTGCGACGGGGTGACCGCAACGCAGCGGATCACCGGCTCGCATCCTGGCACCCGGGTCGTGGTACTCACGACGTACGCGGACGACGAGTCGATCATCGGGGCCTTGCGCGCCGGGGCACTCGGCTACCTGACCAAGGACGCTACGAGGAAAGAGATCGAGCGAGCCGTGCTGGCCGCAGCCGGCGGGCAGGGGGTGCTCGACCACGCAGTGCAGCAGCGGCTGCTGTCGGCGGCGGTTCGTTCCGGTCCTGGCGCGGGCCCGGATACCGGCGCTGCATCCGGCGACGAGAGCGAGCTGACGCCGCGGGAGGCTGAGGTGCTGCGGCTGATCGCGGCCGGGCAGTCTAACCGGGAGATCGCGCGGGCCCTGTTCGTCAGCGAGGCGACGGTCAAGACGCACGTCAACCGGATCTTCGCCAAGACCGGGTCCAGGGACCGGGCGCAGGCGATCCGGTACGCCTACACCCATGGGTACGCCTCGTCGTCGTAGGCCCGGGCATCGCCTGACTGCGATTCGCCTGACCGCGATATCGCCTGGCACGATTCGCCTGGTCGCGATCGGGATGCCCGGGCCGAGCCGGTTTCCCCGCCGGGCGTTACAGCAGGATCGTGAAGGCCACGGTGCCGTTGGCACTGGAGATGCCGCCATTCTCGCAGGCGGTCAGGTCCAGGGTGGGGAGAACGTTAACCTGCACGGCGAGACTGCCCTCGAATTCGCCGCTGATTATCGTGCCGCGCTGGGTGGTTATTAGCTCGCCGTTGACAGCGGTCGTGGTCTGGTCGTACGAGAAGGTGCTGTAATTGCCGTTGCTCCAGATGAATGTTGTCACACCCGTGCCGGCCGCGAGCAGGGTAGTGCATGAGATCCCCGTTTCGATGGAGTTGATATAGCCGACTCCACCGGTGATTGACGTGTCGGTGGACAGGCAGGACCCGACGGTGTCCTGGGTCGTTACGTAGTCGCCTGCCGACGCGGTATTGGTGAGCGCGGGGCTGTATAGGTCCTGCTCGGCGCCCGTGCAAGCCAGCGTGCCCAGGCTCAGGGCATGCGCCGACGCGGCCGGGAGCAGGACGGTGCCGGCGCTGAGCGTGATTATTGCCGCTGCAGAGCACACTATTGGGGCGAGTCGCATAAAGCCTCCTATTACGGGAAGTAATTGCTCTATCTGTAATCGTGCACACCGTAGCAGGCTTCTGTCAACCTTTTCCCGGCGTTACAGCAACACAACGCATTTGCCCGATTAATGCGTTTGTGTAAAATGGCACAATTCGGATGCCCGCCACACACCCAAGGCCAATTTGTGACGGAAAATCCATGCTCGACGGAAAGAAAGGAGTCAAAAACGACCAGTTTCTTTCCGTCGAGCATCGAACTTCCGCGCAAATCGGGTGGCGGGGGGTGACGTGGTGCGGGGGGGGTGACGTGGCGCGGGTGGCCGGGCGGCGCGGGGTGGCCGGGTGGGCTAGATCCAGTCGGCGTAGCGGGGCCAGGCCAGGAGGGTGTCGACTACCTCCGGGGGGCCTTCGCTCGGGCCGGGGACACCGTAGCGGCCGCGGTAGAAGAGCAAGGGCTCGCCCGCGCGGGCCGGCCCTAGCTCGGCGACGCGGCCGACTACCACGTTGTGGTCGCCGGCATCGTGGACGGCGGCAACCGTGCAGCCGACCCAGGTGAGCACGCCGTCCAGGATCGGTGCACCGGTCCCGGACGCGGACCAGGACACACCCGCGAACTTGTCCACACCCTGGGTGCCGAAGACCCTGGCCAGTTCCCGCTGGGACTCGGTCAGCACGTTCACGCAGAAGTGGCCGCTCCGCGCAATCCGCTGCCAGGTCACCGAGGAGCGGCTCGGGCAGAAGAGCACGAGGGGCGGGTCAAGCGACAGCGCCGTGAAAGCCTGGCAGGCGAAGCCCGCCAGGCCGTCGGCGTCCATGGTGGTGATGACGGTGACGCCGGTACAGAAGTGACCGAGCACCTGCCGGAACCGCTCGGACACGCCAAGCCCCGCCGCCGTCGGCCCGGCGGCCGACACGGCCGCGGGCGGGGCAGGCGCGGCGGCCGCGGGCGGGGCAGGCACGGGCGGGGCAGGCACGGGCGGGGCAGGCACGGGGCCGGTGGATGCCTCGGGTGTCGGGGTCATCAGGTGAAGTTGTGCCCCCAGAAGCTGATGGCGGTTGTTTCCCTGCTGATCCAGGTTGCCTCGTCGACCGTCAGCCCGTCAAACCCGTACTCGATGTCGAAGCCGCCGGGCGTCTTCAGGTAGAACGACACCATCAGGTCGTTGGCGTGCCGGCCCAGCGACGCGGACACCGGGACGCCGCGCTTCACGCACCTGTCCATGGCGCGGCCCACGTCGTCCAGGGCCGCCACCTCCACCATCAGGTGGATGATCTCCTGCCCGGACGGCATCGGGGCAAGGGCCAGCGAGTGATGCCGTGGATTACAGCCCAGGAACCGGAACCACGCCGGCGGGGACCCGGCCGGCATGCCCAGCATCTCGGCGGGCATCCGCATCGAGTCCCGCAGCCGGAAGCCAAGCACCTCGGTATAGAACTCGTACTCCGCCGTCGAGCCGGGCGGGGTCGGCAGCACCACGTGCCCCATGCCCATGTCCCCGGTGACGAAGCGGTTCCCGAACGGGCTGACCGCCGGCCGGTGCTCAAGCGCGGCGCCCCAGAACACCTCCAGGCCGTTGCCCGCCGGGTCCTCGAAGAGCAGCAGATCCTGAACCCGGCGGGTAGCAAGCTCCTCCGGGGTGCCGACCTTGACCGGGACCCCGGCATCGGCGAGCGCGCCGGCCACCGCGGCCAGCGCCGACGGGTCCGCTACTTCCCAGCCGGAGGCGAGCAGCCGGTCCGACTCCCCCGGCACGATGATCAGCCGCGCCGGGAAGTCGTCCATCCGGAGATAGACCGCGCCCTCCTCCGGCCCGCGGCCCTCCACCATGCCCAGTACGCGAACCCCGAACTCACGCCAGGCCGCGACATCGGTCGCCGAGATCCGGAGATACCCCAGTGAGCGGATCATCTGTGCCTGCTTCACTGCCCCTCCAAGAAACTGATCGCCAGCTTGTTGAACTCATCGAACTTTTCCAGCTGCGCCCAGTGCCCGCAGCCGCTGAACACGTGCAGCTGGGCACGGCGGATCAGCTTCAGCGCCACCAGGGCGCCGTCCAGCGGATTGACCCGGTCTTCCCGGCCCCAGATCAGCAGTACCCGCTGGCGGAGCCGGTGCACCTCCCGCCACAGCATGCCGTCCTCGAAATACGCCGGGTCAAAGAACGACGCACCCATCGACGCCATGGCGGCCATCTGCTCCGGGTCGGACGCGGCCGCGAAGCGCTCGTCGATCAGCTCGTCGGTGACCAGGCGCTGATCGAAGAGCATCGTACGGATGAACGCTTCCATCTTCTCCCGCGATGGCCCGGGCGCGGCGGGGAACTCCGCGAGGCGTCTCACCCCCTCGGTCGGGTCCGGGCTGAACACGTTGAGGCTTAGTCCGCCTGGTCCCATGAGAACGAGATGCCCGGCGCGTTCTGCGTGGTTGAGGGCAAATCGCACAGCAGTACCTCCGCCGAGAGAGTTCCCGACGAGACCTGCCTTTTCAATCCCGAGGTCGTCGAGCAGCCCGGCGAGGGCGTCGGCGGCGAAGGTGAAGTAGTTGCCCTTGACGGGAGGCTTGCCCGACCTGCCGAAGCCGGGCTGGTCGACCACAATCGTGCGGAAGTGCTCGGCGAAGACCGGCAGGTTGCGGCCGAAGTTCGACCTGCCGGAGGCGCCGGGGCCGCCGCCGTGCAGCATGACGACGACCGGCCCCTCCCCCGCCTCGGAAAAGTGCAGCTTCACAGCATGCCGTCCGCGGGAACGTCGAGGCCGAACTCGCCGCGGCCGAACATGGACAGCGCGCGCTCGGGGTCGTTGATCGCGTGTACCCGCCCCGCGTGCGCGTCCCGCCAGAACCGCTGGATCGGGGTGCCCCTCTTCAGCGCCCGGCCGCCGGAGTTCTCGAACAGCAGGTCAATCGCGCGGATCGCCTGCGCGGTGCCGTACACCTGATCGCGGCGGACCCGCAGCCGCAGCGGGACCGAGAGCCGCTCCCCCGCCCGGGCGTGGACCATGAGCTCGGTCATGTCGCGCTCCAGGGCGAGCCAGGTGTTGTCGATCAGCGCGGCGGCCTCAGCGACGCGGACCTGGCCGTAAGGGTCTTCCTTTGCCTTCTGGCCGACGTAGGAGACGCGGACCCGCTGCTTCTGGTAGTCGATGTAGGCGTCGTAGGCGCCGGTTGCCATGCCGATGACCGGAGTGGTGATGGCGTAGGAGAACACGGAGCCGAACGGGACCCGGTAGAGCGGGCTCTGGTTGACTTCCTGACCTGGGCAGACACATTTCGAGACGTCGGTGAAACTCAGCGCGCGGTGCTGGGGGACGAAGGCGCCGCCGACGACGATGTCGTTGCTGCCGGTGCCGCGCAGGCCCACCGTGTCCCACACGTCGTCGATCACGTAGTCCGTGTTCGGCAGCAGGAAAGTGCAGAAGTCGACGGGCCTGCCCTCGTCGTTGGTGACGATGCCGCCGAGCAGCACCCAGCTGGCGTGGTCGCAGCCGGAGGAGAAGCTCCACCGGCCCTCCAGCTGGTAGCCCCCTTCCGCCAGCCTCGCCCGGCCGGTGGGTGCGTAGCTGGAGGACATCCTGGTCGCGGGGTCATTACCCCAGACGTCTTCCTGGGCCTGCGGCGGGAACAGGGCCAGCTGCCAGGGGTGCACGCCGACGACGGAGGACACCCAGCCGGTAGACCCGCACGCGCTCGCGATCATGCGGACCGCGATGTAGAAGGTGATCGGGTCGGCTTCGAGGCCGCCATACCTGGCCGGCTGCAGCAGCCGGAAGAACCCGGTCTCAGCGAGCGCCTTGATGGACTCCGGCGGGACACAGCGGGCGTCCTCTGCCTCCTGGGCGCGCTGGCGGAGGACCGGCAGCAGGTCGGCGACCCCGGCTATCACCTGGTCTGAAATGTCACTCATGGCGTCAAGACTAGAACATGTTCTAGTCTATGGGTATGGATCGGGTTCGGTTGATTGAGGCAGCAGCACCTTCGGCCAGATACGCGCGGGGCTGGCACTGCCTAGGGCTTATCTCGCGGTTCCGCGACGGCGGGCCGCATGCGGTGGAGGCGTTCGGGACCAAGCTTGTCGTGTTCCGCGACTCCGCAGGTGAACTGCATGTGCTGGACGCGTACTGCCGGCACATGGGCGGCGACCTCACGACGGGCACGGTGAAGGGCGACCAGATCGCCTGCCCGTTCCATGACTGGCGCTGGGGCGGTGACGGCCGCTGCGCGTCCATTCCCTATGCACGGCGGGTGCCGCCCGCGGCGCGGACGCGGTCCTGGCCGGTGCTCGATCGCAACGGGCAGCTGTTCGTGTGGCACGACCCGGAGGGTTCGCTGCCCCTTCCTGATGTGACGATCCCGGAGATCCCGGGCGCATACTCCGACGAGTGGACGTCGTGGACCTGGGATTCGATCCTGGTCGACGGGGCGAACTGCCGCGAGATCATCGACAACGTCGTCGACATGGCGCACTTCTTTTACATCCATTTCGCGTTTCCTACGTACTTCAAGAACGTCCTCGAGGGGCACGTCGCCACCCAGCACCTCCGGACCCGGTCCCGGCCAGACGTGGGCGGAGCGTCCAACTACTCCTCGGGCGGTGAAGAGGTCGCGCTGAAGTCGGAGGCGTCCTACTTCGGGCCGTCGTACATGATCGACAGCCTGTGGCACGATTACCACGGGATGCAGATCGAGAGCGTGCTGATCAACTGCCACTACCCGGTAACACCGAACTCGTTCATGCTGCAGTGGGGCGCGATCGTCAAGAAGCCGGAAGGGCTGGCCGACGAGCACGCCGCGGCCATGTCGGCCAGGTTCGCGAAGTTCGTCGGGCTCGGCTTCAAGCAGGACGTCGAGATCTGGCTGCACAAGGCCAAGGTCGACAACCCGCTGCTGTGCGCCGAAGACGGCCCCGTCTACCAGCTGCGACGCTGGTACGACCAGTTCTACTGCGACGTGGCGGACGTCCAGCCGGACATGGTGGCGCGGTACGAGTTCGAGGTCGACACCGCCAGGTCGGTCGCCGCGTGGGAGGCCGAGGTCGCCGAGAACCTGGCACGGCAGCGTGCTGACTGAGCCGCGTGCTGACGAACGGCATGCCGGCTTGCGGCCGGTGTGCTGCTCGTCATGCGGCGCCACCGTCCTGGTAGCGAAGTTCAGCCCGCAGCACACCTCGGTGCAGTGGTCGCTGGAGGCGATGGAAACCTGCAGCGAGTTCGGCGCGCTGACCGCGGCCGGGGCGGATCGCGCCCTGATCTCCGGATGTGCCAGCCTGCGGGAAAGCATCGACGCGGCGGTGGCGTCGGGGCAGCTCGCGATCGAGCCGCCGTGACGCGGGACTGTTACCAGCTCACCGTGACCTCGGTTATCCGCGAGACCGCTGACGCCTGCTCGCTGGTGCTGGATGTGCCCGCGGATCTGGCTTCGGTATTCGACTACCGGCCGGGGCAGTTCATCACCGTGCGGGTGCCATCCGCTCGGACCGGGTCCGTGGCACGGTGCTACTCGATGTCCAGCATGCCCGGTGCTTCGTCTTTGACGATCACCGTGAAACGCACCGCGGACGGGTACGCGTCCGGCTACCTGCACGACCAGGTGCTAGCTGGGTCAGTGCTGGACGTGCTGCCGCCCGCCGGGACCTTCACCCCGGCCGGCCTGGACGGGGACTTCCTGCTGTTCGCGGCCGGCAGCGGGATCACCCCGGTCATGTCGATCCTGACGGCGGTGCTGCGCGCCGGGCGCGGGCGGGTGGTGCTCGTCTACGCGAACCGGGACGAGCAGTCGGTGATCTTCGGCGCCGCGCTGCGCTCGCTCATGGCCGAGTATCCCGGCCGGCTGACGCTGCTGCACTGGCTCGACTCGCTGCACGGCGTGCCGTCCGCCGCCTCGATCTGCTCACTAGTGCGGCCCTACGTCGCGGGCTACGAGCCCTACATCTGCGGGCCCGACGCGTTCCTGCAGGTCGTACGCTCGGCACTGAGCTCACTTGAGATACCGGCGCGGACGGTACGGGTGGAGCGGTTCCTGTCGCTGGCGGAGAACCCGTTCGAGTCTTCAGGCGCTCCCGTGGACGGCGGCGTCGCGGCGACGCTGACGGTGACGCTGGACGGCGGCACCCGGGTGCTGCCCTGGCCGGCCGGCTCCCGGATGCTCGATGTGCTCATCGCGGCCGGGCTGGACGCGCCGTTCTCCTGTCGGCAGGGCGTCTGCGGCGCATGTGCCTGCCAGCTGACCGGCGGCAAGGTCGACATGGCGCACAACCAGGTGCTCGAGGACGCCGACCTCGCCGATGGCTACGTCCTGGCGTGCCAGTCGGTAGCCCTGACCCCCGAGGTCAGCATCGACTACTGAAGCCCCTTTTGAGCTTCAGCGGCATGACAATTTCCAGTGCCGGCCGCGCATACACAGGACATCGCAGAACGCGCCTGATAATTTACCCTCCGTAACTGGACCACGATTCATCGTACGAGGGAACCACATGCGAAACAGCCTGAAGATCCTTGGCGGCATCGCCCTGATCGCGGCGGTCGGCGGATGCAGCAGCAGCTCAACCGGCTCGGCGGCCGACAGCAGCACCGTAACCGGCAGCGGCACAACGGCCGGGGGCGGCACTGCGGCCGGTACTGGCGCGCACAGCGCTGCGGCCAGCGCCAGGATCGGGGACACCGTCAGCGACGGCACGTTCTCCTTCACCGTCACTCAAGTCACGACCGCCAGCCGTACCGACCGCATCGGCCACGAGAGCGCGGGCACCGACGCCGAGGGCAAGCTCGTGGTCGTGCACGTCACCGTGAAGAACACCGGCGACAAGGTGCGGGCCTTCGACGCCGATAACCAGGTCCTGTGGAGCGGGACCACCAAGTACAAGGCCACGCTCGACGCGGCCGCGGACGCCAGGTCACTCGTGCAGCGGGTCAGCCCGGGCAGCGAGGTCACCAGCACCCTGGCCTATGACGTGCCCAAGGACTTCAACGTCGACACCGCCGCCATCGCGCTCCGCGGCGGCACGCTGTCCGGCGGTACCGAGAAGGTCGTCCTCACCAAATAGTGAAGGCTGATTCAGACGGAAATTCGATGTCTGACGGAAAATAAAGCGTCAATTCGGCTACTTTTTCTTCCGTCAGGCACGGATTTTCCGTGAAAATGGCGACCGGCACCCGGGCCGCACCCCAGGCTGCACCCGGACTGAAATCGCAGGGGATAGATTCTCAGCATGAGTCTCTTCCAGCGGGCCCACGACATCGTGGCGGCAAAAGCGAACAAGGCTCTCGACGCGGCCGAGAAGCCCGACGAGATGCTTGACCTCTCCTACCAGCAGATGCTTGACCAGATCACCAAGGTCCGCCAGGGCCTGGTGTCCGTGGCGGCGTCACGCAAGCAGATCGAGCTGCAGGAGCAGCAGCTGCAGCACTCCATCGATCACCTCAATGACCAGGCCAAGGCGGCGCTCGGCCAGAACCGCGAGGACCTGGCTAGGGAGGCGCTCTCGCGCAAGGCGGCCGCCCAGGCGCAGATCGACGGGATGGAGCCGCAGCACCAGCAGCTCACCGAGGAGGAGCAGAAGCTCGGGCAGGCCCTCGCCGCGCTGCAGCAGCGGGTAAACAACTTCCGCACCCAGAAGGAAGTCCTGAAGGCCCAGTACACCGCGGCGAGCGCGGTCAGCTCGGTGAACGAGAGCGTCGCGGGGATCTCCGGCACGCTCGGCGACTCGGGCGCCACACTGCAGCGGGCACAGGACAAGATCGCGAACATGCAGGCCAGAGCCGGCGCGCTGGATGAGCTGCTGCAGTCCGGTGTGCTTGAGGACGTGGGTGGTGGCGGCGATGACATCCAGAAGGAACTCGACGCGGTCGGCAATCAGGCAGGCGTCGAGGACGAGCTCGCCGCGCTGAAGGCACAGATCGCCGCGCCCGCCGCAACCCCGGAGATTACGAAGGGCTAAATTTTCGTGATTTGACCCATCCGCTGGCCCTCCCGCCGCGAACAACGGCCGTGAATGCAAGGGAGCCCGCCACGGAAGGGATCGTCATGCCCCGTCAGGATGCAGAGCATCCAGTTACACCCGGCCAGGAAAGCCCGCGCACGGTGTCCCGCCGATCCCTGCTCCAGGGAGCAGCGGGAGCCGGCGCGGCCGGGCTAGCCGTCACCACGCTGGGCGCCGCCGGACTAGGAATTACTGCCACCGCGGCTCACGCCGACACCACGCGGCAAGCCAGCACCGCACCGCAAGCCGCCGTCGGCTCCGACCCGATCGTGGTGCACGTCCGCGACGCGCGGACCGGCGACATCGAGGTGTTCTCCGGTACCAGCCAGACCCGGCTGCGCGACCGCGACCTCGCCGCCCGTATCGCCCGCGCCTCCCAGCAGGGGAGGTAAGCCCGATGTCATCGCATCGCGAAGCACCTGAGATCTCCAAGGACCCGGTAGCCGACAGCACCGACGTGTACGCGTTCGTCAGCCCTGACCAGCCCGACACGGTCACACTGATCGCCAACTACATCCCGCTGCAGGGACCGGCGGCCGGCCCGAACTTCTACGAGTTCGGCGACGACGTGCTCTACGAGATCCATGTCGACAACAACGGCGACGGCCAGGCCGATATCAGCTACCAGTTCCGCTTCACTACCACGGTGCTCGATCCCGGCACCTTCCTGTACAACGTAGGCCCGATTACCAGCCTGAGCAGCACCAACTGGAACCGTCGCCAGACCTTCTCGGTCACGCAGGTGACAGATGGCAAATCACGGAGCCTGGGTAGCGATCTGTCCTGCCCGCCATGCAACATCGGCCCGCTATCCACCCCGAACTACGCTGACCTCGCGGCCAGCGCGGTGCACTGGCTGAGTGGCGCCGTCTCGGTCTTCGCCGGCCAGCGCGCAGACGCCTTCTATGTGGACCTGGGTGCGATTTTCGACCTGGGCGACCTGCGGCCGTTCGAGAACCTGCACGCCCAGTACGGCCTGAATGCCTTCAGCGGCCCCGCGGCCGGAGTGAACGCTGTCAACCACCTGAACGTGCACTCGATCGCGATCCAGGTGCCTATCAGCTCCATCACCAGAAGCGGTCACCCGTCCATCGGAGTGTGGACGACAGCCAGCCGTCAGCGAGCCCGGGTCTGGGACGACGACAGCACGACGAACGTCTGGAGCGGTCCGTTCCACCAGGTGTCGCGGCTGGGAAACCCGCTGGTCAACGAGGTGCTGATTCCGCTCGGCCACAAGGACCAGTGGAACTCGCTGCCGCCATCGGATGACAAGCAGTTCGCCAGCTACGTTACCCAGCCTGGTCTGGCCGGCTTGCTCCCCGCGCTGTACCCGGGCGTATTCCCGAACCTCGCGGCGCTCAGCGCGAAGGGCACCCCGCGCGCCGATCTGGAAGCGATCCTGCTCACCGGCATACCGGCCGGGATCATCCCCGGCTTCCAGAACTTCACCGGGACCGTGCTGGCCGACATGCTCCGCCTGAACACCTCGATCGCTCCGACGGCCGCGGCCAAGCAGAGCATCTACGGCTTGCTCGGCGGCGACGCGGGCGGCTTCCCGAACGGCCGCCGGATCACGGACGACGTCGTGGCGATCGAACTGCGGGCGATAGCCGGCGTCACATACGCGCTGGTCGCGAAGTACACACCCGACGCGGCCGCGAACAAGCTCACCGACGGCCTCACCCCGGCCAGTGTCGCGGCGCCACCGCTGAGCCAGTTCCCCTACCTGGGGGTGCCCTACAGCGGTTTCGAGAACCCGTCATGAGCGCTGTGATCCTGGAGGTCGGCGCCGGAATCGGCGCCCTCGTCCTGTACACGCCCGCCGCCATGGACGGCGAGGAGATCGAGATCAGCATCGGCGACCAGCCCCGCACGCACAACGTCGTGCGTCACCGCGACACCGGTGACTATGCGGCGGTGTACCCCGGCCTGCCAGCCGGGACCTACACCATCTGGCACGGCGACAGCCCCGCCGCGGTCGCCACCGTGGCCGGCGGCGCTGTCGTTACCTGCCGCTGGCCGCAGTAACCAAGGCCGGTACCGCCCGTCAGGTCGGAGGGGGCCCGACGGTAGGCACCAGCTTCCCCCTAAAGAAGGGCCGGTAACGCCCGTCAGGTCGGAGGGGACCTGACGGTCGGTACCGGCTCTTCGCTTTCCCAGACAGAACGCCCCGTGGTCCCCGTCTAGATGGGGAGGAGGACGATGGGGGTGGTGGTGGGCTGCTTCGCGCCGCCGGCGGGCTCTACTGTGATGCCTAGCTTGTCGCCGCTGACCAGGCCGGACGCGAAGTAAGGCGCGGTGAGGCCTGAGGTGGCGGCCGGGAGCAGGCCTGCCGAGCGCACGGCTGTCGCCGCTGCCGGGGCGGGGCCGATCAGCCATAGCTGGTAAACCCTGCCACTGGTGAGGACGGGCAGGCCAGAGGTGCTGACGACCAGTTCCCTGAGCTCGGCGGACACCACCGCGGTTGTCCTGCCACCCAGGCTGGTCGGGCCGGTCACGGTGCGGACGTCCGGTGCGGCCAGCACGGCGGCGATCGCGGCCTGCTGGCTGCGAGCCTGATTGAGCTGCTGGCGGGTGTCGGACTGGCCGATGCCGAAGACGACCGCTGCCGCTATCGCGACGGCGGCGGTGACCGTGACGAGTCCCTGCAGCCAGGGGCCGTGCAGCCACGGCAGCTGCGGCCAGGCCAGCCGGGAGCGCTTCCTGTGCCGCTTGCTCAGCTCGGGCGGCAGCTGGCGGGTACGCTCAGCTAGCTCAAGCGCCCGCTCGCGCATGCCGGGCGGCGGCTCCTGTGCGGCGGCGAAGGCCAGCGCGGTCGACACCTCACGGAGCCCGCGTGCCTCTGCCGCGCAGGCACCGCAGCGACGCAAATGGCGGGCGAACCGCTCCTGCTCGGAGGCATCCTCCAGCGCGTCGAGCGCGTAGGCGCCGGTCAGGATGTGCAGGTCATGCCAGAACGGGTTGACGCGCAGCATCAGCTCACCCCCAGGCAATCGCGCATCCGGATCAGGCCGTCCCTGATGCGGGTCTTGATCGCGGCGAGCGTGACGCCGAGCAGCGCGGCCACCTGGCGGTAGGTGTAACCGCCGTAGTAGGCCAGCGTGATCGATTCGCGCTGCACCTCGGTCAGCCCGCCCAGGCAGCGCTGTACGCGTTCCCGGTCCAGGCTGGCCTCCACCGCCTCGGCGACCTCGTCGCGCGGTTCGGGTGTCTCCGCTACCCGGTGCTCCCTCGCCGCCGCGGCGGCGGCGGAGCGCACCCGGTCGATGGCGCGCCGGTGCGCGATGGTGAGCACCCAGGTCGCCGCACCGCCCATGTCTGGATCGAACCGGGACGCGCTGCGCCAGACCTCGAGGAGGACCTCCTGAGCGACTTCCTCGGACTGCGCCGGATCACGCACCACCCGGCGGATCACCCCGTAGACGGGCCGGGCGAGCTGGTCATACACCATCTCGTAGGCTCGCTGATCGCCGCGCGCCACCCGGCGCAGCAGCCGGTCTAGATCCGGCTCGCCGCCGCCCGACGGCGGAACGGCGGCCAGGCCAGCCGCCCCGAGGCCGGAGCCGGAACCGGACTGTCCTGAGCCGGAGCGTCCTGAGTCGGACTGTCCCGAGCCGGACTGTCCTGAGCTGGAGTGCCTGGGGCCGGAGTGTCCGGGCCTGGAAGGTTCACTTGGGTCCACATGGGACATTCGACGCCAATCGCGTTCAGGATGGGGCCGATACGGCGCAATCGCAACACTCATCCGGCCACCCCGGCACATCCGGATACGGATTGGTGATCCGACCAATCCGTTCCGTCACCTGCTCCGAACCGAGGCCCGCTAAACCGATCTCGAAAAGGAGAAATAGTGAATCCTCGCGTTCTGGTGGTACCCGTGCTCGCGGCCGGCCTGGTCCTCAGCGCCGCGGCCTGCAGTTCCGGCAGCTCTTCCTCGGCCGCGGCCAAGGCGGCCCCGGCTCAGCCGGCCGCCGGCATCAGCGCCTCGCAGGCCAGCGCGTCGCTGACTGACTTCGGGCCGGCCTGCTCCTCGGTGCCCTCGTCCGGTCCGGGCAGCTTCACCGGGATGTCGACAGCGCCGGTGGCCACGGCCGCGTCGGCGAACCCGGTGCTGTCCACGCTCGTCACCGCGGTGAAGAAGGCCGGCCTGGTCGACACGCTCAACTCGGCGTCCTCGATCACCGTGTTCGCCCCGGACAACGCGGCATTCGCCAAGCTGCCCGCCGCGACCCTGGACAAGGTGCTCGCCGACAAGGCCGAGCTCACCAAGATCCTCACGTACCACGTGGCCGCGGGCAGGCTCACTCCCGCCGAGCTCGCCTCTGGGACGACGATCAAGACCCTCGAGGGCGGCAGCATCACCCCCACGCTGACGAACGGCACCTACACGGTTAACGGCGCCCACGTCATCTGCGGCAACGTGCAGACCGCGAACGCCACCGTCTACATCATCGACTCCGTCCTGACGCCCCCCGCCTCCTAAGCCCCGTCTTCATGATCATGGGTAGAAACCGACCAGATAATGGTCCGGACTACCCATGATCATGAAGGCGGCCGGGTACGCCTGCGTGGGCGGCTGACTACTGCTTGTTAGGATGTGGCGTGCCGATTCTGTGCAAGCCCGCGGTCGGCGTGCCCGAGCACGTCGTGACGATGGCGCAGACGCTTGCCGTCGCGGCGCGGCTGCACGCGGATCATCCGCAGCTGGGGCTGGCGCTGCGGCTCATCCGCAATACGGGCGTCCGCACGCGGCACCTGGTCCAGCCGATCGAGGCGGCGCTGCGGCATCCCGGGTTCGGCGAGCGGAGCCTGGTGTACGAGCGGGAGGCCAGGCGGCTGGTGCCGCCGGTGGTGCGGCAGGCGCTGGGCAACGCCGGGCTGGAGCCCGCGGACGTGGACGCGATCATCTACGTGTCGTGCACCGGGTTCATGATGCCGTCGATGACAGCGTGGCTGATCAACCACCTCGGGATGCGGCCGGACACCCGGCAGCTGCCGATCGCGCAGCTGGGCTGCGCCGCCGGGGGCGCGGCGATCAACCGGGCACACGACCTGTGCACCGCCCGGCCGGGCAGCAACGTGCTGATCGTGAGCTGCGAGTTCTGCTCGCTGTGCTACCAGCCGAGCGACGATGACATCGGCTCGCTGCTCTGCGACGGGCTGTTCGGTGACGCGGTCGCCGCGGCTGTCGTACGCGGGTACGGCGGGACCGGGCTACGGCTGGAGCGCAACGCGTCCTACCTGGTCCCGGGCACCGAGGACTGGATCTCCTTCGCGGTCAGGTCCACCGGGTTCCACTTCCGGCTCGACCGGCGGGTGCCTGGCACCATGAAGCTGCTCGCGCCCGCGCTCGGCGAACTGGCCGCCGCCCATGGCTGGGATGCCGGACGGCTTGACTTCTACATTGTGCATGCGGGCGGGCCGCGCATCCTCGATGACCTGGGCGATTTCCTTGGCGTGGGCGCGGATGCCTTCCGGCATAGCCGCGCGACGCTCACCGAGTACGGGAACATCGCCAGCGCGGTGGTGCTCGACGCGCTACGCCGGCTGTTTGACGAAGACGCCATGTGGTCAGGTGCGGCGGGCCTGGTCGCTGGCTTCGGTCCCGGCATCACCGCCGAGATGGCCGTCGGCTCCTGGGTCGGCGTGGCATAAGCAGTTAACTAGTTACTCACTGTTACTGTCCGGTGTCATGCGTGATGGTCTCTGGTCCCGCCGGACCCTGCTGCGAAGCTCCCTCACAGCCGCGGCCGGGATCGGGCTTGGCCTCGGTGCTGGCCTCGGTGCTGCTGGCCTCGGTGCTGCCCTGGCACCGGAAGCCGATGCCGCGACTGGCGAGTATGTGACACGACCGGAGCTCAGCCCGCCGCGGGTCACCGTCACCACGCACGGCGCGGTACCTGACTCGCCGCCGTATTTCCTGCTGACCGCCCAGGGATCTGCCGGACAGGACGGGCCGCTGATCATCGACCGCAAGGGCGAGGTGGTGTGGTTCCGTCATGCCGCGGATGGCGGGTACGCGACGAACCTCGAGGTGCAGTCCTACCGGGGCAAGCCGGTCATCACCTGGTGGGAGAGCGGGAAGCTCGTCACCAGCAACCTGGCCATCGGCGCCGGCGCCGGGTACATCGCCGACCGCTCGTACAACATCATCGCCGTCATCCGGGCACAGGATCATCTGCGCACGGACTTTCATGAGCTCACCCTCACCGATCAGGGCACCGCCCTGATCACCGCGTACCAGCGCTGTACCGCCGACCTGTCCCGGCTCGGCGGCTCGCGGCACAGCTACCTCTGGACCGGCATCGTCCAGGAGATCGACATCGCCACCGGAAGGCTCGTCTTCTCGTGGGACAGCCTGGATCACGTGCCGGTCACCGAGACACTGCACCACTTCTACCAGGGCACCACCTGGCGGCCCTTCGATTACTTCCACATCAACTCGATCTCGGTCGCGGACGACGGCAACCTGCTGATCGGCGCGCGTAACACGTGCGCGGTGTACAAGGTGAACCGGCGGACCGGGGCGATCATGTGGCGGCTCGGCGGACGCTCGTCCGATTTCGCGATGGGGCCTGGCACCAGGTTCTGGTGGCAGCATCACGTCCGCGAGCCACGGCCAGGACTGCTCACCGTCTTCGACGACGGCGCCAACCCGACCAAGGAGCCGCAGTCCCGCGGGCTGCTGCTCACCATGGACGAGGACCGGCGGCGGTGCACGCTGCAACGCGCGTACACCAGCCCGGCCCGGCCGCTGGCGGTGAACCAGGGCAGCGTACAACTGCTGCCGGACGACAGCGTGCTGGTCGGGTGGGGCAGCGAGCCTGCGTTCTCTCAGTTCGCGGCCGACGGCTCGGAGGTGCTGTACGGCCAGTTCCCGCGCAACGGCTGGTCTTACCGCGCGTTCACCGCGGACTGGACGGGAACTCCCTCCGACCCCCCGGCCGTGGCGGTTCGTGGCCCCGTCGTGTACGTGAGCTGGAACGGGGCGACCAAGGTGGCCAGCTGGGAAGTGTCGGCCGGGGCATCACCTGGCGTACTGTCGCCGATTTGCAGCGCGGCCAAGGCCGGCTTCGAGACGGCGATCCACGTGGATGGCCCCGGACCGTACTTCCGGGTGGCGGCGGTGGATGGAGCAGGGAATGTGCTCGGACAGTCGGCGGTGGTGCGGTCCGGCCAGTCGGACCAGGCGCACAGGTCGCACCGGCCCCGTCAGGTGCGCCAGTCGCGCCGACCGGACCGGTCGCGCCGGTGACCTCGGCCGGCGGGCTGCGGGTGATCGGGGCGGGGCTGCCGCGGACCGGGACCAACTCACTGCGGCTCGCCCTGACCCGGCTGCTTGGCGGGTCGTGCCATCACATGTTCAGCGTCAAGGACGACCCGGCGCAGGCCAGGGACTGGGTACGCGCGTTCGACGGTGAGCTGTCCGGGGTGCACGCGCGGCTCGCGGGGTGCGTAGCCACGGTCGACTGGCCTTCGGCCTGCTTCTGGCGGGAACTGCTCGCGGTGCACCCGGCAGCCCTGGTGGTGCTGTCGGTGCGTTCGTCACCCGAGATATGGTGGCGGAGCTTCGACGCGACCGTGCTGGAGCGCAAGCGCCATCCCGAGGTGCTGCCCGGCGATGACGGCAGCTTCGCGGTGATGCGGGACCTGCTGCTTGAGCGGACGTTCGGGCCCTCGTGGACGTCCCCTTCCGGTGCGATGGCGGGCTACGCCCGGCACAACGCGCAGGTCAGGGCTCAGTGCTCGGCGGAGCGCCTGGTGACCTGGGAGCCTGCCGACGCGTGGGGGCCGCTGTGCGCGGCGCTCGGCGTGCCGGAGCCGGACGAGGCGTTCCCCCGGACCAACAGCACGGGCGAATTCCACGTACGCGGGTCAGGCGCCGGCGGCGTGGCGGCCGGCCCGGCGGCCGGAGAAAACGCAGTCGGCGATGGACAGGCCGCTCACGTAGGAGCCTGAGCAGATGCCGACGGCGGTGCGGCCGGCCGCGTACAGGCCGGTGATCGCGTCGCCGTCCTCCCTGAGCACCTGGCCGGTTTCCTGATCGACGACAAGACCGCCGAGGGTGAGCACCGGCGCGGGGAAGAACAGGCTCGGGCGGACTGAGCAATCGATCAGAGAGAACGGCGGCTGGTACCCGGTCACTGCGCCGGCTGTCGCCAGCAGGCCGGCTCCGTCCACGCCAGCCTTGGCCGCCACCGCCTCGAGGGTGGGAGCGGTGACCTTGCCCGCCCTGCTGAGCAGGTAGCGGGCCTGGATCTGCTGGAACCAGAGGGTGGTACCTCGTACCTGACCGCGGGCCTGCCTGATCGTGGCGCTGTCGGCGAGAAGCCAGGCCCGGCCGCCTCGGCGCACGATCTCGGCGCCGATCGCCGCGCCGTAGAGCGTCTGATCGCAGATCTTCGCACCGTGCTTGTCGACCAGCACACCGCCGGTAAGAGCGGGCGGGGGCGTGAGGAACCGCCACACCGAGACCCGGTCCAGCAGCGCGGTCGCGCCGCCGGCCCGCGTGCCAAGCCCGATGCCGCCGCCGTCATCGCCCGCCGTCGCCAGCGGCAGGGCGCCGCGGGCCTGCGGCGCGTGCTCCCTCATCATGGCCCGGTTCGCGGCGAACCCCCCGGCCGCCAGGATCACGCCGCGGCCTGCGGCGATGGTCAGCGGCCTGGCGTACCGGCGCTCGATGGCGGCCACCGGGCGGTGCAGGACCCGGCCGACCTTGGGCATGTAGAGATGAGGCTTCTTCGACAGGCGGTGCGCGATGGCGTGGGCGGCGCGGGCCCAGACCGGGGCATCGCGCAGGCTCAGGCACTGGATGCCGGTTACCTTGCCGCTCTCATCGGTGATCAGTTCCTTCGCCGCCGTCTGCGCGACCACCGTGATGCGGGGGCTCGCCGCGCAGGCGGCGGCGAGCCTGGCGTAGAGCAGCTTGCCCGAGGTGCCGCGGCCCTTCGCCCGGTGACCCCGCGGCGCCGGCTCGGCGATGTCCGCGCGGGACATCTCGCTGCCGGAATAGTAGAGGTAGTGCCGGTTGGTGGGGTACGAGGTCTTGTACGGGCACAGGCTTCCCTCGAACGGCACGCCGTGGCCCTCCAGCCAGGCGAGCATCGCGACGCTGCCTTCGCAGAACTCCTTCAGGGTGGCTTCGGGTACCGCGTCGCCTGCTTCGCTGCGCAGGTAGGCGAGCATCGCCTCGGGTGAGTCACTGACGCCTGCCGCCTCCTGCTGCGGCGTGCCGCCGCCGGCGTACACCACCCCGCCGGACAGCGCGGTCGCACCGCCGCCGCCGAACCGGTCGATGACGATGACGCGGCCGCCCTCCTGAACGGCGGCCGCTTCGAGGGCGGCGCAGGCACCGGCGGCGCCGAAGCCCACCACCACGACATCGGCCGTCAGTACTGCGCCGTTGACAGGCACTGCATTGTTGTCAGGCACTGCATTGTTGTCAGGCACTGCGCACCCTTCGCCAAAACTGTAACGTGTTCTAGTATGAGGGCCGGGAGGTGGCGTGACAACGGAGCCAGAGTTTGACATCGTCGTGGTGGGCAGCGGCGCAGCCGGGATGACGGCCGCGCTGACCGCAGCGCACCTGGGCAGGTCAGCCGTCGTGCTCGAAAAAGCCGACCGGTATGGCGGCTCAACAGCCCGTTCTGGGGGTGGGATCTGGATTCCAGGGAATGCTGTCCTGAACCGGGCGGGGATCCGGGATACCCCGGCGCTCGCCGCCTCCTATCTGGCGTTCGTGACCGGCCCGGACGTGCCCGCTGCCTCGCGCGACGCGTTCCTTGAGAACGGGCCGGCGATGCTCGACCTCGTGCTGGCGCGGACGCCGGTGCGGATGGCCTGGGTGCCCGGGTACGCCGACTACTATCCCGAGGCGCCCGGCGGGGTGGCGGCCGGGCGCAGCCTGGAGCCGGTGCCGCTCAACGGCCGGCGGCTCGGTCCGGATCTAGCGGCGCTGAACCCGCCGTACCTGCCGATACCTGACGGGGTGGCGGTGACGCAGGCGGACTACCGCTGGCTCACCCTGGGACCGCGGCACCCGCGGGCGATGCTGGCCGGCGCCAAGGTCGCGGGACGGCTGGCCAGGCGGCGGATCCTCGGGCACCGGATGCTCACCCTCGGCCAGGCGCTGGTCGCCGGGCTGCGGGCCGGCCTGGCCAGCGCGAACGTGCCGGTCTGGCTCAGCACGCCGCTGACCTCGCTCGTGGTCGCCGACGATGGGCGGGTATCCGGGGTCCGGGTGCTGCGGGACGGGTCACCCGTGGTGGTACGGGCGCGCCTGGGGGTGGTCCTTGCCTGCGGCGGGTTCGAGCGGAACGCGTCGATGCGGGCGCAGTACCAGCAGCAGCCGATCGGGACGTCCTGGACGACGGGGGCGGTGGAGAACACCGGGGACGGGATCCTGGCCGGCCAGTCGGCGGGGGCCGCGGTCGGGCTGATGGACGATGCCTGGTGGGGCCCGTCGATCCCGCTGCCTGGCGGGCCGTACTTCTGCCTGGCAGAGCGGAGCCTGCCGGGCTGCGTCCTGGTCAACGGCGCCGGCCAGCGGTTCGTCAACGAGTCGGCGCCCTACGTGGACGCGGTGCACGCGATGTACGACGGTGGCGGTTCCGGCGAGCCCTATGTGCCGGCGTGGCTGGTGTTCGATCAGCGGTACCGGGACACGTACGTGTTCGCGGGACGACCGCCCGGGCGGGCGCTGCCTAAGCGGTGGTACGCGGGCGAGGCGGTGTTCCGGTCCGATTCGCTTGGCTCGCTGGCCGAGGCGACGGGCATCGATGGCGCCGGGCTGGCGAAGACGGTTGCCCGGTTCAACGAGTTCGCGGCATCCGGGCGGGACCCGGACTTCCAGCGCGGGGACTCGGCGTACGACCGGTACTACGGCGACCCGCGATGCCGGCCGAATCCCAACCTGGCGCCGCTGGCCAAGGCGCCGTACTACGCCGTCAAGATCGTGCCGGGCGACCTCGGCACCAAGGGAGGGCTGCGCACCGACGAGCGAGCTCGGGTGCTGCGCCCGGACGAGTCGGTGATCTCCGGGCTGTACGCGGCCGGGAACGCCAGCGCATCCGTGATGGGGCACAGCTATGCCGGTGCCGGCGCCACTATCGGTCCCGCCATGACCTTCGGCTATATCGCCGTACGAGACGCCGCCGGAGCGTCCTGATGTGGGCCGCTCATCTCACAGGGATTACACGCGGAATTGCCAGCTTCACTCTGAGTGAGACGGCAGGAGGCTTCCATGTAGGCTGAAGGCTGTCTTCAGGGTGGTGACGCAGCATGGATGTCATGCACGAGGCGACAGCACCCCGGGATTGGCCTGCTGGGGGCAATCAGCACGTCCGTGGCCCGTTGCGGCTGGTCTCCGCGCCGGTCCTCAACGGGCTCATCGAGATAGTCATCCCTGTATATAACGAGGAGCGGATTCTCGCCAGTAATATCCGTCGCCTGCACAGATACCTCAAGGAGAGCTTCCCGTTCTCCTTTATGATCACTATCGCCGATAACGCCAGCACGGACGAGACATTCGCAATCGCGCAGCGGCTCGTGGCGGAATTGCCCGAAGTCCGGGCCGTTCACCTGGATCTCAAGGGACGCGGGCGGGCGCTGCGGCAAGTATGGGCGCAGAGCAGCGCCGACGTCGTCGCCTACATGGACGTCGACCTGTCTACCAGCCTCGACGCATTCCTGCCCCTGGTTGCCCCGCTGCTGTCCGGGCACAGCGACCTCGCCATCGGCAGCCGCCTGTCCCGCGGGTCCGCCGTGGTACGCGCCCCCAAGCGCGAGCTCATCTCGCGCGGCTACAACCTGCTGCTGCACACGATCATGGCGGCTCGTTTTTCCGACGCGCAATGCGGATTCAAGGCGGGACGCACCGAGATCGTCCAGGCGCTGCTGCCCGGCGTCGAGGACGAGGCATGGTTCTTCGACACCGAGCTCCTGCTGCTCGCCGAGAACAACGGCCTGCGCATCCACGAGGTTCCTGTCGACTGGGTGGATGACCCGGACAGCCGGGTCGACATCAACCAGACCATCAGGGACGACCTGCGCGGCATGCTCCGCGTCGCCCGCAAGTCCCTGTCCGGCTCGTTCAGCTCCGCCCAGGCGCCATCGGACCTGAGCCGGCAGCTGCGCCGGTTCGCCGTCGTCGGCGTGGCGAGCACGCTCGCTCAGGTGGCGCTGTACATCCTGCTGCGGTACTCGATGCCCGCGCTGGCAGCCAACGCGGTCTCGCTGCTGGTGACCTGCGTGCTGAACACGGCCGCGAACCGGCGTTTCACCTTCGGCGCGGCAGGTACCGGCCGGGTACTGCGGCAGCAGCTCGAGGCCGGTGTCGCCTTCGTCATCGGCCTCGCGCTGAGCAGCGCCGGGCTCCTTATGCTCGAACTGCTCGCCGGGCCGCACGCCGGCCGCGGCGCCGAGCTCATCACCGTGGTGGGCTGCAACGCCCTCACCACGGCCATCCGTTTCCTGCTCTTGCGGGCCTGGGTATTCAGCCCGAGCAGGAATGCCCTCGTCCCCGTACCGGAGCAGTCTCGATGACCACTCAGCTAACGCCGTCCGCTGGTACAGCACCCGCCGATGAGGCGGTGCGGCCGGCGCGCGGGCGCCTGCGACGACTAGCCCTGGGCCGCCCGGAGGATCCTCGCTGGGCCCGTCCCGCGTTGTGGGGCGTGCTGGCGGTGGCAGCATTCCTGTACTGCTGGGACCTGTCCCGCAACGGCGACGCGAACACGTTCTACGCCGCCGCGGTGCTGAGCGGTACCGAGAGCTGGAAGGCATTCTTCTTCGGCTCACTCGACTCGGCGTCGTTCATTACCGTGGACAAGCCGCCACTCGCGTTCTGGGTGATGGATCTGTCCGCGCGGGTATTCGGGTTCAACAGCTGGAGCCTGCTGCTCCCCCAGGCCGTCGAGGGTGTCGCCACCGTCGCGCTGCTGTACTCCGCGGTGCGCAGGTCGGTCGAGGACTTCACCGGAGCCCGGGGGGCGCATGCCGCCGGGCTGCTCGCGGCGCTGGCGCTCACCCTGACCCCGATGACGGTGGCGATCGACCGGGATGACAACCCGGACACCATGCTGGCGTTCCTGATGGTGCTGGGCGGCTGGCTGTTCCTTGAGTCGTTGCGGGCAGGGCTGCTGCGGCGGTCTGGCACGGCTGTCGCTGGCAACCGGATCCGGCGGGTTGCCGGGCATCCGCTGTTCCTGCTGATGATGTGCGCGCTGGCCTGGGGCCTTGCGTTCAACACCAAGATGTTCGAGGCGTTCATCCCGCTGCCCGCGCTCGCCATCACCTACCTGATCTTCGCGAACGGCCGGCTGCGGAAGCGGTTCGGCGCGCTGCTCGCGACCGGGGCCGTACTCGCTGTGGTCTCGTTCTCCTGGATCACCGTCGTCGATCTCATCCCGGCGACCAGCCGTCCCTTCGTCGGCAGCAGCACGAACAACACCGAGTGGAATCTGGCCATCGACTACAACGGCTTCGGCCGGGTGGTGGGTAACACCGGCTTCGGCGGAGCCGGCCCGACCGCCACTGCTGCCCGTGGTGGCGCCGGGTTCGGAGACTTCCCGGCCGGCGGGGGCGCGGCCGGTGGTGGCGCCGGGACCGGCGGTGCTGGTGGTCACGGTGGCACCCTCACCGCGGGGCGCGGCGGCGGGGCCGGCGGGTTC
>Ga0209530_1000459_pt1 | contig 29168 bp, 23 predicted proteins | sample BlaSpr_A8_Ref_O1_FD_187987 | JGI IMG/M metagenome (GOLD analysis project Ga0209530, IMG submission 187987) | Forest soil microbial communities from Thunder Bay, Ontario, Canada - Black Spruce, Ontario site 2_A8_Ref_O1 (SPAdes) (version 2) | ecosystem: Environmental > Terrestrial > Soil > Boreal...
ATCGCGCAGAAGATCGGGCGCTTCGAAATGGCTGACAAGGGCACGCTATTCTTGGACGAAGTAGGCGATATTCCCCCTGCGCTGCAGCCGAAGTTGCTGCGTGTGCTGCAGGAGCAAGAGTTCGAGCGACTCGGAAGCGGTAGAACTCACAAGGTGGATGTTCGGCTCGTCGCTGCCACCAATCGGAATCTGGGCAAGATGGTAGCGCGCGGTCAATTCCGCAGTGATCTCTATTATCGTCTGAACGTCTTCCCCATCCTGTTGCCTGCGCTCCGCGAGCGCCGCGAAGACATTCCCTCTCTGGTTTTGCATTTCGTCGAGATCTTCAGCCGCCGCATGGGAAAACCGGTCGAGTCGATTCCTCCGGAAACCATGGCTGCCTTTCAGTGGTATGCCTGGCCGGGCAACATCCGTGAATTGCAGAATCTGGTGCAACGCGCGGTTATTCTTGCGCGCAATGGCGTGCTGCCAAACCCACTTCACAGAAAGCAACCTGAGCTCATGATCTCCAGTCTGCAACGCACTCGTACTTTCCACTCATCGCTGACGTTGGAAGATTCAGATCGTGCTTTGGTAGTCGAGACACTCGAACAGGTTGGCTGGGTGGTCGGTGGACCACGAGGGGCCGCCGTCAAACTGGGACTGAAACGCACTACGCTGCTCGCCAAGATGAAAAGGTTGGGGATCTCGCGGCCTATCTCTCAGGAAGGAACGAGCGTTCCCGGAGTCGCGGAAGGTGATACCCAGATTTGAGAGTAGAACGAGAAACCGCACATCGAATCCGGCCGAGATCAGGTTGGGTAAGATTCTGAGCGCCATGGTTGCCCATGTCGATTCCACGTTGGCCGGCGCCATGTGCACCTCGAGAGCCCGGGGCTTCCATGTTCCGCGATCATTTCTGGTTTGCATGTTGTCACTGTGGTTCACGTTAAGCGCGGCTCACGCACTCGATCCGAACAAACGCCTTACCCAATACGCGCATACGGCATGGCGAATACAAGACGGATTCTTTCCTAACAGTCCATCTTGGATTTCACAAACAAAAGACGGATATCTCTGGGTGGGCAGCAACAGTGGCGCGTTGCGTTTTGACGGCGTCCGTTTTACTCCCTGGTCGGCTCCGATCGCTTCTACACCAATTTTCCACCCTGTCAGTGTGCGAGCGGGAGAATTTTGGATTGCCACTCGAAACGAGTTCGCTCACATCAGGGACAATATCGTGATTTCCCATTACGACGTTCCGGTAATCAGGATCTACGAAGATCCTGACGGATCGGTGTGGACTCTTGCTTACCAGGATCCGGACCGAGTTCTATGTCAGGCAACGGATAAGAAAATCCGCTGCTTCGGGAAGGCGGACGGTATAAGGATTGGCATGCCGACTTCATTCATCCCTGATGGGAAAGGTGGATTTTGGATCGGAGGCGACACGTCGTTGCTCCACTGGAAAATGGGTGCAGCCCCCGAGATCCACAGCCTTCAGCAGCTTCAATCGAACGTGGGGCAAATCGGCATCCGCAGTCTTGTCGAGGAGTCCGACGGTTCCTTGTTGGTCGGAATTGTGGCGGCGGGGCCGGGACTTGGGCTGGAAAGATTCCGCAATGGTGTTCTAACGCCGGTAGTTCTGCCAAACTTCGACGGAAGCAAGCTCGTTATCTACAACCTCATGGAGGATTCCGACAAGAACCTCTGGATTGCAACGATTGGGAATGGTATCTACCGCATTCACGGCCAAACAGTCGACCATTTTGAACGAGCGGACGGCTTATCCAGTGACACCGTGTTTGATCTGTACGAAGGCGACGACGGTGTCGTCTGGGCGGCCACGTCCGATGGAATTGACAATTTTCGCGATCTTCCGGTCACTACCTTTTCGACCTCCACCGGGCCTGGATCAATCGGCACCGCTTCGGTCATGGCCAGTAAAGACGGGACGGTCTGGGTGGCAACTCTCGGCACTCTCGATTTTGTTCGAAACGGAGTCCGTTCCTCAGTTCGTGTGCCTGGACGGCAAGTGAGTTCATTGCTCGAAGACCATCAGGGCAACATTTGGGTTGGCGTTGATGACGGGCTCTTCATCTACAAAGATGGCCGCTTCCGGCGTATCCGGGAACCTGATCGTCATCCACTGGGTTTGGTACTCGGTCTCACAGAGGATGTCGACGGTAATATTTGGGCGGAATGCAAAGACGCTCAAAAAAGAAAACTCCTCCGCATCCGCGATTTAAAGGTGCGCGAGGAGTTCTCCCAGCCTCAAGTTCCGAAGGCTAAGGCCATTGCGGCCGACCCGAAGGGCGGAATTTGGCTGGGCGCGGTCACCGGTGAGTTAACGTTTTTCCGGGAAGGTACTGCGCGTACATCTCCCCTGAAGTTGAAGCGCGGATCGTGGGCCTATCAGATTGCGGTTGCTCCCGATGGGTCAGTGATCACCGCATCGGATGACGGATTGGTGATGCTCCGCGCCGGGAAAGTTCAGCGCCTGGGCAAAGAAAACGGACTTCCTTGCGACGGGGTGAATGGCTTCGTTGTGGACGACAACAAGAACCTGTGGCTCAATACGCCCTGTGGATTGATAGAGATTGCGGCCGCGGACGTCCAGCGATGGTGGATTCATTCAGACACTATCGTTCAGCCACGACTGTTCGGTACGCTGGACGGAGCTCGACCAGGTAGGGTGTCTTTCAATCCGACCGCGAAATCGCCCGACGGGCGCCTGTGGTTTGTAAACGGTGTGGTTCTTCAGATGATCGACCCGTCACATCTCTCTGGTGATGGGACTCCTTCGCCGGTCTACGTCGAGACCGTTGTTGCTGACCGAAAGCAATATAAACCACAAAAAGGCCTTCAACTTCCGCCTTTGACTCGTGATCTCCAAATTGGCTACACGTCGCCGAGTTTTCTTATTCCCCAAAAGGTGAAGTTTCGCTACAGACTTGACGGGCACGATCGCGATTGGCAGGAAGCGGGCACCCGTCGCGAAGTTTTTTATACGCAGCTGGGCCCCGGGAAATATCGGTTTCGTGTAATCGCGTGCAATAACAGCGGCGTGTGGAACGCGCAGGGCGCGACTCTGGACTTCGTGATTGCTCCGGCCTATTGGCAGACGAACTGGTTCCGTGCACTGTGCGTGGTGACGTTCCTGGCCTTGGTTTATGGGGCTTATCGATTTCGCGTTCGGCAACTGCGGAGTCTGGAAAAGAAGCTAAGGGATGTGGTCGAAACCATTCCAACATTTGCCTGGACTGCTCGGCCCGACGGCGCACTGGACTTCATCAATCATTACTGGGTGGAATATACGGGTTTGTCCGCGGAGACGACGATGGGTTCAGGATGGAAAGCCGCGGTTCATCCTGCAGACTTGGCGCGCTATGTAGAGAGACGGCAGGCCTTGGTGGCGTCTGGGGAGCCCTTCGAACATGAGGTGCGTTTCCGGCGTGCGGCGGACGGCGAGTATCGCTGGTTCTTGAGCCGAAGTGTGCCGCTGCGGGACTCGGGAGGCAAGATCGTCAAGTGGTACGGCATCTCGACCGACATTGAAGATCGCAAGCGCGCTGAGAACGAACGTGAAAGGCTGCGACAACTCGAGGCGGATCTAGCCCACGTCAACCGCGTGAGCATGTTGGGGGAAATGGCGGCGTCGCTGGCACACGAAATCAAGCAACCCATCGCTGCCGCCATCACCACCGCCAACAGCTGCATTGAATGGCTGGCGCAAGAGCCGCCCAACCTTGATCGGGCCCGTGCGGCAGCAGCCAGAATCGACAAGTATGGGAGTCGTGCGTCTGAGATCATCGACCGTATACGTTCGTTCTACAAGAAATCTCCTCCCCAACGTGAGTTGGTCGACATAAACGGGATTATCCACGAAATGCTCACGCTGCTGAAAGGCGAGGCCCATCGATCCTCGGTTGTCATGCGCACGGACCTTTCCGCCGAAGTTCCTAAAATCATGGTCGACCGTGTGCAGTTGCAGCAGGTGTTCATGAACCTCATGCTCAACGCCATCGAAGCCATGGCGGACTCAGGGGGAGAGCTTACGGTTAAGTCGGAACTGCAGGACGGTGAACTCGAATTCTCGGTCAGTGACACGGGCGTCGGGTTGCCGATGGAGAAGATCGATCAGATCTTTTCTGCGTTCTTTACCACCAAGCCGCAGGGCAGCGGGATGGGGCTGGCCATCAGCCGTTCCATTGTGGAGTCGCATGGCGGCCGGTTGTGGGCGACCGCCAACGACGGACATGGCGCAACGTTTCATTTCTCGTTGCCCATCCATGTGACGGAATCAGCATTGGTCATCTAAAGACGTTTTGTCGGACTTTTATCGCGAGACGCGAGTCTCGACGCCCCAGCAGGAAGCAGGAATTGGTTGATTTGCCGACCAGAATGGAAACGAGATGGCATTGTTCGTCCATGCCCTGCCGGATGAGTTCCTTTAGGTTGGCTGCGGCTCATGGTTGACATTGCGAAAATCGGCGCTTTTGTTGAAAGTTCGCCATGCCCAGCTTGGTTAGCTACCAGCGAGGGTCATTGCGTATATGCCAATCCAGCCCTGCAACGCCTTACCGGTCTCAATTCAGACGAGATCAAACAAACTGACTGGCGCAGCTTTGTTCAGGAAGAGGATCGAGTGGCCGCGACGGTTTCCTGGCAAAGATCTCTCGCAACCGGGACTCCCTATCACGCGCGCCTCCGCATGCGAGGAGTTGATCGTGTCTCCACAAGCGTTGAACTGATCGCATTCGGGCACACAGTCGATGACGGGACAGAACTGTGGTTGTTTGTTGGATCCCAGGTCGGTACTGCTACCCACCAACATCCACCGATCGAAGCGCAATTGCAAGGCACGCTTAATGTGATTCCCGCCTATGCCTGGTATGCTCTTCCGTCCGGCGCGCTCGCCTTCGTGAACGAACGGAATGCGGATTACCTAGGTCTCCCAAAAGATCATGCCCTACGCTTTGGTATCGACATGGGTGCAGCGTGGGATTCTCATTTTCATCTCCTACATCCCGACGACCGCGAAGAGTCACGCAGAGTCTGGTCAACCTGTCTGAGCAAAGGGAGTGCCGGTGAGTTCAGTTTTCGGGTTCGCAACGCAGAGGGAGAGTACCGATGGTTCCTGAGTCGCGCTGAGCCCCTCCGCGCGGACGATGGAACTCTGTTGTTTTGGATCGGGGTCAATCTCGACATCGACGATGGGAAGCGGGCGGAGGATGCGCTTCGCAAGCGTGAAAAAGAGCTTCGCGAGGTGATCGATACGATTCCGGCATCGGTGTGGAGTGCTCTTCCGGACGGGTCCAATACTTACGTGAACAGACGATTTGTGGAGTACTCGGGCCTGTCAGCGGAGCAGACTGCGGGATCAGGGTGGCAAGCGGCGACTCACCCGGATGATGTTCAGCAACACGTAGGTAAATGGCTGGCGTCGGTTTCGACTGGCAAGCCTCATGAGAATGAGGCGCGTTTCCGCCGTGCGGACGGACAATATCGCTGGCATCTGGACCGGGGAGTGCCGCTGCGCGATGAAGACGGAAACATCGTCAAGTGGTATGGGGTCCTGACCGATATCGAAGATCGCAAGCGCGCTGAGGAAGCCCTGCAATCGGTGTCTCACGACTTGCAGGAAAGCAAAACCAGGCTTGGAGAAGCACAGCGTCTCACTCATGTCGGTTACTGGTTTTGGGACCTCGGGACGAATCGATTGACCTGGTCCGACGAGACGTACCGCATCTTTGGACTTCAACCACAAGAACGGCCGATCGACGTAGCCGCATTCCAGGAAATGATTCACCCCGAAGACCGCGAATTTTTGCTCCAGGCGACGCAAGAGGCACTCCGCGGCGAAGGGCGTCCGGACGTTGAATTCCGGATCATTCGCCCCAACGGCGATGTCCGTACCGTCTACAGCCAGGGCGGCGTGAAGAAAGACAAGTCGGGAAAGCCCCATCAGAGGTTCGGTACTGTCCAGGACATTACCGACCGCAAGCGCGCTGAGGAAGCCCTGCAATCCATCTCGCGCGACTTGCAGGAGAGCAAAGCCAGGTTTGAAGAAGCCCAGCGCATCACGCATGTCGGGTTCTGGGAACGGGACCTCGTGACCAATCGCATCACCTGGTCAGACGAAACCTACCGCATCTTCGGACTACAGCCCCAGGAACATCCCATCGACTTGGACGAGCTTCGGCGAAGGGTCCATCCCGAAGATTGGGAGTTTGTCTCTCGCGCCCTGAACGAGGCGCTCGCTGGGGGGCCTCGCTACAACCTAGAATATCGCCTATTGCGGCCGACAGGCGAGCTTCGCACCGTACACAGTGAGGGCGATGTAAAGAGAGATGCGTCGGGCCGGCCCTACCAGATGTTCGGTATAGTCCAGGACATTACCGACCGCAAGCGCGCTGAGGAAGCCTTGAAGCGAAGCGCGTTTTATCTCAGAGAGGGGGAACGCCTCGCTCATATGGGAAGTTGGGCGTTCAACACTTCAGGTTTTTTTGACTATTGGTCTGACGAGCTATTTCAGATTTACGGCCTCGACGCGCAGCAGGGCGCACCGACACTGGAACGGTATCTAGCCACCATTCACCCTCAAGATCGAGAGTCCATGGCGGAAACCATCAAAACGATGCTTGCGGAACGTTGTGGCTGCGACGTAAAAAAGCGAATTGTTCGACCCGACGGTGAGCAACGCTTCATTCGCTGCGTCGGGATCCCCGTGGTTGAAGGCGAAATCCTTAAGGGGTTTCTTGGCACCGCAATGGATGTCACCGAGCAGGAACTGTTGACACAGGAGTTGGAGCGTCAGCAGACATACCTGACCGAGGCCCAGAAATTGACTCATACGAGCAGCTGGGCCTGGCGCGTTTCGGATCGAAATCTGGTACACCTATCCGCAGAGTGGTACCGCGTTTTTGGCTGTGATCCTTCTGACGGACCGCCGAATTGGGAGAAGCGGCTCGACCTTGTCCACCCGGATGATCGTCTTGCTTGGAAGAACACGATTGAACGGGCGATCGCGGAAAAAACCGATTACGACGTAACCTTTCGCATTGTTTTGCCGGGTGGGATCTTCAAATGGATCCACACAGCTGGGCATCCCGTGCTGACCGCAACCGGGGATTTAGTGCAATTCCTTGGCAGTTCGACTGACATCACCGATCACAAACGCGCCGAGGAAGAGCGTGAAAAGCTGCGACTACTCGAAGACGAACTCGCGCACATCAATCGTGTGAGCATGATGGGGGAAATGGCCGCGTCCTTGGCGCACGAAATCAAGCAGCCAATCGCTGCTGCCATCACCAGCGCCAACAGTTGCATCGAATGGCTTTCGCACGACCCGCCAAACATCGAAAGGGCCCGCGCAACCGCGACCCGAATCGACCGATATGGGAAACGTGCGGCGGAGATCATCGATCGGATACGTTCCTTCTACAGAAAGTCTCATGCAGAGCGTGAATTGCTTGACGTGAACGCAATTATCCACGAAATGCTTGCCTTGCTCCACGGCGAGGCCACGCGATTCTCCATTGAGATGCATACGGAACTTGCCCCCGAACTCCCTAAAATCACGGCCGACCGGATCCAACTACAACAGGTCTTCATGAATCTCATGCTCAATGCCATCGAAGCTATGAATGAATCGGGCGGAGAACTTACGATGAGATCGCAACTGCAGGACGGTCAACTATTGTTTTCGGTCAGCGACACGGGTCCGGGACTGCCGGTTGGGATTGCGGACCAGATCTTTTCCGCGTTCTTCACAACCAAACCGCAAGGCAGCGGGATGGGGCTGGCCATCAGTCGTACGATTGTGGAGTCGCACGGTGGCCGTCTGTGGGCAGCTCCCAATGACGGACGAGGTACAACCTTTCATTTCACCTTGCCAACTGATGTGTAGTAGTCATCGAGCTTGGTTGCCAATATTTTTGAGCTGAGCGTACTCGGCTTTGGCTTGCCGATAGATGGGAACATCGGGGTCGGTATCTTTCCAAATATTAAGAAATTGTTCGTAAGATTTGCGGGCGGATGCGTTGTCGCCCATCCGTCTCTGTGCCCGACCGAGTTGAAGCCGGGCCAGAGGACCGGTGATATATTCCCAGCACATACCGGGATTGTCGATCAGCTTTTGGAATTCGCCCGCTGCCGATCGGCCATCGCCTGACTCCAGGTAGGCCAGGCCGCGGATATAGGCCGGGTAGAGATAATCGAACGACTGGGTGAATGCGAGATCGTACTGGACGGTCCCGCGGAGCAGATCGACGGCGGCAGCGGGATCGTGCTGCTGCAACTTGATCGCTGCGCGGACTGTGGGAACAAGATAGCTCTGCACAAGAGTGTCCAATGGCGCTTCCTGGCTGACTTCGTCCGCGAGCCGTTTGGCTTCTTCCGTTCTCCCCGACCGGGCGAGTGAGAGAGCCAATACCATTCTGTTGTTTCGCTCCAATTTAACCTGAAGTGCCTGGTCCTGGATCTTGCGCGCTTGGATTGCCCTGCCCGCCTCTGCGCTTTCAAGGGCCGATAAAACGAGCGCCATGGGGGGCATATTTTCCGCGTCCGAAGACAGCTTCGATATCTGCAGACGTAAACGATCTGCGGAATCAAAGTGACCCTGCTGAGATTCGAACTTCTCGTGGTCGACCATGACTCGACTCAGGCCATGCGCTTCGCCATCGAAGATCCGGTCGAGAGTGCCCCGATCACCTTCGATGAATGCCAGCCGCAATCTTTGGATCTTCATTTCGAGGCTGTCAAATTTAAGGGCCTCCGCTTGAGCCAGCCATGACCTCGCCTGATTGAACCTACCAGCGCTTATGTTGGCAGAGGCCGCCCAGGAAAAATAGAGTGGACTTGGCTCCAGCCGCGCTGTCTCATCCTCTACGTCGGCCGCACGCTGGAGCTGGCCAAGTTTACGCAGCGTGTGCGCCAGATTAGTATGAAAGAATACATCGCGAGGAAAGAGTTCCAGCGCCCCAACTAGAACAGAGTAGGCCTTGTCGAGCTCGCCCGTCACCCCACTGTAGTAGAGATACTCGACATTCAGCCTGTTCTTTTCCGTCATTCGGTCGCGCAATTGATAGGCGCGTGTGTATGCAGCTGCTGCGAGGTCGGGATGGAACAGAGCTTCGTTGGCTGCGCCAATCCCTTCGTATGTGAGCGCAAGCTCAGGGTCAAGTTCGATTTCCCGCTGAAACAGGGGGAGCGCTGCCTGCTGATTGCCAGCCAGGAAGAGCCTGGTTCCCTCAGCGCCCGCGCGGAGTGCTTCCAAAGAGGCGCTGGTCGCTTTTCCAGAGGCTGATTGAACCGGGCCAGCGATTCGGCCGGTTCCCCGAGCTTTTTCCGAAGGCGCGCAGCCGTCGCTCCCAATTCATGGACTACCTGATTACGAGCGCTGATGTCGGTCCCTTCCTCAGCCAAGGTCGCTCCTGATCCGCAGTCGAGTGCCCTGATCTCCAGGTGATACCGGTTACCGGCGTCGGCGATGGAATCAGAGATCACCATCTTGCTGTTGGTCTTACTACAAATCTGACGTGCTACCTCCGGGGTGATCCTGGTGGTCGGGAGAAGCTTCAGTTGCCCCAAGGCGGCGTATGTTTTATCCCATCCCAACAGGTTCAAGTATGGCGTCTGCCCGATTTCATAGCGCAATGCGTCGTTCAAAGCGTTGTCGAAAACAGGGTCGCTCGTTCGGTTATCGACCTCGGCGAGAACGATCGTGGCGGTGGGAGCGAGGGTGATGCGATGGCGGTAAGTTTCGTAGCGCCAGACACTGACCGCGCCAACTGCGAGCAGCGCGCCCGCCGCAAGCGCCCACCGCCAACGCCCTCTCGTTGGATGGGCTTCCGCGGTGGCCTCTCCGCGTGTGATTCCTGGCGCTGACTCCAGGTATTCCATGGTCGGCATCAATCGATAGCCACGCCGTCCCAAGGTCTCGATGTAGTGAGGGTTGTCCGCTGAATCCCCCAGGGCACGGCGCAAGGCTTTAATCGTCGCATTGATGCTTTGGTCGAAATCGACGACCGTATCATTGCTCCATAGCCGGCTCTTGATTTCCTCGCGGGTCACAATCTTGCCCTCACGTTCAACGAGCATCCGCAAAACCTGAAACACCTGCTCTCGGAGGAGAATCTTGATGTTAGGACCGGCGTTGTCAGGACCGAGGTGGTTAGGATCCGGCGTCTCGGTCGACCTCAGTTCGCCAGTGGTGAGGTCGAGCTCAAAGGCTCCGAACTGAACGCGGCCTGAGGGAAGGGTTTGCATGGGGGCCGAACACAAAATACAGAATACGAAACTGTATCAACGCGACTCGGAATTGGCGAAGCAAAGTGCAACAAGGGTGCCCGGAGCATCTCCTTATTAATCAATGGCTTGCTGATTTCACTCCGATTTCATCGCAAGGTCACCGCTGTTCCATTTACACCCGTTCCGTCCCTGAGGTACACAGACGTGCAGCGCTGTGATTGATCCCAACGATATTGGGTTCGTGCCATGCCAGGAGGCCAAACATCCAAGTTGATTGCCATCATCGATGATAACGAGTCGATGCAGGACTCCCTGAACGACCTAATCGAGTCGGGGTGGCTGGAGGCACGGTGCTTCGGATCAGCAAAAGCGTTCCTGGAATCCGATTCGCGCGGCGATGCCGCGTGCTTGATCATTGACATTCGCATGCCGAAGATGTCGGGTCTGGAGTTGCAGTCCAGGCTGAAACAAGAAGGACGCAACATCCCCATCATCTTTTATTACGGCTTATGACGACGCCGAGATACGGGCTCACGCCATGAAACAGGGTGCAGTCGAGTTCCTCGCGAAACCATTCGATCATCAGCTCTTGCTCAAAATTCTCCGAGACACCCTCGATGGCTGAGACGTTTGGCGCCCGCTCCCTGCGCTTTCGCGATTCCGTCCCGAAGTATGACTACTCAGGCGTGCTGCCCATCGCATCCAAGAGTTCGTCATGGGCCTGCAAGTAGTCCATCTGCGACTGCAGTAGGAGCGCCTTGGCCTCGTATTCCTGAGCCGTTGCGGTATCGGCCTGGGAGTTTAGCGCCGCTCCCCGTAGTAGTTCCTGCTGACGCACACGGTTCGACTCCGTGCGCAGGGCCAGCACTTCTTCCGATACCTTCAACATCTGCTGCGTCCTTTCCAGCTTGTTGTATGCCGTCTCGACCGACAGGTCGACCGCATCCGTCAGCTTCGCCAAGTTCTCCTTCGCTTGGGCCAGCTGTGCCTGACGTTCACGCACCACGCCGTGCTTACGCCCACCGTCGAACAGATCGTAGCCAAAGTGAACCCCAAACGTTCCGAAGTTGTGTGCCAAGAATAGAAAGGGAACGTTATCCTGGTAGCTGTAACGGGCAAAGGCCTCGACATCGGGGACCCAGAGATCTGTTTTGGCCAAACCAATCGCTGCCTCAGCTTTCTGCACCTCGGCGCGAGCGGCACGGATTTCCGGGTGTGACTCGATGGCGGCGGTAACACAATCTTTGCGTGGGCAAGTGTCCTGAAATTGCGGAACACCTGGATCAAGATCCAGGGCGGTAGCCAGTGGCAGGCCAATCAAGTCATTGAGTTTCAGTTTCAGATCTGTCAACTGGAAATCGGTCGTTAGCAACTCCTGTTTGGCTTGCAACTGCTGGGCACGACTCTCAATCGATTCCTGTTCCAGTGCACTGCCGAACTTCACCTGTTCGACGCGCTCGTTTTGAAGAGCTTCGGAAGCCTTGATTCCCGCTACGGTGGCGCTACGGCGCGCCTGGGCAATGAGTATCTGGTAGTAGACCTGATGAACGGCGAGAGCTACGTCGTTTCCAGTAAGGTGCGCCTTCTCGCGCGACGCTTTCAACTCCGCCTGGGCCATATCGTTTTCCCGCCTGACCTTGAGCAGTTCCGTCAACGGCTGGGTGATCTGAGTTCCACTGGTTGTGATGTTTACTCCGCCCTGGCTGACAATGCTGTTCGCAGCAGGAATCGGCGTTCCTCCCACGACGCCCAGGGCGCCGGCCTTGATCTCGACAAACTCCGTATCGGTCACATGCACAAAGGTGCTGTCATTTCGGATCGATGGAAAATACGAACTCTTCGCGACCTGCTTCGCGTGCTCTTTTTCCTCGACCGTGTAGCCGGCGATGCGGATATCGTGGTTGTGCTTGAGCGCTAACTGAACAGACTCCTGCAGCGTTATGTGGCGTGGAGGAGGCGCGGTATTGTTTATTTCCTGGGCCGCCGCAATGCAAACGGAAAAGGCCGTCGCCGCTAACACGAATAGTGCCGCACTTCGTTTCATTGATTTGACCTCTTCCCAGCGCCGGGAATCTGCTGCATGGCGCTGAGATCGCCGTAATTCAGGGGTGACTTGCGCAGCAAAGCAACGAGGATCAAGGCGCAAAAGCAACTCCAGGCGAGGAGTAGAAACCCGTCGATAAGGCTCAAGCTATATGCCTGAAGTCGTATCCGGGCAGCCATCAGATCAATGGCGCGCGCACTTGCGGCGGCAATGCCGGAGGATTTGGCGTAGACGCCCGCCGTCATGGCGCGAATGTTCTGATCGGTGATCCAGTTGCCCCCGCTGACGTGAAGTCCCAGGAGGTTCGAGTGCAACTTCTCCCTCTGCGCGATGAAGTGGCCCATATAAATCGCGCCTGCGGTGCCGCCGAACAGACGAACGACGTGAAAGAAGGCCGAAAAGCTGAGGGCCCACTCTGCTTTTGCCAGGCCGCCGGTGAAGATTGCCTGCAGCACAATACAGCCGACCAATCCAATGAAAGCGAACGCCTGACCGACGCCGACGAGCAATTCCATGCGGTAGAAGTTCTCCGCCGCCCATGCGGTGGTGAACTGCGAGCACATCCAGGCTGCGAACGCCGTACAAGCGAGGCCCGCAGCGAAGAGCAAGCGTGGATCGACTTTGCGCGAGAGTAAGAGCGCGGCAATGAAGGCAATGGGAATGAGCGGAATCGCACTCCAGATAATCGCGGGACCAATCTGGTCGGCCTCGAAACCGCGAATGGCAAGCGACTGTGGAATAAGGATGATGGTTGTGCAGAGCGTGAAACGGAACCAGAAGAGCAGGCAGCCAAGCAGAATGGTGTTCCACTTCGCCAGATAAGGCAGCGCCACGAGAGGATTCGGAGCGCGCAGCCTCCGAACCAGCGCACACAGGAGAAAAAAAGATCCGGACCAGAAGCAGGCATTGAACACGCCCGAGCGCCACCAATCGAGCCGCTGCCCTTGCTGAAGAGCGGCGAACATCAAAGCTAGGCCGGTACTGAGGTAAAGGAAGCCAGCGAAGCTGGGCGCCGGGCCGGTTTTCTTGCGTGGTGGAAGCGGCGGAATTCCGAGGTATATGCATATCATCATCGCCGGCGCAAGCACTGCAGAATTCCAGAACATCCACTGCCACGAGAGGTGGTCCCTGTACCAACCGTAGAGCGAGGGCGCGATATTCACGCCTCCGTCCACAAAGGTCGCGTAGAGGGCGATGGTGAAAGGAAGGTATCGCAGTGGAATGTTGCGAAGGGCGAACGTCAGCGTGAGCGGATAGAAAGTGCCTGAGGTCAGACCGGCAACGATCAGCGCAGCAACCAGAAGGCTGTAGCTATGGACGAGCGGGAGATAGAGTGAGGTTAGGGCGAAAAGTCCTGCGGCAAACAGTAGTACGCGCCGCGGCCCCAACAGCCCTCCGAGGTAGACAGTAAACGGGCCGATAAACATGAGCGACGCGTTGTAGGCACTGTCGAGCCAGGCGCCATCGTCGAAGCTTATGCCAACGTGGCCCTTCAAATCGGCAAGGCCGAGACTGAGCATGCGGCCGGCGAGGGTGACGAGCCCGGCGCCCGTGACGACGCCCAGGATACCGAGAAGAGGACGTGTCGATACTTCAGACGGGATAGTCGCGGCGGCCGCACGCGCGATCTCTAGCGCGGACGGGCGAACAGTGATGGTCGAAGCTGCCATAAGTTCCGGTCACTCTTTGGTGCGGACGGTCACCACCACAGAAAGTCCGGGGCGCAGTTTCGTCGCGAGAGTCGAATCGTCCAGCGCGATCTTGACGGGAATACGCTGAACGACTTTCGTGAAGTTGCCGGTGGCGTTGTCGGGTGGCAACAGAGCAAATTGCGACCCGCTGGCTGGCGCGATCTCAACCACTTTGCCGCGAATGACCTGTCCCGGATATTCGTCAATACGGAGCTCGGCCGTGTCCCCAATTTTTACGTTGGTCAACTGTGTTTCGCGATAGTTCGCTTCGACCCACTTTGTGAGAGCGACAAAAGAGATCACCTGCGTGCCCGGTGAGACGAGTTGCCCGGGCCGAACTTGCCGTTCGCCTACCGTTCCGTCGCCCGGAGCATAGATTTTGGTGTAGCCCAGGTTCACCTCGACGGCCGCAAGACTGGCCTGCTTGGCCCGCAGATCAGCCTGAAGTTGCGTCGCCTGGGATTCGAGAACGACTTTGCTGCGTCGCTCGGCCTCGGCAGCGAGTTCACTACTGCGCAGCATGGTTTGCGCCTGATCGAGATCGGCGTCACGGCTGGCAAACTGGGCGGAGAGATTGCCTTCAGTAGCGACAGCGGCCTCTAGATTCTGCTCGGTCGTCGAGTGGGTCTGATACAGCCCTTCCTGGCGTTTGCGTTCCGAGCGAGCGCGAATCAATTCAGCCTGCACGGCATCCTTGCCAGCCGCGGCGGCTGCAATCTGTGCCTTTGCCTGATCGATACCTGCCAGCGCTTTCTCGATGCGCGTATCCTGCAACTGACGCTGGCTAAGATTCTCCGCAATGCCGGCACGCGCCGCCTCAACTGCCGCTTTGGCCTGATCCACCTGCGCCTGATAGTCATCATCCTGCAATTCGACGAGGAGATCGCCTTTATGCACTTGCTGGTAGTCCGCCACGTCGACTGCGCGCACAATGCCCGCCACCTTAGTACTGAGCGGAGTAAGGTCGCCGCGGACATAAGCATCATCTGTGACCTGTTCAACCTTGCCGCCTTCCCACGCATTCCAGTTACGCGTGAGGGTGATTAAGACAGCCAGAGCGAGAAGTAACACAAGGACGGGCGTTATATAGTTCCGCCACCTCGCTCCTGGGCGAGGAGCTGCCTGATCGGTAGCAATCGTGGGCGGCACCGATTTCGCGGCAGGCACCGCGGGTCCTCCGGACACTGGCGAGGCAGACATCAACTTTGCTCCTTGTACGTTACGAGATCTCGAAGCGCTAGAGTTCTCAATGATTGGGCTGGAGCAACTGCGGTTCCATTCACGACGAGGAAGATTAACGACGGAATCGCAGGCGTATGCCCGAGACCGGAACAAATTCGTATGCTTTTTGAAGAGACTGACAAACCCCCTGAGCTCCATGACCGCCATGTCACATGACACATGACACTTGACACCATTTGCCGCATACGACACAGGAACACGCTCTTTTCGAAATTGCGATCAAGAGTGGTAATCGGCTATAGGACAAGTGCAGTCTTGCGGCCGTCTGAAAGATTGATGGTGCTGCTCGATTGGAACCGTGCTTGCTAAAGAGTCTTGTCGTGTAATTGCGCAGCGTTTGCGTTCAACTCAGTTTCGCCTATAGGAAGGAAGCTTCATGGACCAGAGGAAATTTCTTGTAATCATTCTGACGATCGTCGGGTTGGCGCCGGCAACCTTCGTCTCAGCCCAGAATTTGACATCAGCGAAAAAGGACACGGTCAAGACCTCGGCAGCGAACGGCTCTCAAGCGAGTCCCGACGACTTCGTTGACCTTTTACGAAAAGATAAAAGATCCCAAAAGAAACAGATCATCGCCGAGAATCTGGAGTTGAGCGATGCTGAGGCCGAGAAGTTTTGGCCGGTTTACGATCAATACGCGGCCGAACTCTCCAAGATCTACGACGTGAAACTTGCGTTACTGAACGACTATGCCGACAGCTACAACACCATGACGGGTGAGCAAGCCGAAAATTACATCCGCAAACGAGCTGAAGTAGAACAGTCAATTATGCAGCTGCGGTTGAAATACATGCCTGCGTTCCGTAAAGTGCTTTCAGGCAGGGAAACCGCGTTGTTCTATCAGCTCGACTGGCGGCTGGGTCTTGCGATCGATGTGCAGCTGATCCAAGTGCCGCTGATTAATCCGTAATAGCCACATGCTCGAAGGCACTTCTCATCCCTCACCCTACGGGGAATAGTTCTTGCATTGCGGGGACCCGGCCGGGGCATTGGCTTCGGGCATCGGCTTCAATTCTCCCTTGCCAGCTTCGTTCGAAATGCGTCGAAGCCGCACCTTGCCTGGTTGTCGCAGAGTGCTGCGGTTGCTTCCACGCGACGCCCCCGGTTTTATTCCCCCCCCTATATGCGCCAATATTCTGCGTCACTTTTGTCGGAGTCGCGTTTATGTGTCAGCAGCCAGAGGATAAATTTTCGTGCACCGAGGCGCACAGCGAGGGTAAGTACAACCACAACTGCTAACGCGAGCCAGTCAACCAAGTGGGAGCCGAATGCGTAGTTTGTGAGCCAGTGCATAAGAACCAGTCTCAGTAGATTCGCGACAACGAGGACGGTAGAGGCAGAACCTCCGGGCGCTAGCGACGTTGCCTAAAACACAATGCCTCGGCGGGCGCTGCGCTTGTCTGAGGCGCTAGGTCCGGAGTCAGGCTACAGCAAACGGGCAGGTCCCACCGCTCAAACCAGGGGGACGTCGCTTGAGCTGCCGGACCTGCCATCTGTCATGAACCGAACGCGAAAAAACGAGCCGACGTCCTGACGTCCATCGGGACCCTCCATATTTACTGTGACCGAGCCCGTAGCTTACACAAAGGATTGGTCACCAGACATGCTGCACCGGATCATTTGGTCGCTACTCTCTCTGAGCGGCAGTCGAACCGGCCGACCAGCTCGTGGACAACGGAGTTACCAGTTTTTCAATCGCTCGTTGCATCGTGCGGTTCATTTCCGAGACTACGGCTGGCACATCGCGTTTGTTGACGTCTCCAATCTCCGAAACAGTGTTGCTCCAAACGGTCGCTCCGGTGGCGATACTGGTCATCTCGGCGGAAATAGCAACCTGGACTTTCACCCCGCCCTGGTCGTCGAGTTCCTCAAGCTTCTCCAAACGTCCGCTGAGCACGTAGTCAACATCACGGCTTCCGTTATAGGCCTGCACACGGGCAAAGACTCCGCTCGCACGCAGGTGCTCGGCGATCGCGTTGGTCACGAAATCACGAGGGTCCATCGCCCAGCGATCGTAAGCATAGAAGCCGATCTGTTCCGGAGATGTTTTATAGACAATTGCTCCCTGACGCAGGTAGGTAGGCGCGCGGAATTCGCGGATTGCAAGACTCGCGTGCGCCTTCTCCGCAGCGGGCGGATCCGGCGGCGCAGGCAGGTTGAGGGTGTAGTAGTTTGGGTATCTCGCTTTTCCCGCACAGCCGGTCAGGATCACCAAGGCTGCCAGACAGCAGACAATCGTCGCCCCGGTTCTTCTCGTACTTATCCGGTGGCGGCGCGCTCGGAAACGGGCGAGTACACCTGTCCCTTCACTCGATCGCATCATTTCGGCACCTTCCGATCTTCAGGCTGTCTGATCCGAATCAGGCTCCACGGACGCTGTTTCACCGATTCGGTCAAGTCATCCAAATTTTCGGTAGCGGTCCGCAGGTTTTCGATTGTGTCGTCAATCTTGTAATCGTTTGCTTTCACGAGGACCTGCATGTCAGCCAGCAAACGCTTGGTTTCGAGCAAGGTCTTCTGTAGCTCAGCCAGATCTTGAAGGGCGGGCTCGCGCACCTCGCTAACGGTGCCGTTCACATTCTCGACAGTTTCGTCGGCGTGCTGGCTGAGCACATTCAACTGATCGGTAAGGCGGTCAATCTTGGGCCGTTCCGTTGCAAGCATTGCGTCGACGTTATTGAGCACGTCTCGTATCTTCCGTTGATTGGGTGGGCCGGTCACACGATTCATATTCGCCAGCAGCGTGCGGGCATCTCCGCTGATTCCTTGCAGCTCGCCTCGCGCCTCGGTGATCAATCCGTTGGCGTTGTCGGCAACGACCGTCAATTTGCCGGTTATGTCATCGAGGCTTGCGACCTCCTGCGATGGAATCGTGGAGCCTGGAGCCAGACGCTTCGCATCGTTGCTGCCAGTAGTGATGGATAACGCCGAGCCACTCATCACGCTCAGTAGCCCCAGCTTCGCCACCGATTTTTCGTTCAACGGAGTGTTTTCCTTTACGTCCAACAGAATCTCAATCCGGCTAGGGTCCGAGACAGCGGGCCGTACCGCTGTCACCTTCCCCACATTGATTCCACCGAACAACACAGATGTCCCCGGTTCCAACCCGCCGGCGTAACGGAGATACGTACAGTATGGAACGGTGTGCACGCCAAGTTGCGCGTTGATCAGGTAGATCACCGTGAATGCCAGGACCGAGAAGCATCCCAGGACGAACGCTCCGACTTTCGCTTCCGTTGTCACTGGTAGACCTCCTCGGACCGCATGTATTTTTCGAAGTACGCCGTCACTGCCGGCGACTTCGCTATGTTTTCGGGTACGCGATCAAGAAACTGCCGCACACGCGGATCCTGGCTCGCCTTGATCTCGTCTTTCGTGCCGACTGAACTGAATGAACCCCGATAGAGCATGGCGATGCGGTCTGCGATGCGGAACGCGCTCGGCAGCTCGTGGGTAACGACGATGACCGTCATCTGCATTGCTTCCTTGACGAGCAAGATCAGTTCATCGAGCTCCGCCGCAACGATGGGGTCGAGGCCAGCCGACGGCTCATCGAGCACAAGAATCTCGGGACCAAGCGCAAGAGCCCGGGCCACAGCCGCACGCTTTTTCATCCCGCCGGAGAGTTCTTGAGGCAGCAACTTGCCAAAGTCGGACAAACCCACCGCAGCCAGCTTCATCCAGACCATAAGGTCGACGATGGAGGGCGCGAGCCGAGTGTGCTCACGCAGTGGCAAGGCGATGTTGTCTTCCACCGTCAACGAATTGAACAGCGCAGCGCTCTGGAAGGCCACACCAATCGAGCGGAGAACCTTTTTTAGCTCGGACTTTGAGCAACGGGTAATATCTGTTCCTTTTACGTGGATGCTGCCCGACTTAGGACGCTCCAGCCCGATGATCTGGCGCAACAAGGTGCTTTTCCCGGAACCACTTCCACCTAGCAACACCATCGTTTCTCCATGCTCGATGTCGAGATTCAGCTCATTCAGCACACGACGCCCGTCGTACTCAACCACAAGATCGCGGACGGAGATGATGGGCATCAGCTTTTCACCGTAAAATAAAAAATCGCGGTAAACACCGCATCGGCAACGATGACCAGGAACGTTGACTTCACAACGGCGCTCGTGGTGGAGCGACCTACCGAATCAGGGCCGCCGCGAACACGGAATCCTTCGAGGCATCCGACGTGAGCGATGATGGTTGCGAACACCACGCTCTTGATGAGTCCCGTGATTACGTCGCGCAAAGTAATGGAACTGAGCACGTAATGGATGTATAGAAGTGGCGACAGGCGAGTGCTGAAGAACATGAACAGCCCACCGGCCAATATGCCGAAGAGATTCGCAATGATGCTGAGGCAAGGAACGGAAATCAGAGCAGCCAGATACTTGGGGGCGAGGACAAACTCGATTGGCTCGAGCGCCATGACGCGGAGGGAATCGAGTTCCTCGGTGACCTTCATCGTCCCGATCTCAGCCGCAAACGCCGACCCGGAGCGCCCGCTCACCGCAATCGCCGTGAGTAGCGGCCCGAGCTCCCGCGTGAAGCCAACCGCGACCAGCTCAATGACGTAGTGCACAGCTCCAAAACGGCGCAGTTCCGAAGCCCCCTGCATAGCCAGAATGAATCCCGAGCAGACCGCCATCAGCGACACCATAGGCATCGCATCCACGCCGATTTCGAGCATTTGCCTTACGGCAGCCTGCCAACGGTAACGATTTCCTACAAATGGCAGCGCCTGCCCCATCGCCCGCAGTGTGACCCACCACTGAATGTTGAGGCTTCCGACATAGTCGAGATGTTCGATCGTTGTTTCGCCGACGCTTTCGAGAACATTCGCCATCAAGACACCTTTTCTCCGGAATTGTTCGCCTCGAACAGGGCCAGCACTCCCGTGACCTCGAATAGCCGGAGCACAGCACCACTCAGTCCCTGCAAGCGGAAGTTGATTTGGTGATGGCGGGCGATTCTTAGAGCTTCGATCAAGGTCGCGATCCCGGACGTCTCAAGGTAGGAAACGCCGGCTAAGTCGACGATGATGGCCTGAGGCAATCCCTCTTCCGACAAAAGAGTCCGCAGGCGATCACGAAGATCCGGCGAGGAGTCGACATCGACTCGCCCGCTCAGCCGGACCGTGGCATCGTTTCCCACTTGATCGACTGAGATCGTGAGGTTGTTGCTTGGAGGAATTGCAATCCGCGTCACCTTTACTCCCATTCGAGCTCTACGATTCGAACTTCAGGATTTCAATGCGCGATCCTGATTCACGCCTATGCCATGACGGCCAGGTGCTTGCATGCAGTCTTCCAAAACCATTACGGCAGTGGGGCAGCTGCATTCGGACCTCACTTTTCTCGCGCCAGCAGCAACTTGCGGGCGGGAGAGATCGTCCTGGCGGTTGGCAAGACAAGTGCTTTCGACAGCACACGGACACCGTACTATCGTCGACCGGTATGAACGGGAAAGCGACAGCCGTTCTGCTGTCACAAGTAACGTCACGAGCAATGACGTTTCTGTCAAAGTAAATGACACGCGATATGGCGCTCAAGCCGCAACAATGGTCCTTCAAACAAGGTGCGCGGGTAGCTGCCTGTTGCGCGGTTGTCGCAGCTGCGATGGCCGACGGACTCTCCGTCGACACCTTGCCAAGTACATATCAGCTTCCCTCGAACTCAGAAGTCATTGGCTACCTCCTTCAATCGGTGAGCTGGTATCGCCATGTGTACACCGAACGGCAAGTTGCCAACGAACCCGCCGACTTAGTGTTTCTCGATGACAATCAAGCGATCGAACGCCGGATTGTGAAACTCTCGTTCGAGTTCGCCAAGGCGGACGCCGTGCTGGAGACAAGCGCCGATTCTTCGCCTGGCCGACCTGCCTCTGCAGATGCTTCTCCTGCTGATCTGGCGCACTTTATCGATTTAAAGAATCGAAATGATCAGCTAAGCCAGCAAACCATGGAGGAGATCAAGAACCTCGACAAGAAGCTGAACAAAGCCAAGGGGGATGATCGCAGGAACTTGAAAGCGGCTGAGGAAGACGCTCAAACTCGATTGCAACTCCTGGACGCGGTCGCGCAGGGCCTCAGTGATCTAGTCGCGTTCGTCCAAAGTCCCGGTGAAGGACAAGCCCACAGCGGGCATTTGGACTCCACCATCGACGAACTCGCGCAATCGATACCGGAAGTGACGGCTTCGTCAGTTTCCTCGGCGACCGTGCCCCTGCAGGAGGCAAATTCCAGAACGGCTGGCCGTGATGCTGGCATCCTCGGGTTAGTGTCGGACGTCTCAGCGACGAAGCATAAACTTCACGTGGTTGACGAAAAGACACGCCTCACCGATGACTTGACACTGTCCGAGAATAATCTGCGAATCCCGCTGGCCGGTTTCATTACTCGCCACATTCAGAGCGGGGCCATAAGCAATTCGCTGACCAGCGATCTCTTGTCGTTGCAAGAACAGAAGTCGCACCTCGATGCCCTTACTCTCGAACTCAAGGAGTTATCTCCACTCATCGTCGCGCTCGATAAGCAAAAAGTCCTGCTTGCGGAGTACAAGTCACACTTGCTGCCGTGGCGAACTGCGGTGGCGGGCCAATACAGGCAGGCGTGGAAACAACTGATCATCCGGCTGTTCATCGTCGCGTTGATCATAGGTCTGATACTCGTCATCGGCCAGCTTTCGCGCCGGTTCTCACTGCGGCGTGTTCACGATCCAAATCGGCGCCGGTTCATCAGTATGAGCCACCAATTTCTGACTCTGTTCACCATTACAGTCGTCATCGTGTTCGTGCTTGCCTCCGACTTGAAGTCCGTCGCGACCTACTTTGGGCTTCTGAGCGCCGGACTTTTACTCGCCCTCGAAAACGTCATCCTTGCCACACTCGGTTCTCTCCTTTTGGTTGGGAAGCGCGGAATTAGAATTGGCGACCGAGTGCAGGTCTCAGGGGTCACCGGCGATGTCATCGATATGGGCCTGCTGCAATTCCAGTTGAGAGAATTCGACGCAGAGAACGGAAGATACACCGGTCACGTGGCAACATTTTCCAATTCGCTGGTTTTTGTATCTCCGGCCACGGGTCTCATGAGATTTGATTCTGCTCCGGAGAAAACCTCTCAGGCAGCAACGAGCAAGAGCGGAACGGAGCCGCCGCCAGCCGAGCGCGTTTCGATCGTGCGCGACTAGAGCGGGTAACTGGAGTTAGAGACTCGGCTCCTGGCGTCGAGGCTTGGGACTGCTACGTCGGCAGCGTCATTCTGTTGACTTTGGCTCTCCTGTCACCGTCATGACACCGGCGGTTCCATCCCCGCACGTGTTTGCCCGGGTCTTTCCCCAGACGATTGCCGCGTAAATGCTGGCCTCTGTCAGCACTTTCTCGGCGCACTTCTGTTAGGTGCAAGTGCTTTGCGATGGCAGTGAGTTTGCTTACTCCTGGCCTGGCACGCTGGAACACACACGCTTTCGGCTGTCCGAGCAATCCGAGACTCACAAGGTTGAATGACGATGCAAGCCGCGCTCATGGTCCCTTGTTACATTGACATGTTTTATCCACGTGTCGGCATCGCCACCCTCGAACTGCTCGAGAGACTGGGAGTCGACGTCGTATACCCAAAGGAACAGACTTGCTGCGGCCAGCCCATGGCGAACAGCGGCTGCTATGAAGAGGCGCGAGCGACCGAAGAGCATTGCGCCAGAGTCTTCGGCTCCTTTGATTGCGTGGTCACTCCGTCCGGCAGTTGCACTCATCATATTCGAAACAAATTCACAGCTGGGACGGACTCGCGGGAAAAGCAAAATCTGGTCCGAAATACCTACGACCTGGTTGAGTTCCTACATGACGTTCTGAAGATTCGGGAATTCCCGTGGGCAACATTCGAGCATAAGGTCGCACTGCACACCAGTTGCTCTGCGATTCGTGGACTGAACATGGCTTCGATGTCCGAACGTGTGCATGACCCTGTCTTCTCGAAACCGAGAACTCTGCTCAGCGGCGTTCCTGGCATTGAGTTCGTCGAGTTCGAGCGCGTCGACGAGTGTTGTGGCTTTGGCGGCACCTTTGCGGTCACCGAAGAGGCAGTCTCCGCAAAGATGGGATACGACAAACTGGCTTTCATGCAGAAGGGGGCCTCGCCAGACTGCATTGTCTCCTCCGACATGTCTTGCCTGGTGCACCTGCAAGGGTGCGCGCGCAGGCAAAAGCAAGATATTCCCTTCTATCACCTCGCAGAAGTACTGAACGGAGTGTCGCTATGAGCAGGCCAGTCGAGCAAGCAAAGAATGCCGAGACGTTTCTGGCCGACACTGTCCACGAGGAACGGCTCGATAAGCTGCTCTGGGCGGCAAGAATGAGGCGCGATGCCGCGGCCCGGCAGGTTCCTGAGTGGGAGGAACTCCGGACACTCGCGTCTGAAATCAAAGAGCACACCTTGTCGAACCTCTCCGACTACTTGACGCAGTTTGAGGCGAGGGCCACAGCCAATGGCGTGACGGTGCATTGGGCCAGAGATGCCCATGAGCACAACCAAATTGTCCATGACATCCTCGCCGAACAAGAAATCAACCTGCTGATCAAGTCCAAGTCGATGCTGACGGAGGAATGCGACCTACGTCCATTCCTTGAGAGGCGAGGTATTCGCGTCACCGAAACCGATCTCGGTGAGCGTATCCAGCAACTCGACAATCAGCCTCCAGCGCACATCACCGGCCCAGCGATTCACAAAACGAACCATGACGTGGCCATCCTGTTTTCGCAAAAGTATGGATCAGATCCCAACAATGAAGATATTGCCTACCTCGCAGGTGTGATGCGGGAGAACACCCGGCCAGACATCCTCGCGGCTCGCGCCGGCATGACGGGTGCAAACTTCGTCGTTGCGGAAACCGGAGCCATCGTGGTGGCGACCAACGAGGGGAATGCCGATCTCGCGGCGAATACGCCCGAGCTACACATATGCTCCGTCGGGATCGAAAAGATCATTCCTACCATGGAAAGCCTGGCGGTCTTCATTCGCTTACTCGCCCGAAGCGCCACCGGGGACACGATAACCCAGTACACTTCGACGTTCCGCGGACCGCGCAAAGGCGCAGCCATGCACGTCATTCTGGTCGATAACGGAAGATCGGCGCGTCTCGGAATGAAGCGCTTCTGGCACTCCCTGAAATGCATTCGCTGCGCGGCATGCATGAACACTTGTCCGGTGTATCGCAGGAGTGGTGGCCTGAGCTACGGCTCCACTTATACGGGACCAATCGGCATCATCACGATGCCCACCTTTGAGATTCGCAAGTATAGCGTCCTTCCCTTCTCTTCGACGCTGAACGGCAGCTGCACGAACGTATGTCCGGTCAAGATCGACATCCACGAGCAGATCTACGGGTGGCGCGAAGTCATGGAGGAGAACGGCCAAATCCAGGTCGTAAAAAAGGAGGCCATGCGGGTAGCCGACAAGGTGCTCAGCCATCCGGCGCTCTACCAGGTCGCGACGGCCACACTGTCAACCGCACTGGAGGTCCTTCCCCACTTCGCCGTTTACAACCGCTTAAACGTATGGGGTAAGCATAGGGACCTCCCGCAAGCCGGTACGGAAACATTTCACGAGTGGTACAGAACTCACCGCCCCAAGACGAACGAGGAAGTTGGACAAGCTTAGCTGGACGAGGTTAGTTAAAGCATGAACTCGACTCAGGCACTTTCGCGGAACACGATTCTGGACGCAGTGCGCGCGAACCAGCCGGCCACGCAGCCGATGCCGACGATCCCTCATTTCCACACGAACAAGCCCGCCGACCTTGTGGCCACTTTTTGCCAGTCCGTCGCTCGCATGGCCGGAGTCGTTATCAGCGAAGATGTGCCGAATCTGGACTCGTTCCAGCGCGCCAAGTTTCCGGAGGCAAAGGTCATCTGTTCGGCGACCCCGGAATATGCCGGGACGATCAAGCCGGCAAGTCTCAACCATTGGTCGGAGGCAAGCACAATCGATGTTTGCATCGTTCGGTCGCCGATGGGCGTGGCCGAAACTGGCTCCGTGCTGCTCTCCGACATCGAATTGCAAGTGAACACGATCGCCTACCTTGCGCATGATCTCGTGGTACTGCTTGACCCGAAGCAGATCGTCCCGAATATCCACGATGTATACGAACACCCGCACTTCAAACTGAGGCCCTACAGCGTTCTGATGACCGGGCCCTCCGGCTCCGGAGATATCGGTGCGATTGTCGTCCATCCGGCTCAGGGCGTAAAGAGTCTGACTGTCTTCCTCTCGCCCGCTCCGGACGCCGGTCAGCGCACGGGTTGAACGCAAAATTCGTCGATGTGCAGGATTGATTGAGTTTCCACCAACACGACATTGACAAGGAGAACTTACATGCTTAAAGGCTTCCATTATCCACTCACTCCAAAAGGCAAATCGACCTTGAATCCACCTCCGCCCTGGTACTACTCTTCGGACTTTCTCAATATTGAATTCTGGTCGGAGCCTTCAGCTGTAGACGCGGTGTTGCCTCCTGGACTCGACCCTGATCGCTCTGCGGATGGTCACGCCAATGCTTGTTTCTACGACTGGCAGTTCACCGGGAACGACGATGAATATCTTGATCCCCAGCGTTATCAATACCGCGAGTTCTTCATCCTCGTAGATGCTTTGTTCCAGGGTAAGCCGGTCTCGTATTGTCCATATATTTTCGTGGACAACGACGCAGCCATTGCCCGCGGTTGGACGCAGGGCTATCCCAAGCGTCTGGGCGAGGTATTCCAGACAAGGTATTACGCCGCGACGGGGAAGGCAGGACCTGCGCTCGCTCCGGGATCCAAGTTTGCCGGATCTGCGACATCGGCCGGGCAACGGCTGGCGGAAGCCCTTGTCACGCTGCGAGAACCGGTAAAGGATGTGTCGCTACTGAAACAGAAGCCTGTCGTCAATCTCCTCCACACCCCGCGTCTCGCAGCTGACAAGCAGGACCATCCGGCCGTCCACGAACTGGTCGAGAACGTTCCTCACGACGTGAAGATCGAGCAAGCGTGGATCGGTGAAGGTTCCTTGGCGCTGCCGGTCTGTAGAGGCGAAGAAATTTCTGATCTGGCGCCCGTCCGCTGTGGAAAGGGCATGCGGGCTTCCCTGGCTTATGTCGTCGATGATCTGAAAACACTGAAGGATTTGAGAAGGTAATGCTCCAAAGTGGGGCGATTCGCTCAATGACATCACGGACTCGATTTGCACCCGCGATGACATCCAATGGATCGGCGTGCGCCATTAGGAGCAGCCGCGTTCGCAGCCGGCACGGAGGCATCGCTCATCGGCGAATTGGCGGTATACGCCGGAAGCTTCAGGGCTGGAAACATGCATTTGATCAATGGCCTTCACGATTGCCAGCGTAGCCGCGTCCCGGTCTGGCCATCGCAGCTTCCACAGATATTACCAGGCGCCAGTGTGACTATCGGTAGATGTCACCAGTCGCGAGGTTACCTTATCGGGGAGAGTCTCGATAAATAATCCATCGCCAGCTCGCCTGTATAAGTTTCGGCGCCGACCTTCAATGCTTCCGTGACGCGGGCTTGCGTCACCTCACTGGCGACACTCAAATCGGACTCATGGGCCTCCACCAGGAGACCCTCTGCCATGGAACTAAACGCTCCCCTATCCACGGCCGCCTTGGCGTGAGCGATGGCATGCGCCGGAAACGAGGCGATGCGGTGAGCCAGCTTCTCGACAAAAGTGGTTAGTTCGTCCGCTGGCAACGCTCGATTGATATAACCGTAACGTTCCGCCAGTTCCGCCGAGAGATCATTGCAGCCCAGGAGCACCTCCAAGGCGCGTCCGCGTCCCATGAGCCGTGGCAATCTTTGCGTCGAGCCCCCACCAGGAACCAGCCCAATCGCCACCTCTGGTTGGCCGAAGATCGCTTTGCCAACGGCAGCAAAACACATATCCATGGCCAGTGCGATCTCACTACCTCCGCCCCGGGCCCGTCCCTCGACTTTGGCAATAGTTGCCTTGGGCATGTTCCTGAATCGTTCGCCGATCGTCTGGGTGAGACGAAAGCTGGGTGTATGGGACACCACTTTGGAACCGGCTCCAACCCGGCCCAAACCAGAGTGGGCTATAAAGAAATCAGGAACGGCGCTCTGTACGACTACAACCCGGACGCTCTCGTCGGCCTCGAGTTCCCTGCCGAGTTTGTCGAATTCCTGCGACAGAACTTCATCAAGAAGATTTATCGGCGGATGGTTGATGCTGACGAATGTGACTCCAGAATCAAACCTACACCGGAAACATTTGTAATCAGAATATGGCAAGGCAGTGGCTCCATTTCGGCGATGATCTATGTTTTCCCAACTCTTGGCCTTACGCGGGATATGGCAATCGCAGCGCCGGCGTGCGACGCCGGCAGTCCACGATCAGTAATGTACTGGCACTACAGTTCCTGATCTGCACGCTTTCTCAGCCGTTCTCCACGAGATTGGTCAGGATACCGATCCCCTCGATCTCCACTTCGTAGATATCGCCCGCCTTCATGAAGACGGGTGGCTTACGCGCCGCTCCGACGCCACCCGGCGTGCCGGTGATGATCACATCGCCTCGCTCCAGGCTCATCGCGACACTGATCGTGGCAATCAGCACCGGGACACTAAAGATGAGCAGGTCGGTGCGCGAATCCTGCATCACGCGGCCATTCAAACGGCCCTGAATGCGCAATCCGCGGGCCCCGGGCGGCACGGCGTCGGGCGTCACCAGCCAAGGGCCGAACGATCCGGTGCCATCGAAATTCTTACCCATCGTCCATTGCGGTGTGCGGAGCTGAAAATCACGCACGGTCGCATCGTTGAACAAGGAGTAGCCCGCCACGTGATCAAGCGCCTGTTCCTGGGAGATGCGGCGCCCCGGCTTGCCAATCACCACAGCCAGTTCGGCTTCATAGTCGAGCGCAGTTGATTCACGGGGTCGCCGGATCGGCTCTTGATGAGCGATCAGACTCGACGCGAAGCGGGCGAAGATTTCCGGATACTCCGGCTTCTTCAGCCCGCTCTCTTGCAGATGATCATCGTAGTTGAGACCGACGCACAGAATTTTCGGCGGCGCGGGCACCGGCGGCAGCAGCCGGACAGACTTCAGGTCGACTGCCGGCGATTGCCCGAGGGCTCTGCCGATACGCAACAGGTCGTCGCCTCGCGCGATCAGCTCGGGTAGAATGCCCGGAAATCCACTGTCTGACTGCGAGAGCCCGTGCCAGCCCGAGCCTTCATCCGCGGCAATTCCGGCGACTCCATGTGCTTCAAAATTGACGATGCGCATAATTAAGCTGATCCTTTAGTTCGCTTGCGGACGACTCAATTGCTCGAGCAGGAAAATGAATGACTCATACACTCTGCCTGTAGTTTGGCGCATACCCAACTCGCAAGTCCGATTTGCAGAAACGAAGCAGGTGTCGTCCCCGGAGCTCTGGATTTGTACGATCGTGTCGCGTGTGGCGGAGTGAACCAACTCGGGATGCAGCAGGCCACGGTCGCCAGCCGTTCCGCAACAAGTGGTTCCCAAAGGAATTTCAGCGCTGTCAGCTAGCGCGCCGGCGATTTCGAGGAGGGTCTCACTGAGGCCGAGGTGCGTCGTCGAACAAGTGGGATGGACCATGATTTTTGGAATCGTTTTGTGAATTCGCAGTGCGAGCAGAAGGTCTTTGCACCAGGCGATCGAATCGATGATGGTGATAAGCTTCAGTCGATTCTTACGTTCATCGTCGAGATGCTCTAATATGTCGTCTTTGAGACCGAGCGTGCACGAAGCCGCGTCCACCACTACCGGCAATTTTCCTCCGTCACTCCAACGCCACAGCGCATCGCTCATCTGTTCGGACATCCAGGTCTGCCCGCGCTTGTAGCCCTTGGAGCTCCACGGCGTCGAGCAGCAAAGACCTCTCACGTCATCGGGAATCCAGAGAGGCTTGCCCGCGCGTTCAGAAAGA
>Ga0209530_1000460_pt1 | contig 29156 bp, 25 predicted proteins | sample BlaSpr_A8_Ref_O1_FD_187987 | JGI IMG/M metagenome (GOLD analysis project Ga0209530, IMG submission 187987) | Forest soil microbial communities from Thunder Bay, Ontario, Canada - Black Spruce, Ontario site 2_A8_Ref_O1 (SPAdes) (version 2) | ecosystem: Environmental > Terrestrial > Soil > Boreal...
ATACGTACTTGAGCGTTTCCAACTCTACGTGCTTGATGCTTGATCCCGAAGTTTTTACTCGGTTACCGGCGCTGGCAATAACCACCTCGCGACCGCCCGCGAGGCGTGTGATCACCGCTCCGATGGGGTAGTCGCCTCGGTCACCGGCGCGTTTGGCCTCTGCAATGGCTAGCTCCATGAATTTCTTTCGCGGTTTGTAGGACGCAGGGATCATGTAGTTAGATTATATCCGTTTGTCGCGAGTGTTTCCCGGATAGCCGCACATGTCCGGTTGACGCGTTGATCAGGCATTGCTTGCTGTAACGCTTTCTATTTCTTTCGCATCTGATGGAGAACAAAGCTGGAAGGAGAGGATATGGGCATGTTTGCAATTACTGGAATCACTGGCCAGGTAGGAGGCGAGGTGGCTCGCAACCTGTTGGCGGCGCATCAAAATGTTCGGGGAGTGGTCCGCGACGTCAGCAAATGCAAAGAATGGGCCGAGCGTGGCTGCGGGCTAGTGAGCGCGGATATTAATAATGCTGCGGAGCTGGCAGCTGCATTCAAGGGTGTCGATGGCGCATTCGTTCTCGTGCCGCCTAACTTCGATCCATCGCCTGACTTTAATGAAGCGCGGACATTGGCCGCCACGTTGAGTTCAGCGTTCGTCGCGGCGCGCCTGCGTAAAGTCGTATATCTCTCGACGATTGGAGCGCAGGCAACGCGCTCAAACCTGCTGACGCAGCACACCATCATCGAGCAAGCGCTCCGAAAGCTGCCGGTGGCAATCACCTTTCTGCGGCCGGCGTGGTTCATGGAGAATTTTGCCTGGGATGTTGCTCCGGCGAAGAACGGCGCGATTCAAAGCTTCCTGCAACCCCTGGATAAGCTGTTCCCTATGGTTGCCACTTCCGACATCGGGCGCGTAGCTGCCGAACTACTGCAGGAAACGTGGGAGGGCCAACGGGTGATCGAGTTGGAAGGGCCGCGTCGTGTGACTCCGACGGAAGTCGCTGCCACCTTCGCTAATCTATTGGGCCGTCCCGTGAGAATAGAAGCAGTGCCGCATGAGACGTGGGGAGCGCTCTTCAAATCACAAGGCATGAAGAACCCTGAGCCGCGGATTCAGATGCTCGATGGCTTCAATGAAGGATGGATCGAGTTTGAAGGCAACCCGGCTGGTACTCGAAAAGGAAAGGTGGCCCTGGAAACCGTACTGCGGACACTCATCGAACGTGACAGTGCGATGAAAGCGGTCTCCAGCGCCACTTGACTTCCGAATTGTTAGACGAGTAAGTGTTCGATGTGGATGGGTAGATCGCGCACGCGGACGCCTGTAGCGTGATAAGTAGCGGAAGTTAGCGCCGATGCAACACCTGTAAGACCGATTTCGCCGATGCCGCGGGCGCCGTATTCATTTAGCACCGTATCCGGATAATCCAGGAAGATGCAGTCCATCTCGGGGATGTCGGCATTTACCGGAACAATATAGTCCGCGAAATTGTTGTTGATGGGATGACCGTTGCGAGTGTCGTAGATGGTGGCTTCGAACAGGCCCATGCCGATTCCCATCACTACGCCGCCTAGCATCTGGTTTCGAGCCGTCTTTGCGTTAATCATGCGGCCGCCATCTATCACGGTCAGCCAACGCGTTACACGCAGGCGAGCGATGCCTGGATCGAATGAAATTTCGCAGAAGTGCGCTCCGAAAGAATGCGTGGAGAACTTTTTCATGTTCGCATCTGCGTCCGTTTTCGCATTGCCGTCCAGGCCTGCGAGGTTACGCAAAGCCAGGATGTCCTGGAAGAGGACGCCTGTATCGGGAGACTTATCCTGGACGTGAATGCGTGCCTGAGTCATCTTCAATGTCTTGGCATCGGCGTTTTGAAACGGAGAACTCGGTGTGCGCACGGCTACTTGAATTACAGCTTCAACGGCTTTCTGGGTGGCCTCGACAATTGCTGGAAGCACCGTGGTCGTAGCCGACGAGCCTCCGGAGGTTGGGCCGGGAGGCAGAGCGCTGTCACCAAGCACCACTTGAATTTTGTCCAGTGGCAAACCCGTTTTGTCGGATACAACTTGAGCGAAGACAGTGTAAGTGCCGGTGCCGATATCCTGCGTGGCGCAGGACGCGCGAGCAGTTCCGTCGGCTAAGAGCCTGACGCGAACCTCGGCCGCGTGACGCGACGCCGGCCAATTGCACGTGGCCATGCCCCAACCAAGAATTAGATCGCCGTTGCGCATCGAGCCGACTTTCGGATCGCGCTTGGACCACCCGAACCGGTCCGCCCCAATCTGATAGGCTTCGCGAAGATGTTTGCTGGACCAGGGGAGATTGGAAGCCTCGTCGGTTTCCGCGTAATTTTTCAGGCGCAGTTCGAGCGGATCCATATGCAGCTTAATCGCCAGTTCATCCATGGCGGATTCAATAGCAAAGAGCGCCGGAGTTCTCCCGGGGCCACGCATGGGTGTTGGCGTTCCGACGTTCAGGTGCGCTAGATGTTGAATCGCAGTGTTATTGGGGCAGCTATAGAGTAGCGATGACACCTGCGTGCAGTCCTCCACGTAATCATCCACCAAGGAAGTGTGCTGAAGAATATCATTTTGGAATGACACGAGCTTTCCATCTTGCGTCGCGCCCAGACGCATGCGCTGTTGAATGGCGGGACGGTGGCCGACAGTGGTGAACATCAAAGTTCGCGGCACAGACACTTTCACAGGACGTCCGACCTTGCGCGCCGCCACTGCCGCCAGCAATGAGTGTGGCCAGGGAAAAAGCTTGCCGCCAAATCCCGAACCGATGAATTTCGAGATCACTTCAATGTTTTCGAGCGGAAGGCCGAGCATCTCCGACATTACGTTGTGATGATTCACTACGCCTTGCGAGGATTCGTACAGAGTGACTTTTTCTTTATTCCACACGGCAATCGTGGCGTGCATTTCCATCGGATTGTGCGTTTCGGTTGGCGTGGTGTAAGTCGCGTCAAGCTGTACGGGTGCTTTCTGGAAGGCGGAGTCCGTATCGCCGCGGGAGTATTCGGTAGCCAGTGTGATGATTGAAGGTGTCGCTTGATTCAGTAAAACTAGAGGAGTTTTCTCGTCGTAAGTCACGTGAACGTTCGCCGCGGCATCCTGCGCCTGCTGAAAAGTATCAGCGACGACCAGGGCTACGAATTGGCCATAGTAATAGACGTTTTCGTCTTCAAACGGAGGGCGACTTTCGCCAGGGCGGCTTAGATCCTCGAAAGCGCCCGCGGGACGGTAGAGCTTTCCGAAATTACCGTGATGAAAAACTGCCAGTACGCCGGGCATCTTTTCGGCTTTGGCGGAATCGATTCGAGTAATTTTTCCGTTTGCGATCGTGCTCGGGACTGCCACACCGTAGGCGAGATTCTCGATCGAATAGTCTGCGGCATACTTCGCGCCGCCGGTAACTTTCAGCCGTCCGTCTATGCGGGTTATTGGTTCACCGATTACCGAGGTGCTCATTGGTTCTCTCCTGCCCAGGTCTGAAACTTTCCCGGCTTAAGCGGGCTGTGTGACGTTTGTAAGCGTGCGAGTAAGGCAGCGCTTGGCCAACTCAACCTTGAAGGCGTTGTCGTGCCGTGGCTTCGCGCCTTTCAGAGCGGCTTCGGCCGCAGCTCGAAAATTGTTTTCGTTGGCTTCGCGGCCTTCCAGCGCGTGCTCTGCCTCCATGGATCTCCATGGCTTGGTCCCCACGCCCCCTAAAGCGATACGAACGCGCTGTATTCGATTGCCGTCTAGCGAAACGACTACGGCGGCAGAAGCCAACGCGAATTCGTACGACGCGCGGTCGCGAAGTTTCAAATAGTGAGAGCGCGTACTGTTTGCGAGCGAAGGTAAGGTGACGTAGGTGATCAAATCACCCGGGGCCAGCACATTTTCGCGATTGGGCGTAGATCCGGGCAGCAGGTAAAAATCATTCAACGGAACGCTACGCTCCCCATTGGCCCCTTGTATGTGCACGACGGCTTCGAGCGCCATCATGGCCACGGCCATATCCGAGGGATGAGTTGCAATGCAATGCTCGCTTGTTCCAAGAATGGCGTGAATCCTGTTGAAGCCATCCATGGCCGGGCATCCCGAGCCGGGCTCGCGCTTATTGCACGGGTAGGCAGTATCGCGAAAATAATAACAGCGGGTCCGTTGAAGCAAATTCCCGCCGGTTGTAGCCATATTTCGAAGCTGCGGAGAAGCTCCGGAAAGAAGGGCTTCGGAGAGAACGGTGTAACGCTGCTGAACGGTTTGATCGTGCGCCAAATCGCTATTGCGAACCATAGCGCCGATTTTCAATCCGCCATCCGGCGTGGGTTCGATCTGCGTGAGAGGCAGCGAATTGATATCTACAACTCTTTTCGGAGTTTCAACGTTCAACTTCATCAGATCGATCAGCGTGGTGCCGCCGGCGACAAATTTTGTTTCCGTTTGCGAGCGGCCGGCTTCCAGTGCGGAATTTAGCGTTTTGGCTTGGCTGAATTGAAAGGCTTCCATTGAGTGACCTCAGTTACAAAGTTTCGAACATGAAATGAACTTCTTACGCTCCGCGTCGCGCACTTTGAACCGCGGCAACGATGTTGTTGTAGGCCCCACAGCGGCAGATATTTCCGCTCATACATTCGCGCACATCAGCGTCATCCTGCCCGCACGGTTCTTTCAGCAGCGCGGCTGCGGACATAATCTGGCCGGAGGTGCAGTAGCCGCACTGAAACCCGTCATGCTCCAGGAAAGCGGCTTGGACCGGATGCAGATCGCCGTTCTGTGCCAGACCTTCGATGGTCGTAATCCTGTCGCCCTGATGCATGATGGCAAAAGTGAGGCATGAATTTACGCGCCGTCCGTTTATGTGTACCGTGCATGCGCCGCACTGACCATGGTCGCAACCCTTTTTCGTGCCCGGAAGTTGAAGGTTCTCGCGCAGCGCATCCAGAAGAGTGACCCGCGGCTCCAACGCAATATGGTGTTCTTTCCCATTAATGTTGAGCACCATGGGAACTGCGCCGGGGACATCAGCACCCGGAATCGCTTCGGTAGCCGGCTCAGGCTCTTGCACCGGAGCAGAGTGAAGTAAGGGAGCGGTTGTGACGGCCAAACTTGCAGTACCAAGTTGGCTCAAGAAAGAACGCCTGGTAAATCGGTCCGGCGTTTCTGCCGGCTTAGGCTGCTCTTCTTCGGCAATTTCGGTTATGGATTTATCTATTTTTGCCATCGTTTCGCCTTCCAAGAGGCCAGAGTTGAAAACTGACTTCCACATTCGTAATGATGCTTTCGGGGTCGGCCAAGGCGCATGATACTCCTGCAAAAGATGAGCGGGAGGAAATATCTTTTGAAGGGGAGGAAATCTCGTTAGTTGAGAATTCGCTTAGTGCGGAGCATTTTGTCCACACATTCGGTGAGACTTTTTGCATCGAACGGTACACGCAACCGGACAAGTGCCGTTCTAGGACTTGACTTCTCCGGTAAGCGCGTTAAGCAGGACCTATGGGCAGATGCGGGCACGTATTTCTAGGGGTTTTACTCCGATACGGCGTATGATCGGCGCATGGACAGGCCGGAACCGCGTTTCCCAAAGTTGGCTACAGCCTGTTGTGGGCTCTTCGCTGTAGCAGCGTTCATTGCTATCCTGATTAATCATCACTCTGTTCTTCCCTTTTATTTTGGTTTCGGTTTCCTGGCGATTGTCCTCATCGTTTGGTTTCGGGGACGGCGAAGGCCAAATACGTAGCTCACGGGCAAATTATTGCCAAGCTTCTCACTCCCAAATTCAAATTCACCCACTTCCATTTTCGCACCGTCTAAGGATTGGCTCGCGTATCAGCTCCCAAACAGGTCTTCGGATATAGTGCGCTCCGGCTTTGGCGCGTCTTCGTGCTACGATTCCGCGCCGGGAGGCTTTCATGAAGATGTTTCTTCTTGGCGCGCTTTTCGCCTCGTCGATTTTTCTCGCCGTTCATTCCCAGCAGCCCACGCAGACGCAGCGAACTCCGTTATTCGAAAATGACGACGTGAAGGTGTGGAAGTCCGTCATTCTTCCAGACGCACCGCTCGCCATGCACCGGCACGAACATCCCCGCGTAATCGTTGCGATGGCGGGTGGAACCATGAAGATCGTGGAACAGAACGGGCCCGCGGAGTCTCACATCTGGGAAACCGGCAAAGCTTACTGGCTCCCCGCGAATCCGCCCAACACCATGCACGCCGACGTCAACCCCGGTGATAAGCCGATCGAGGTGGTTGTGGTCGAGTTGAAAAAAGAAAACTAATCCGGGACTTTGCCAAAAGAGTCTCGAAATACTCGGCGTCTAACTCCCCATTACCCACTTGTCGGGCTGGCGCGTTAATGAGGAGTTGAGGTTGGAATTTCCACTTGTACGCCGTGTGCCCCAGCGTAACGTTTGACTTCTTCGACCGTTTTCGAAGGTGGCAGTGCGAGCTTCCTGCTTTGCGGGGTAGGAGGTTCACTCGATGACATTCCATCCATCCAAATGATTCTGGTACCTGTCGGGAGCTCAGAAATCTTCCGCTTGAGTTGGGCTAGGTCGGTCAAGCGGAATTTCTTGTTGAATATGGCGTCGGCGTGGATATTGACCCCGCTCGGACTAGGAAGCAGACAAAAGTTCCAAATACTATTCGATTGTGGCCAGCTGTAGAGTTCGTAGAGGTAAGTGGGCGAACCACCTGATGTCTGAGCGGCGCTGGAAGGAATTGCTGCGAGAGTCAGAGCAACTACCAGGAGAGTTGATTTCATTTGCAGCAATTGTACCGTGAAATTCGTGCGTAGGTGGTCCGGTAATCGCAGGACTGACTGAGATTGTGTACCGACCAACGCAAAGCGATTCTTCCTATCCGGCTGACTCCCGATAAGTCGAATTGGCGGAGAATCGCCGGATTATTACTCCGCATGTCCGGTAAGGGCCTTGATCACAGAGTGTGCAGGGCGTGCAACCCGCGGGATATAGGTCCGAATCTCAAATTCCGGCTACAATCGTGGGGGACAGGACTTGAGGCGCGCGCCATGAAAAATCGTAATCATGCATCGGTCTTCACTGAGATAGCCGTAGAATTCAAAACGCGGGAAGCAGTTCCCTTCACACTCGAGGATATATAGGCTATGACAGACTGGTTCGCACGCCCCGTCCTACACGTAACCGACGTGGAGACCTCGCTGCGCTTTTATGTTAACCGGCTCGGCTTCACGAGCCCCTGGCGCTACGACGAGGATGGCAGAGCGCATGTTGCACAGGTGGACCGGCAGGGCTGCGCGCTGATCCTGGCCGACACCTGGCCGGAGAAGATTGGCAAAGGGCTGATGTTCATTTCCGTGAACGCCGAGCAGCAGACGCGCGAGGCCGGAGTCGCCGCGTTGGACGTATTGCGCGCGGAACTCGAGGCCAAGGGCGTTTCGGTCAAGGAAGGTTCGTGGGGCTACCGCCTCCTGGTGGTCGATGATCCCGACGGCAATCAGCTCTTCTTCAACTACCCGGCCGAGACTGCGCCCGGCAAGACTGTTAAAGATGAAGCGTAATCGTCCAGCCGCGCCGGCATGCCAATGCGCCGGCTTCGTCCGAGGAAGCAACATGGCTCTGGAAGCGCCAAGGCCGATGCTTCGCAGTGTGGGTCATCACGCTCTCTACGGCTTTGGTCATAACACTATTCGCCGTTGACCGGACCAGCGCTCAACCCTTTTGCGAAACTGGAAAATCCGTGTTCACCTCACTGTACCAACGGGTTGCATCAGCACTTCTCCGGTTGCCGCGTTAATCAGCAATCGGTCCGTTTGGCGAGTGTTGGCAGCCCTGTTTTGATCACCTATCAGCCGAGTACTTTCGTTGACTTGCGTCTCATCGCAACCTAACATCGGCTGCGCATGCCCGGCGGCGATTCCCTCATCGGTAAGCAAGTCTCGCACTACCGCATCATCGAGAAAGTCGGTGTTGGCGGCATGGGCGTGGTTTACAAGGCCGAGGACACGCGGCTGCACCGCTTCGTAGCCCTTAAATTTCTTCCTCCCGATGTGGGGCAAGATGCACACGCATTGGCGCGCTTTCAACGCGAGGCCCAAGCTGCGTCTGGCCTAAATCATCCGAATATCTGCACCATCCATGACGTCGGCGAGCACGACGGGCAAAGCTATATTGCCATGGAGTTGCTGGAAGGCGAGACGCTGAAAGACAGAATTGGCGCAAAGCCGTTGCCGCTGGAAGCGTTTCTGGATTTGTCCATCCAGATCGCCGGGGCTCTGGAAGCGGCGCACAAAAGCGGCATCGTTCACCGGGACATTAAGCCTTCCAACATCTTCGTGACGACCCGCGGTGAGATCAAACTGGCTGATTTTGGGCTGGCCAAACACTTGGGCCTTGAAACACTCGCCACCGAGGACGCGGCCACTCTATCGGAGTCGCTTACCGTGCGCGGCCAGATCGTCGGCACCATCGCGTACATGTCCCCGGAACAAGCGCAAGACCAGGGCGTTGATGCGCGTAGCGACATTTTTTCATTTGGCGCCGTGATGTATGAGATGGGCACGGGCCGCCAGGCGTTCAGCGGGGGCTCAAGCGCCGCCTTGATTGCCGAGATATTGCGCGGCGAACCGAAGCCGATGCGGGATTTCAATCCGGACCTGCCCGAAGAGGTGCAGCGAATTGTCAGCAAGGCTCTGGAAAAAGATCGCGCGGACCGGTACCAGACGGCGAACGATTTGATGGTGGATCTGAGGCGGCTCAAGCGGGGATCCTCGCAGACCGAACTGAAGACTCAATCGCCTGCCATGGGTTCCGGATGGCTGCGGCCGAGGTCCATCGCGATTTTAGTGATCGCGGCCATCGCACTGCTCTTAATTTTGGTCGTCGCATTAAGAACTCCCACGTACGTATCGGGCCCCCTCAATTTTGAGCAGCTCACCTTTTCGCCCGGTCTTAAGGACGGCCCTATTGTCACGGACGGAACACGGCTATATTTTCAAAGTCAGGGTCAGCCGGTGGAAATGTCGGTGAAGGGTGGCCCCACGGCGCCCCTGCGAGCTTCCATCTCCGGAATGCAAATGCTGGATATTTCGCCGGACGCATCTGAAATGCTGGCCCTGAAACGAGATCTCAATGATGAAACCTTCCGCGGATCGTTGTGGTCCGTTCCGGTTTTAGGCGGCTCTCCGAGGATGCTGAATAATCAGACCGTCCGCAGCGCGCAGTGGTCGCCAGACGGCCGTTTGATCGCCTCTGCGGATTTGAATTCCGTTTTTGTCAGCGACATGGACGGCGTGAACATCAGGAAGATATGGGACGCCCCCAGCACGACCGGTACTCCACATTTTTCGCCCGATTCCCGCCGTATCCGCGTGGCCGTCTACGACGACAAGAACGTAGCTCCACCGAAGATATGGGAATTGAACGTCGATGGACGCTCGCCCCATCGACTCGCACTTCAATGGCCCGAGGATGCCGGTTTGGAGGATGGGCAGTGGACTCCGGATGGCAAACGATTTCTCTTTCTGTCGAAACGAGACGGGTTGAATAACATTTACGAACTCTTCGACCCTCCCTGGTTCGAGCCTTGGAAGAAACCAACTGCCATGCGCTTGACGGCGGGTCAGATTGACGTTCTTGCAATGACGCCCAGCCGCGATAGCGCGGGGCTATTTGTTGTCGGACGCATCGCCCAAGGTGAGATGCGCGTGTTCGATCCGCAGCAGAGGCGGTTCGTGCCGTTCTTAAATGGTTTAGCGGCTTCATCGATCGCCATCTCACCCGACAAAAAATGGATGGCGTATGCAGATTATCCGCGGCACTTTCTATGGCGAAGCAAATTGGACGGCAGCGAGAAGCTCCAACTGACGGATTTCTACGCCACCATGGAGCAATGGTCCCCGGACAGCAAGCAGATCGTATTTTCCGATTGGCGCCAGCTATACCTGATATCGGCCGATGGAGGTGTCGCCGAAAAGCTGATTCCCAATCCCAATAACGAAGTTGCACCGTTCTGGTCGCCCGACGGAAAATCGATCACATTCAACGACTACCCAAACCCCGGACAGCCTCGAGCAATCAAGGTCCTCGATCTTGCCACCCGAAAGATATCCATCATGCCTGGTTCGGAGGGCTATTATGTCGGGGAGTGGTCGCCCGATGGGAAATACATGATCGCCGTGGCGCAGAATCCATCGCGTCTAGTGCTGTACACGGCGAAATCCGGTGCCTGGAGGGACATCCGGAAATTTGAAGGAGCCTGGGGATGGTGCGTATGGTCGAATGATAGCAAATCTGTTTACGTCCAGATGCCAACTGCCGCTCCAGGCGTAGAACCTGGTTTCTATCGACTGGGAATTCCGGATGGATCGTGGAAGCTAACCAACACACTGGATGGCCTTGCGGTGAGTTCCGATAGCCTGGAGTTGTTCTTTGCCCTCACCTCGGATGGCCGACTCGCCATGATGAGCGACACCAGCGTGGTTCAGATCTATTACGCGAAATGGAACTAGGATTCTAATTTACATCTAGAGGCAACAAAGCAATAGCTCCGATTTCATAATCCATTTTGAGAAAGTGCGGAGAGGCGATCTAGCCCCTGATAAGTTGGATTACCGGAGAAGCGTCGTACTGGAGCTTCACTGCCCGGTAAGCGCGTTAGCTTCGAATCTCAAATTCCGGCTACAATCGTGAGGGGACGAAAACGAAGGCGCGCACGCCATGAAAAATCGCAATCATGCATCGGTCATAATCTTGGGATCCGCCTCGATCTTCACCCTCGCGGTGCTGGCGTTGCTCGCGGCGCTGCTTCCCGTGAGCCTGCGCGCGCAAACTAAGCCTCTAGCGGACGCTGACATCGTCGCGCGCGTAAACAACGACGTCATCACGCTTTCCGATTATCAGAAAGCCGAACAGCAATTGCGCGACGAAGCGGCGCACGATTGCCAAGGCTGCCCGCAGGACCAGATTGACGCGCAGTTCAAGGAGCAGCAGAAGGATTTGCTGCGCGGCCTGATTGACCAGTCGCTGATCGTGCAACGCGCGAAAGACATGGGCATCAGCGTCGAAGCAGACCTGGCCAAGCGCCTGGACGAAGTGCGCAAGCAGAACGGCCTGGCCACGCTCGACGATCTGCAAAAAGGCGTCGAAGCTTCCGGCCTCACTTGGGAAGGTTACAAGACCACCATTCGCAACGGGCTGCTTCAGAAGGAAGTCGTGCGCCGCGAAGTCGGCACGCACGTGGACATCTCTCCTGACGAAGTGAAGCAATATTATGAAGCGCACCCGCAGGAATTCACGCTGCCCGAGCGCGTAACACTGTCGGAAATTTCGCTGAGCACCGAAGGAAAAAGTCCGGAAGAATTCGCAGCCGTGCGCGCCAAAGCGGAGGGCCTGCGATCGAGCGTCCTTAACGGCGACGACTTCAACCGCGTCGCGCAGCTTTATTCCCAGGGCAGCACGGCGAAAGACGGCGGCGCTCTCGGTACTTTCAAAAAAGGAGAGCTCGCGCCGCAGATCGAAGCGGTTGTTTTCCAAATGAACAAAGGCCAGATCAGCGAAGTGATCCAGACCCGCACCGGATTCGAATTCCTGAAAGTCGAAGATCACTTCCAGGCGGGATTGCAGCCTCTGGACGCAGTGCAAGCCGACATCTTCAACACCATCCACGCGCAGAAAACGCTGCCGCTCATGCGCGATTACCTAGGCGAACTCCGCGAACAAAGCAACATCATGGTGAAGGCCGGCTACAATGACAGCGCCCTGCTCTCCGGCGCCAACATCCCGTCGGCGGACAAGTCTCACCCGTAAACGCCGATTCCGATTCGCGCGGCGGCTAACGAATTATATTTCGCGTTTACCTTCCCGGCGATTTGTGACCTAGAAAGATCGTGTGGCGCGGACCGCCCTTTTTCAGGCGGCCGCGCACCTGCTGCACCTCGACGGTGAACCTACCGTGGCGCAAGCGTTGCTCGAATTTGCGGTCCTCTCGGGCGGACCAAACGGCCAGCACCCCGCCCATCTTGAGAGCCGCGAAGGCGGAGGCGATGCCGCGGTCATCATAGAGCCCGGCATTATTCGAGCCGGAAAAAGCGGTCGGGCCATTGTCCACGTCGAGAAGCACGGCATCGAACTGGCCCGGGCGTGAGGCGAGTGTGACGGCGACGTCATCGATCTCGACCCGCACGCGCTTATCCGTCAGCGGTTGTCCAGCGAGCGATGCGAGCGGGCCGCGATTCCACTCGACCACCGCGGGCACCAGCTCAGCCACGACAACCGTCGCGTCCGGTGGAAGCAGATCGAGCGTCGCGCGCAGCGTGAAACCCATTCCGAGTCCGCCTATCAGCACGCTGGGCCGCTCCAGCGCCATCGCCTTTCGGCAGGCAAACGTTGCCAGCGCCTCCTCCGAGCCGTGCATGCGGCTCGACATAAGGCTTTTGCCGTTGGCCAGGATGATGTACTCATCGCTGCGGCGCATCAGCTTCAGGGTGGTGCCGTCTCGAGAGAGTGCCTGGCCGAGCAATTCCAAAGGCTTCACGACGGAGATGTTACAGGAGAGGAAAACGTAAGTAAAAACTGGCTGCTAACTTCCCTGCCCGCCAAAAATACGAGCAGCAATGTGAGAGTCGGTTGTTGTCACCCTCCAGGCGCATGATGGTGCTCCACTCCTGACAAGCCTTTCACCCGAACACTCCTGTCTTGATTGAATCGCTTACGCTGGCGCACGTTCTTACGGGCAGATCGTTACTTACGTTTGCGCCTTCGGCTCGCGCTCGCCACGCCCGGCCTCACAGTGCGGGGAAAGTTTCGCATGTCCAATACCCGCCCCGCGCGTTGGAGCAAAGTTCGAGTAGTTTCGATGAAATTGAGAATGGTCGATGAAGATTCGCCTCTTCTCCACGCTGCGTGCACTTCCAGCTTTGCTAGCGGCTCCCGAAGATTCAATGCAACCAATTGATCGGCAAACGACGGATGACAAGGGTTCTTGCCTACCGCGATGAATACGCCTTTTCCTGACGCGGCCATCATTGCTCCCACTTCGTCGTAGATGGTTGATTCCGTAAGAACGATTCTGGGGCTAAGCCCGGCATCTCGACACAGAGTCACAGCGAGGTCATGTACATTTGGCGAAATCCATCTTTCGATCAACAGCAAGGTTTGATGACTGAGATCCTTGAGCCGAAGATAGGGCCGTTTCGATAGCACATTCGAGCGCGCCAGGACGATGGATAGACTCTCCTCAAAAAGCTTCTCGGATGCCAAATCGCGGGAAGTGGGCGGTCCGTGTGAGAATCCCACATCGATCTTCCTGCCCAGTAGCGCTTCGATCTGATGGCCCGAAAGGATGTCTCTAACGTCCACTTCGATCTTCGGGAAGAATCGCATGTGTTGATTGATTACCAGGCTGACGACGTCGCCCAGGCCCTTCCCGAATCCCACGCGCACCGTGCCCAGCTCGCCGTCTTTGGTTTGCCGCACCACATCGACGGCCGCTTCGATTTGTTCCAGGGCTAATCGGACGGCGGGCAAGAAGCGGCATCCGGCATCTGTCAGAAAAACTTTGCCGGAGCGCCGCTCGAAAAGTTGCACGCCGATTTCGGTCTCCAGCGAGCGAATCTGCCGGCTCAAGGGCGGCTGTGCCATCTTCAGGCGTCTCGCCGCCTTGGTGAAACTAAGATCCTCGGCCACGGCAGTGAAATAACGAAGATGATTCAGTTTCATACGCGCCGCAGTGTACCTAAATTTTCCATCGCAGCCATACCTTTTTAATATAAATACCTTTAAGGTATGCGGGAAATGTCGTTTTTGGTCTTGACAGGAAGTGAGGCGGGGATTAAGAGTTGCTCCGTTTGCTCGCCGGACTTGGATAGTTATGAATCTTCGCGGACAAGCACGGCCTTCACCCCAGGCCGGCCGTGTGCAATGAACTGATCCCGGATTCGCCCAGGACTACCATTACCCATCCTGAAGGAGGCGTCACGATGAACGGAAAGAAAATAGGACTGCACCTGCTCGTGCTGGCCGCGATTGCAATTTGGCCCGCTGCGGTTTCAGCTCAGAATGTACGGCCGGCGGTATCTCCCACCACGAGCTGCGCGAGCTTGATGTCTCTGTCGCTGCCCAAGACACAAATAATTAGCGCGACCGAGCAAAGCACTCCGGTGGCCTATTGCAACGTGATCGGCGTCATCAATAAAAGGGTGAGCACTCAAGATCCTGATCATTTCACCTACGGAATCGGATTTGAGCTGAATCTGCCGGATAGCTGGGTGGGCCGGTTCGAAATGATGGGCGGTGGCGGCACGGATGGTTCGGTGTCGAATCCTGTGGGAAGCGCGGGCACGGAGCTAAGCATGGGTTGGGCAGTGGCCGCCGATGACGGGGGGCACGAGGATGCACCCGGCAATCCCGCATTCGGCTGGATTGATGATGACAACAACGCGGGAGGCACAGGACACTTCGGCATCGATGAGCAGGCGCGCGTGGATTACGGTTACAACGCAATCGAAAAGACCACAGACATCTCCAAGCTGATCATCTCGGCGTACTACGGACATCTCCCCCAATTCTCGTATCTGTGGGGCTGCTCAAACGGCGGGCGCGATGCGATGGTAGCAGCTCAGCGCACGCCGGACATGTTTGACGGTCTCGTAGCGGGAAATCCGGGCTTCGACCTGCCGCGCGCAGGTGTGGCAGAGGCCTGGAACGAACAACAACTTGCCCCCTTGGCTACCAGCACGGATAGCAACGGGCAACCCTACTTGCCTCCCACATTTCAGCCGCAAGATTTGGAAGTGGCCTCCGCCGCGATTCTCAGCGCCTGCGACCGCCTCGACGGCCTAGTGGACGGCATTATCGACAATTACTCGGCTTGCACGAATGCAAAGGTCTACCCGGCTTTGGCGGCGTTCACATGTACCTCCACGGGTACGCCGCACGGTGGCCAGTGCCTGACGTCAGGGCAGGTGGAAGCGCTCAAGAAGATTTATGCGGGCCCGAAGGATTCGTTTGGTATCCCGCTTTACTCGAGTTGGTTTTGGGACGCAGGAATTTGGGATCCGCCGTCGGCGTCCGGGGCAGGCTGGCAAGCCTGGAACGTCTCATTCTTCGGACCTCCCGACACCAACACCGCAATTAATCTGACTCTCGGAGCCGGGGCGATACCGATGGTCTTTACGAATCCGCCGGTGGTCACACCCGTGGACGGAACCAACGGACAGGAAGCGTTCATCTTCAATTACAATTTCAATACCGACGCGCCGACAATTTACGAGTCCACGCGCCAGTATCAGGAAAGTCCAATCGATTTCATGACTGGCACCCCATTCGGACCATCGCCCTTCCTCTTCCCTTTCAGCAATCATGGCGGGAAGATGATTATTTATGACGCGGTCAACGATGGCATCTTCTCGGGTGTCGATCTGGTTCAGTATTACAACGAGGTAAACGCTGTGTCCGGCGGCCATGCGCAGGACTTCGCCAAGCTGTACATGATCCCGAACATGGCGCACTGCGGTGGCGGACCGGCGACCAACAGTTTCAATGCAAACCTTCTGACCGCGATCACCGGGTGGGTGGAAGAGGGAGCCGCGCCAGACGAAATCATCGCCGCCAACACAAATACCACCTCGCCCTTTCCGAGTGGCGCGCCGTTCGATCCGCGCGTGGCGGTGAATTTCCCCACCGGAGGGACGCGTCCGATTTGTCCCTATCCGCAGCAGACTCGTTACAAGGGCACCGGCGCCACCAACGTCGCGGCCAACTTCGTCTGTGTGAATCCGTAAGAGACGAACACATCTCGTGTGCCGAGGGAAGCTCGCGCCGTACCGGAACTTTCCTCGGCATACTAAACCTATTTCCCCACCTGTCCGGTCAGCGCGTTCATTAGCTTGAGCCCACAAAATTGACATCTGCTTACCGGGACTGCCTCTTGGCCCGGCCTTGGAATAGAATAGGCGAGCCGGGAAACACGCGGCGGCGAAGCGGAATGCGCGATGGGAGTTAGTGGGATGAGCTCATTTGGTTCCAGGCTGGGTTTTCTGATTCGGCAGCGAAGCTTTCAAGTTGCGCTGGCTCTTTGGGTACTGATCAGCGTGGCGGCCTTGCCGCTTTGTCACGGAACGATGCCGCTACCAATTGGCCCGCATCCGGGCGCGCCTGCGGCGATGGTGATTTCCAGTTCGATCGCGCTAATTTTTATGGCGCTGGAAATTGGCCTCGTTGCGCTGATTACGCGGCGGCGTGCGTTGCCGGATCTAGCTGCGCGCGCGCCCGAACGCAGTGTCGCGTTACGCGAGACAATTGTTTTGTGGCTCTACGGCGCGTTGGTGCTTCTGGCCGGGCGCTTCATCGGTCTGCATTTTTTTGGCGCAGGCATTGCCATGCATCTGAACGGGTCGCTGGTGGGCGCGACGCGCGTGCAGTCCCCCGCGGAGGTGTACACCTGGGCGGCATACAACGGGATTCTGCTCGCGCTGGTTCCGTATGTCGTGTTTCGGATGCGCGGATATTCCAATCAGCAATTGAATTTGAAGTCGTCCAACTTGAAGAGCGACATAATCGTAATCGCGGTGGTGCTGGCGATCGGCTGCTTCATGGACCTAACGCTGAACGGGAATTTCCTGAGGCTGACGCACCACCAGCAAATCGCCGGCGGGTTGATGTCGTTCGTTTTGCATCTCTTCGGCACCGATCTCCCAGTTATGATTTTCATTTATTCCGTTCTCCTGCCGCGCTACGCGAAATTGACCGCTCCGGTCACCGCGTTTCTGCTGGGTGCGGCGAGCTATCCGGCTATGCACGTCTTCGAATCTTGGACGCGCTACGACTCGCTGGCGCATTCCGCGCTGTCGGTGATCGTCGTGTTCCTGTTTTTCTTTCCTCCGGGCCTGATGAAATCGTTTCTCACACTGCGCACAGGGAACGCCTGGGTGCACGTCTGGGGCTTCCACGCCATCTCGCCTCACGTCACAGTTGATACTCGGCTGATCGTCCGCGATTTCGATATTCGGTGAAATGCGATGCTTCTTTCCGGTCAACTAAGTTGCAATCTCTTCGCCGTACATAAGGGTGAGTCTTTCTTCAGGGCTCATTCGTAGTACCGATGACAGGGGAGGCGAGCGTGAGCCCGGAGGGCGAAATTGCCCTCACCAGCGCCGCGGATTGCATAGTGGCAATCGCTACGGAGAATTGGAGGCCAATGTGAAAAGAGAACGCCTGACACAGATCGTCCTGGTGATCGTGGGGCTGGTCAATCTGTCCCTGATTTATTTTCTATATATGGATCTGCGGCATTCCAGCTGGCTTTTGGAGCAGAAGAACGAGTGCGAGCCGATGTTTCTGAGCTTCTTTATTCCGGTCGGGGTCTTTCTACTCATGGCCGCAAGGAGACCATCCGAGCATCGCTCGATGATTGCTCTAGTAGCTTGGTGGAACATCGCCCATGGCACGGTGATGGCTATTCAAACCGTGGAAGCCCGGATGCACGGCGTCCACAGGGACTATAGCGATGTGATCGTTTTCATTGTGATCGGAGGCGTCTTGTTAGCGCTTCTGCCGGCAAAACGAGAGGCAGTGGCCTCGAGCGTTGCGTGAACGAGCGCAGAAACCCACACGCCGCGCTCAAGACTTGAGGCTCTGTTGGTAGAATGCGGCATGGCCGGAACGGTACAAAACTTCTACGACGACCTATCCAGCTATTACCATTTAATTTTTGAGGACTGGGAAGCATCCATGGCCGGCCAAGCCGCGGCTCTTGCGCCGATCCTCGTCCGCGAATGCGGCACTGCCACGCAAATAAAGATACTCGACTGTGCCTGCGGGATCGGAACACAAGCGTTGGGCCTGGCGAAAGCCGGTTTCCGCGTCACAGGTGCTGACTTGAGCCCCCGCGCTATCGAAAGGGCACGCGTGGAGGCTTCAGCGCGAAGCTTGAATCTGCAATTGCACGTTGCGGATATGCTGCATCTCAACGCCGTGCCGGAGACGGGATTTGATGCCGTTATTTGTATGGACAACGCTCTAGCTCACTTCTCATGCGACGAGGACCTCGCTGAGGCTGCCGCGCAGATTCGCAAAAAACTTCGAGCCGGCGGAATTTTTGTGGCCAGCATCAGAGACTACGACCATCTGATTCAGGAAAGGCCCGTCATTCAAGGTCCGAGTTTCTTCTCTGATGATGAAGGGCGGCGTCGGATCGTTTTTCAAGTGTGGGACTGGATTGACGAGCGCAGATACACCTTCCATCTGTACATCACTTGCGATACTCCGACGGGCTGGCGCACTCATCACGGCGTTTCCACCTGCAGAGCAGTGCTCCGGGACGAATTGACCAGCATGCTTGAAGGTGCCGGATTCGAGCGGGTCAGATGGATGCTGCCTGCCGAGAGCGGTTTCTACCAACCGCTGGTCCTTGGAGTGGCAGGCTAAGTCCCGGTAGTCGGATCTCCTGTCCGGTTTGCGCGTTAGGTCTATTGATTTTTTACTGACGCTGAAGCGACGGCAGATGCGGTTGGGGTTAGTTTTTTGTATTCGGCTTTGGCTTGGCGGAGAATTGGGATATCCGGGTCCGCGTCTTTCCACGTGGTGAAGAAATCGTCGTAAGCTTTGCGGCTGAGGTCAGTATCCCCTTGCCTGGCATAGGCCCGTGCGAGACCGAGTTGCGCCAGCGGAGAATATATTTCCCACTGGGGCCATCCACGATGACTGATGACCGTCTTGAAATCGGCGATAGCCTCGCCGTACTCTCCCGCAGCCAAGTAAGCTTGGGCACGTTGATAAGAAACCGCTCCATTTGGGTATTGCGTGACTGGGACGAGCAAAGCGACGGCCTTAACGGCGTTTCCTCGCTCGCGCTCTATGATAGAACGATCCATCGGCAGACCGATCTTCTGCTGATATGTGTCCTCGGGAAACTGCTGATCGAGTTTCGCTGCCAGCGCTTCAGCCTCTGTCACGTTGCCGGCTTCTCCTTGCGCCATGGCACACGCCCACAGCCCGCTTGCACTGTCATTACCGGCCTCTTCCGCCAGGCCGCAGAGCTTCCGCGCCAAGGCATAGTCTCCTAGAAGGGCTTCAAGCGCGGCATGCCAGGCAAGCTGGTCGGCAACGTTTCCCTTACGGTTCGCGCGGCTCGCTTGATTCACCAGGGTTTCGCCGAGCGAACGGAGTGTGCCGGAGTCGCCGCGCAAGAACGCGAGCTGCATTTGAAAACGGAGCCAGAACACATCATCCGCTGGCATTTCGCGAGCGAGCTTGTCCATCGTCGCTGCGTCCTTCTCGATAAGGGCGATGCGGTAGCGACTTTCGCTTTGAGATGGGGTCAGCGATCCTTTCTGACGCCATTCGTCAATCATTTTCTTAGCTTCATCAAATCGGCCCAGGATCATGAGCGCCTGGCTTGCATTGGCGTAGTGCTGAGCAGAGGGGACCGGAGAATGGGCGATCGCCCAATTGAAGTCTTGCAAAGCCTCTTCCGTCCGGCCTTGCTGCGCGTAAGCGATCCCCAATAAATTGTAAGCAGACACGCTGCGTGGATATGCCTCCTTGTATAAAACCAGTACGGTAGTTTCCTTTTCTAGGTTGCCCGTTATGGACGAATCATAAAGAGCTGTAGTCTGAAAATTCTCTTCTTGCGTGAGACGGCGATCCTTTAGCTCAAAAGCCTTGGCAAAATTCTCCCTGGAAGCTTGTCCATCGCCAATGGCGTGATAGGCGCTGCCCAGCATGTTGTAAGCAGAACAGAACTGTGGGTCCAGATCGACGGCTCTTTGAAAGAACGGGATGGACTCACTCCGCTTCCCCGAACGATACAGATTCTGCCCCGCCCGGTAGGCCAGCAGCGCATCGAGTGAGCTTGTGGTCGCAAGATCCAGTGGCGTATTGAACTTTTCGAGAGAGCTCAGACTCTCGCCCAATTGCCGTCGCAACTGCGAGCCTGCTTTTCCCAGCGCAGCGACCACCTTATCTTTGCTCTCTGCTACTTCCTGGCGTCGCGCGATGGGCTTTTGATTCCGCGCGTCAATCGCTTCCAGGGTAATCAGGTAAGTGTTCCCGACGGCGGCAATCTCGGGTACCACCAGGGCTTTGAGTCCCTGTCGTTTACATATTTCGATGCCCAGTTCCTGCGTCACCCGCTCGTTTGGATCATGCCGCATCATGCGCAATGTCTCGCGGACGTTCGCTTCCGAGAAGAGGCTCAAAAACGGGGACTCGGCAAGTTTGACCTCGAGGGCTTTGTCCAATGAGTTGTCGAAGATGGGATCACCGGTTTTGTTGATGAAGCTCGCCACCAGGATGACGTCGGCTTCAGTCAGCACGGGCCGAGCGAAAAAAACGCGCCAGGTAACGAGCGCGGCCACAATGAGGAGAGCTGCGATTCCCGCCGCAACGACCACGCGACGCTGATACCAAGGCCGGCGCGGTTCCCGTAAGGTGGGGACCGGGACGACACGTAGCTCGACGGGGGCCGATGCGGGCAGCGGGCCGTTTTCGACGATAGCGATGAAGCGGTAGCCGCGGCGAGGAAGAGTCTCGATGTAACGGGGTTCATCGGCTGAATCGCTCAGCACGTCGCGAAGCTTTTTGATGGCGCTGTTCAGACCGGTATCGAAGTCAACAAAAGTGTCCACAGGCCAGAGTTTCTGACGGAGCTCGTCGCGGGTGACTACCTCACCTGAATGCTCCAGCAAAATCGCGAGCACTTGAAAGGGTTGGTCCTGGAGCTTTAGGCGAATACCGTGCTTGTGGATCTCGCCTGAACGCAAGTCCACCTCATAGGGGCCAAAACGCGTTCTACGGGTTTGCGGAACAGCTTCCATAACAGGCTTGGTAACGTGGCGGTACTCTATCACCAATTGCTTACTGATGAAGAAATATGTGCCGTCCCGGCACACGCCGCCTGCAACTCCCCTGAATTCACTGAGCTGCACGGTCAGAACTAAAACATCTGTAGACCATGCCTCCGCCATTGTGCTCAAAACCCAGTTCGCGCAATTGTGGGCCACGGAAGCGCGAGTCTCGAACGCGGAGGTCTTGTGCTATCTCGCCCGCTTTCGCCAATTACGGCGTTTAAGCCGGGGAAAAAAAGGAGAATCAAAATGAGCAAATTCGGAAAGTATCTTCTTCTCGTGACAGGTTTCGCGATCCTTGCGACTTTTGCAGGCATTCCAGGCGCCGTGATCAAGGTTCACGCCGGGGGTGGCGGATGTAGCGTTGCCAGCCTCAAAGGGAAGTATGCCTTCAGCAGGAGCGGAGTGAACAATGTCGTCGGTGGCCCGATCGCCTCGATCGGCTTCCAAATCTATAACGGAGACGGGACGTTCGGCCTTACGCGCTTGACCAGAAGCGACAACGGTGACATCCAAGACTGGACCTATGCGCCGCCGAGCGTGGACGCAAGCTACACGGTCGATGCGGATTGTACCGGGTCGCTCTTCACTTCGGATGGTACAAAAACCAACAACCTCGTCGTCTTTGACGGAGGCAAGAGATTCTTCTTGCTCAGCGAGGCGGCGGGCACGATTGTCACGGAAGAGGGGGTAAGGCTGGAGGAGGAGAAGGACTAACGGTGCGCTGACTAAGTTGGATGCACACTTCTCCAATTGAAGCGGTTGTGTGGGACGAGTGTCGGTCAACTGTTGAAAAATCGCAACGGCATGTGCCAAGAAAGGGGTAACGTTATGAACCGCAATTTCACCAGCATTCTCGCATTGATTTTGGTTTGCCTGGCACTCGGGTTCCTGACGGATTGCGGCGGCAGTTCGAGTTCGACGCCTCCGCCTCCCACCATCGCGATCACGGCGACGAGCGGATCGGGACAAACCACAACCGTCGGTGACGCCTTTACCAACATGCTGGTAGCCACCGTGACGTCCAACGGAACAGCGGCCAGCGGCGTGACGGTTACGTTCACGCCTGTCGCGGGGTTAGCCGGTCAGAGCTGCACCCCCTCCGCCACCACTGCGACCACCGCCGCCGATGGCACCGCATCGATCACATGCACTGCAAACTCGACGGCGGGCTCCTATTCAGTAAAGGCTGCGGCGACGGGAGCCACAGCAACGGCCAGTTTCACCGAAGGCAACACAGCTCCCCGCGTGTTCGTGTTCTCTGTGATCGGGCTGGAAATCAGCGCCGCCTACGGACCCGGGCCGGTTTACTACGCCGTCACAGGCGCGGTGGGCTTTGACTTGAACGGCAACGTCATCGGCGGGGAACAGGACTATAACGACGCGAGTGGCCTGACGTCACCGGGCGAGCCCACGACCCCCGACGTAATCAACCCCACCGGCAGTTCGATGACGGTAGATACGAACACCGGCACCGGGACGCTAGTCCTTAATGTTTCGGCCAGCGACCCTAGTGTTGGCGTGGCCGGCATCGAAAAGTTCGCCGTTCAGTTTGTCAACGCAAGTCATGCGCTGATCACGCAGTTTGATGGATCGGCAACTTCCAGCGGAAGCTTCGACCTGCAGACGGCAACGAGTGGCGCCGACGGCAATTTTGCCTTCACCCTCTCCGGGCTGCACACCGATCCCATCCTCTCGTTTGCGTATGGAGGCGTGTACTCGAACACCAGCGGCACCATCCACGGCATATACGACGAAAATGAATCCGGGACGGTGCTCCTGGGGAAAACTCTCACAGCGACGGACAACGGCGTCGGAGCGGACGTGTTCGGGCGGGGCAGCATCTCCGGCTTCACGGATCCCAACGAAGACGATGCACCCATCTCGCTCGTCTACTACATCGTTGGCCCAGAAGTATTACGCATCATCGATGTTGACTTTGAAGATGCGCTGGCGGGTTCAGCCTACGGCCAAGGCAGCGCCACCTCCTTCGACAGTACGGTGCTGTCAAAGGACGTGTTCGGCATCCTGGACAACACGGAGGACGCGTTCTTCGCGGCAGCGGGGCAACTCGTTGCCGCCCATACCGCCGTTGGAACGTTTAGCGCCACATTTACGGGCGAAGGCGATGATGACGAAGGGGGCACGGTCATGGCCACGGGCACGCCGGGCGGAGTCGCAGGCAACTTCTCCTTTTCCTCCACCGTGCTCGGTTATGGCAGCATGACCGGCGTCACGGGGCTGGGATCCATTCACAAGCTCGGGCTGTATGCGACGGATCCAACACTCAACCTGATCGATCCCAACAACACCACGGCGGCCAACCTGGGATCCGCCCTGGTCCTCGACCTGGATGATTTCGCCCAGGGCACGGGTATCGTGGTTCCGCAAGGGACCATAGCGTCCGACGGATCTGACCTCAACCACAGCTACGGCTTCGGGGCGCAGGCCTTTACCGACAACGGCAGCCTGCCCAACCCGAACGCGGGTTGGGAGTTTGACTTCGTCGGCCAAGGAACGTTTGCATCCCGTGTCTTGACGACCGGGACCGACGGGCCCCCCACTCCAGCAGATATCAGCGATCCGTTCGCGTCCTTCATATCGGGCACGGCGGATGAGTACACTGCCGTTCCGATCGCGGGGACTGCGGCCGCACCTGACGCCGCGGGGCGATACACCTTCCCGTCGGCTACTCGATTTGCGGTCGGTCCCGTCGGAGGCGCTGGCGGTCCAACCGTCGACTTCACCGCGGTCCTGTACGAAGCTGGTCCGGGGCTGGTGTTCTCGATCAACGAGGACGTTTCCAGCTCGTGGTTGGGCAGCTTCCAGGAGCAGAGTGCCGGCTCGCTGGAGACATTGCACGTGAAGAGAGGACCGCTAGTCGAGGGCCAAGCGAAACCTAATCGCTAACCAGTAAACCAAACGAGGACTCGGCTTACAAATGTGGCAAATGTGGAGGTCGTTCATGAGGGCCAAGGCTTTCTCTCGTTCGATGCGCGCTCTCTTCTTATTGTTGGCGGTGTCGGGCCTTGCTAACTGCGGTGGAAGTAGTTCGAAGGAACAAATGCCTCCGCCAAATCAGACCCCCACGATCACCTCGATCTCGCCGAACACTGCCGTCGCTGGCGGTGCGGCGTTCACGCTTACGATTAACGGGACGAATTTCGTCGCAGCTTCGATGGTTAACTTCGGCGGGTCGGCGCCCGCGACCACCTTCGTCAACTCCACGCAGTTGACCGCGGCCATCCCTGCCTCCAGCATCGCCTCGACCGGCAGGCCGGCCGTGACGGTGACCAACCCCGCGCCTGACGGTGGCACCTTCCAAATCGAGAAATTCATACAGAAAAACCTCGCTCGCCAAAAGTGTGCGCTTTGGGACAGTTTTCGATCTCGTTCCTCGTGAAAATAACTGTGTGTTGCGAATCAGCTGTCGTGCTTTTCGAACGGCGGACCCCATGCGGTTCACAACGCGTCCAGAGTAAGTCGCAAAAAATGCGGAGGCTGCGTCAATGAAACTCCGTGCGATCGGAATCCAGCGGTCTCTACAAGTTTCGAGCGGCCTGATTATTCTGGGGCTGCTCGTGGAAATTGTGAGCCTCCTCTGGTTTGATCCACTCTCGTTCCTGCTCTTTGCGTTCGTCGGCGTAGTTTTGATAGGGCTGGGAACCGTGGTCTATCTCATTTCACTGGTCTTCGCTGTCTCCCCGTCCGCCGCGAGCCGCGGATGAAGCGCGAGGACAGACATCAGGAACTAATCGACATCACCTCGAATGGCAAGGAGCGTTGGTGCTTGGACTAACCGGAGTCCTGGTCGCGTTGGTCGTACTCACGATCCTGCTGGCCGGGGTGTTTCTCGTGCGTCCCTCGTTCACTGCGGGAGCCACGGGCAAGATCCTCGCCTTCATAGGCCTGTGCGTTCTTCCCACACTATGCATAGCCACGGGCATGTCCTTTCACATGGAGCGTTCCAAACAGACGGCATACTGCATTTCGTGCCACAGCATGGAAACCCACGGGCAGAGTCTGTACGTGCTGGATAAGAGCTACATCCCCGCGCAACATTTTCAGAACCACCTCGTCCAGCCGAATCAGGCCTGCTACACCTGCCACACGGACTACACCATGTACGGTCCCTTGAAGGACAAGCTCAAGGGCCTGCGGTACGTTTACATGGAGTATGTGAGCAGTCCCCCCAAGGTGATCCATCTAGACGGCACGTACAACAACTCGCAGTGCCTGCACTGCCATGCAGGTACGCGCGACTTCGAGGCGAATCTTAACCGCATGGCGCCGATGGCCTCCCTCGTGTCGAACCAGGTTTCGTGCATTTCGAGCGGTTGCCACTCCACAATTCACAATGCTTCCGAAGTAGCTAACTTGAAAATGTGGAAGGAAGGTACTGTGCCGCCACCGGTCGACGCCGGAGCCGCGCCTGCTGCCCCAGCGGAACCGGCTGCGGCATCCAGATCATCGAAGGCACCAGCTGGAAACTCTGCCAGCAATGCGGCTTCCGCTCGCGGGAAAAGCATTTTTGAATCGCAGCGTTGTGCTGCTTGCCACGGAGATGCCGGAGTCGGTGCTTCCGGGCCAGCGCTGACTCATACCTCCAGTCGGTATCCGCCCGCGAAATTGACGGCTGTCCTGAAGGCGCCCACCGCCCAGATGAAAGCTGCCGGCATGACCCCGCTGAGCGTGAACGCTGCCGATATGAAAGCGTTGGTTTCCTACGTGGACGGCCTCGGAGGAACGTCGGCTGCCTCTGCAGCGACACCTCCGGCTGCCGCATCGCCCTCTTCTGCGACAGCGGCAACGTCGAAGCCACCAGCCGGAAATTCGGCCAGCGATGCAACTGCCGCGCGCGGGAAGAGCATTTTTGAATCTCAGCATTGTGCTGCATGCCACGGAGAAGCCGGAGTCGGCGCTTCTGGGCCAGCTCTGACTCATACCTCCACTCGGTATCCGCCCGCGAAACTGACGGCTGTCCTGAAGACGCCCACCGCCCAGATGAAAGCCGCCGGCATGGTCCCGGTGAGTGTGAACGCTGCCGATATGAAAGCCCTGGTCTCATATGTGGACGGCCTCGGGGGCAAATCGGCCGCCCCTGCAGCGACAGCTCCGGCAGCTGCGTCCACTCCATCTGCGCCAGCCGCCGCCGGAACCGCTGCGACAACTCCCGCAGCTGCGTCCACTTCGCCTGCGCCAGCCGCCGCCGGAACCGCCGCGACAGCGTCCACATCGAAAGCGCCAGCCGGAAATTCGACCAGCGATGCAACTGCCGCGCACGGGAAGAGTATTTTTGAATCTCAGCATTGTGCTGCATGCCACGGAGAAGCCGGAGTCGGCGCTTCTGGGCCGGCGTTGACTCACACGTCCGCTCAGTACCCGCCATCGAAATTGACAGCCGTTCTGAAAGCGCCCACGGCCCCGATGAAAGCCGCCGGCATGGTCCCAGTCACTGTGAACGCCGCCGATATGGAAGCTCTGGTTTCATATGTGGACGGTCTCGGGAAAACGTCGGCCGCCTCTGCTGCGACAGCCGCCCCATCGAAAGCGCCAACTGGAAATTCCGCCAGCGACGCGACCACCCAGGGGAAGAGTATTTTTAAATCCCAAGGCTGTGCTGGATGCCACGGAGAGGCCGGAGGCGGCGGTTCTGGGCCGTCCCTGACCCATACCCAATATTCGTCAACTCAATTGACAGCCATTCTGAAAACGCCTACGGCCGAGATGAAAGCCGCCGGCATGGCCCCGGTGAGTGCGAACGCTGTCGATATGGAAGCTCTGGTTTCCTATGTGAGCAGCCTCGGGGGCAAATCGGCCGCCCCTGCGGGACCCGTTACGGCAACCGTCCCGTCGAACCCAGAGTCGAAAAAGAAGGGTATTTTTCATCGGCTTTTCGCGCCAGGGGGAGGACCTCTTCTTTGATTTTCGACGCCACAGTGGATGCCACAGGGAAAGCGGACAGGGTAACTCCTGATTAGTCGCGCGATCAGCTCAGTAACTTGCCGGCGAGCCAGTAATCGACACTGAACTTTCCCGGCCCGGAGAAGATCAGCCAGATAAAGAAGAGCACGTACAGGACTTCCGGAAGGTAGAGGACATCGTCGAGCCAGCTAAGAGACGAAAGTCCTTTAGGCACGGTGGCAAGGGTGTTGGTCAGGATGGCGACAATCATATCGATCAATAAAGCCACGCCGGCCGGGCTCGAAAGCAGCCCCACAGCCAGCAAGGATCCGCAAATGAACTCGACACTCGCGACGAAATAAGCCGTCTGGCGCGGAAACGGGACTTTGGCTTTAACGAGCGTGTCGTAAACTTGTTTGGTGCCGCCGGCGGAAAACAATTTGTTCCCCCCGGAGATGGCGAAGAACAGCCCGATCGAAACGCGTACGAGCAGGATAGCGTATTGTTCTAAATTACTGTTACCTTGCAGCGTAAACTCGACCAACCGTTTCCAGTCCACCTCTTGTCCCTCCATCGAAGATGTGCTGTAGCGATACCCTATATCATACAGTTCCGCTTCTCCGGTAACCGCGTTTAGCAGGACTTGAAGGATTACTTCCGGATACGGGTTTGACAAACGGCAGGCGAGCGCAGCGGGTCAAAATTTGTTGCGGCCGTCCATACCTGTCGGCTACCATGCGCCGATCATGAAACCCTGGAAAGTAGTTTCGCTAATTCTGCTTGCTCTTGCGGTTGCAGCCGCGGGTTATGGGCTGATTCTCGTGCGACGGGGCTTCAGCGCACTTGCGACACCTTCAGCAATGGAGGAGTTCGCGGCCACAACGGCACGCAAATTGGCCGTGCCATCCGCGTATCGCCAACTTCGCAATCCCATCGTGCCTTCAACGGAGAACATTCGGGGAGGCATGGAGCATTTCTCCTATCATTTCTCCATGTGCCATTCGAATGACGGAGGGGGCCAGACGGTATTCGGCAAGGGCTTCTATCCGAAACCGCCCGACTTGCGTGCAGCCGGGACGCAGAACAAGAGCGATGGTGAGCTCTACTACACAATTGAAAATAGAGTTCGTTTGAGCCGCATGCCAGCCTTTCACGGATCGCACACTGTCCCGCAAACCTGGCGCCTGGTTTTGTTCATCCGGCACTTGCCTCAGATCACGCCCGAGGAACTCAATGAAATGGCGGGATGGGACCCGAAAAGTTACGCGGTTCCGGCGCATTTCTAAAGGGCATTCCGGCGGAACGGTGGTTGAGGAACACCGTTCGCACGGAAAGTGATATCCTTCCGAGCGCTGAACAGCGCGCAGCTTCGACTCTCAAGTGAGGTGAACCACAATGGAAGATCACAATCGCTCCTCAAAATCACCGCAGCCGAATCGCCGCGAGTTTCTTGTGACCACGGGCGGCACGGTGGCCGCCGGTGTGATCGCACACAGCGGCCGACTGATAAACGAAGTCAGTTCACCGCAACCATACCAACAGCAGAGCAAAATGAAAGGCACCAAACCTGGCATCGTGTTCTGCCATGGCCTCTGGGCCGACGGCTCGTGTTTTAGCAAGGTGATCGGTCCGCTTCAGGCAGAGGGATATGAGTGTATTGCCGCGCAGTACGGCCTCAACTCAACGGCAGAGGACGTGGCCTTAGCGAAAGCAGCGATAGGCCGCGTCAACAACCCCGTTATTCTCGTTGGCCACTCCTACGGCGGAACCGTCATCACCGGCGCCGGAACCGACGAGCGCGTTGCCGGCCTGGTCTACATCGCTGCACTTGCTCCCGACGCCGATGAGACGTCCCAGACGCAACTGTCCAACTTCCCGAAGACCGACGTCTTCTCCCAAATAGATGTTTTAGACGGACGTATCTGGCTGCGTCCGGAGGGCACGAAGTATTTCTGCGGAGACCTTTCGGAGAAGGAGCAGAAGCTTGTTTGGGCGACGCAAGGCGTTCCGAAGCCCGACTTGTTTGACGCAAAAGCCGGCGCAACCGCCTGGAAGTCGAAGCCGAACTGGTACATCGTGGCCAAGAACGATCACACCGTACCGCCTGACCTGGAGCGCTTTTTCGCCAAACGCATGGGCGCCACCACGACCGAGGCCGCCAGCAGCCACGTGGTGATGTTGGCGCAGCCGCAAGTCGTGATCAAGGTGATCCAAGAAGCGGTAAAATCCGTTCAGGGTGCCAAGCCAGCGGCCTGAAAACGGCCAGGCCTCCTCCACTCTTCGACGGGGCCGCCGCTCCGGACAAGCCTTTTCGTAGCACTTCACTTGTCCGGGTTGCGCGTCAATCGCAGAACATATGAACGTACAAGAACAAATCAAGAAGTATATTACCAGCCAACCGGAGCCAAAACGCAGTGACATGCGAGAGTTGCATCGGCTCACACTT
>Ga0209530_1000464_pt1 | contig 29080 bp, 22 predicted proteins | sample BlaSpr_A8_Ref_O1_FD_187987 | JGI IMG/M metagenome (GOLD analysis project Ga0209530, IMG submission 187987) | Forest soil microbial communities from Thunder Bay, Ontario, Canada - Black Spruce, Ontario site 2_A8_Ref_O1 (SPAdes) (version 2) | ecosystem: Environmental > Terrestrial > Soil > Boreal...
GGCGGCGGCTCCAGGGCGTCTTATGCCAGGAGATTGCGGAAGAACTCCGAATCGGCGACTGGAGCCTTGAATCGGCAACCGGTGGCGTGAAAGGGCGTGGCTTCAGCCGCGCCGTATCTGCTTTCAAATGACGTGCGGCACGGCCGGGAAGCCGATCCCGTTCAAAACCGCAACGCCCTGTTTTCCTGGAGGTTCAGTGCTACCTGGCTGGCCTTCGGCGAAAGCGTCGGGCCGCCGCCACCCGGGGCCCACGCTTGATTACGGCTTCGCCTCGCCATACAATCTCCCGATGGCAACCGAGCCATTAACCATCGAGCGATTGTGGGCTCCGGAAGGGCCGCGCGTGCTTTGCCTGCGTGGACCGCTCACCTTCGAGAATTTGTCGATGTTTCAGAACGCGATCCGGCGGGAAGAAAATGCTTCGATGGTCATTCTTGATCTAACTGACGTTCCGTATATCGATTCTGCGGGGCTGGGATCGCTGGTCAGCGCTTATGTCAGGCGCCACAAGGCGACTCGACACATCGCGTTGAGCGGGGTCAACGATCGCGTATTGAAGTTGCTCGAGACCACCAGAGTCGAGCCGCTCTTCCTGATGTTTCCGACTTTGGAAGATGCCGTGACCGCGCTCACTACCGCCGCCGAAGCATAAACCGGGTGACCTCACCGGTCCTCTGCCTGAGCTCGCCGATAATAAAATCATTGCGCTTTCAACTCCAGCGGGACGCTTAGCTTCCGATAGAACTGGACACGCTCGAAAACACGTTATTCGCGTTTCCACCAATCAAGCGAATGGTTCCCACGACGATCACCAGGATCACTGCAAGCATAACTGCGTACTCGGCAATGTCCTGGCCCTCGTCTTCGGACCAGAGCCTCTTAAGAAACTTCGTCATTTCTTCAGCCTCCATTTGTGTCGAGAGCGAAGCGTAAGACTCGCGCCCGCACGATTTGTTTGCGACTGGCACCAGATTGCGCCCTGCCACGCCATTCGGCAATGGCCCGTTCAGGGGACGTCGTGGACGGTTGTAACCTTTGGTTGGTTACTCGAGTCACCTCTGGTGACAGCTCGGAGGCCTTGCAAGTCCGGAGGTAACACCTACGAAGGATGAACCATCACCTTCGTGCTATGGCGCAAATCGCTCTTATGGCTGAATATGCTTATAGTTCAGCAAGAAGTTCACTCCCCTGTAATTCGCTCATCCAAAATTGAGCCATTCGCACAAATAAGGACGTGGCATTGACTTCTCCAAATAAAGCTCTGGCGGCAATGGTACAGAAGGCAGGAGTGGGTAAACCGCGCAATGGGGATCGATCGAAGGCGGTGTTGCCGGTAAGAATATCGGGTAACGACATTTCCGGTAGTGCGTATTCGGAACTTGTCCACACCCTCGACGTTAGCCGAACCGGAGTTCGGCTGGGCGCAATTCGTCGCGAACTCGAAGTTGGCAGTTTGGTGATGCTGCAGTATCGGCAACACAAAGCTGAATTTCGGGTAATTTGGACTAAGCCAGTGGGTTCGGGCGCCGAGCAGCAAGTCGGGCTCGAAGCTGGCGCACAAAGGGATCTATGGGGTCTCGAAGCTAGTCCGACGAATCGATCGCAGGCTACAACATCTGCACCCAGCAACCAGACCATAGTAGGGGCGTAGTCGATTTGCTTGTTTAAGACCTGACCTATTCAATCGGGGCCACTTGATATTGCTCCAGCTTCCCGTCCGCATCTCATAAGTCCGAACCCGCAGCGTCATTCCCGGGTCGTCCGCCTGCAAAAGCTCAGTATTTTCATCACCCGGACTTCTCCGCGCACTCTGCGGCCGCACTCAGCGACCTCTGCGTTTTAAGATTCTCGAGACTGCCAGCGAATGCAAAGTCTTAAATCGGAGAGGACCGCTGAGAAAAGCCGCAGAGCACGCGGAGATGCCAAATGCCTTGGCGGCCAAATTTACAATCAAGGTGCTGCAGGATGTTCGACAAGTTCACCCTCCCAACGGGCGACGACGGCAGAGGCCAGACAATTGCCGATTACGTTGACGGCGGTGCGGGCCATGTCCATGAGCGCGTCGACGCCGAGGATGATGAAGATCGGCTCCGTGGGCAGATGAAACGTGGCCGCTGTCGCGAGCAATACTACAAGCACAGCACGCGGCACTCCGGCTACGCCTTTGCTGGTGAGCATTAAAGTGAAGACCATCAGTAGTTGCTCGGACCATCCCATGTGCATGCCTGCAGCCTGCGCCACGAAAATTGAGGCCAATGCCAGATAGAGGGTTGAGCCGTCGAGATTAAAACTGTAGCCTGCCGGGATGACGAATGCGACGATGCGGCGGGGCACACCGAATTCCTCCATCGCTTCCATGGCGCGAGGCAGCGCTGCTTCGGATGTGCTGGTCGCGAAGGCGATAGTAGCAGGCTCGGCCACGGCTTTGGCGAATCGGCCAAGCGGTATTCGGGCGAGGCGCGAAATGGGGAAGAGTATCAGTAGCAAGAAGGCCAGCAGCGCGCAATATCCGGTGAGCAGCAGTTTCCCCAAAGGCAGTAACACGCCAATCCCCATGTGGCCGACCGTGTAGGCCATGGCAGCTCCGACGCCGACGGGCGCGAAATACATCACAAGGTTGGTGAAGGAAAACATGGTCTCGGTGAGCGACTCGCAAAACTTCAGCATCGGAGCGCGCTTGGCTTCGGACACGCGTGCCAACGCGATTCCGAAAAGAACGGCGAAAACAGCGACCTGGAGAATTTGATTCTCAGCAACGGACTTCGCAATATTCTCGGGGAAAATGTGGAGCAGGAAATCGTCCCAGCGAAGGGGCGCGGTGCTCGGTTGCTGGGATACCGGAGCGGTTTGCGAAATAGCCAGACCTTCGCCGGCGCGGCTGATATTAATAGCAGCCACACCGAGGAACAATGCCAGGGTAGTGACGACTTCAAAATAAATCAGGCTCTTCAGGCCGATGCGGCCGACGCTGCGCAGATTGCCGTGTCCGGAGATGCCGGTGACCAGCGTCCCGAAGATGAGCGGAGCCACGATGACTTTGATCAGCCGCAAAAAGATCTCGCTGAACACCCGCAGATGTTCGGCGAATTGCGGGCGGTCCAGCCCAATTTCTCCGCCCAGAAGCATGGCAAAGAAAATCCAGCGCGTGAGCGATTGGCGCCACAATCCGGTTGAGGCAATGGCCAGCAGACCGGCCCACCGTAGGGCCACAATCCAAGCAGGACCCGAGACAAAGAGCGGCAACACGGCCCCAGCCGCGAATAGCAACAGTCCGACAACCAGGAACACGCGCATGATCGTCGGTTGCTGGAGTTTTGTCGGTTGGTTTACGGTTGCGACGCTCATGGATTTGTTCTACGAGTCGCCAAGAAAATGGAATTGCCGGCGAATCAGTTTACACGAGCTATTTCGCAGATCCGTTCACGACGGCGCAGCGCGCGGCTCCGATCAGAGCAGTTTTGTCATTGGTGATGACTTTGACCGGCATGGCTTCGAGCAGAGGTTGCATGCGGCCTTTGCCGGCAAATGCCTGCATGAACAATGGGCCGGACAACTTTGCCAGCATCTTGGGAGCAATGCCGCCACCCAGGTAAACTCCGCCGGTGGCCATCACCTTCAGCGCGAGATTCCCGGCTTCGGCGGCAAAGACAGATACGAAAAGATCGAGGGATTGTTCGCATAGCGCGCACTTGCCGGCGAGCGCGGCGCGCGAGATGGCCGCGGCAGCGTCGCCATGAGCCATCTCGTCGGTAAGCCATTGCGGCTCGGTTCCGCGGTGGGTATCGCGCAGGAAGTGGAATACATTCACCAAGCCCGGTCCGGAGACTACGCGCTCCCAGCTCACATGCCCGTAGCGGCCGGAGAGATAGCGAAACAATTCGATCTCTAATTCGTTGCGTGGCGCGAAGTCGGCATGACCGCCCTCGGTGGCGAAAACGTGGTGTTTAGTTCCGTCCCAGCACATGCCCGCCTCGCCCAGTCCGGTGCCGGCGGAAATTACTGCCTGGTTGCCTATGGGATTTCCTTTCACATGGTTTAGCGCAACCACATCCTTTGGGTCGAGAGCGGCAATTCCCCAGGCGTTGGCTTCGAGATCATTAATGAGAACTGCTTTGTCTAATTTCAATTCGCTGGCGAGACGTTGAGACTCGATGATCCAGGGAAGGTTGGAGGCTTCAACCCGGCCGTTGCGAACCGGACCGGCTACGCCGAAGCACGCGGCACTGGGATGAATTTTTGCGGCATCGACAAACTTGAAGACAATCTGATCCAGGCCAGCATATTCGCGGCTTGGAAACACGGAGGATGAAACCAGGCGGAAATGGCCGTCGATAACATCGAAGAATGCCAGCCTTGCATTGGTCCCTCCGATGTCGCCTGCCAGAATCATTCTTCGAAGTTCCTCCAGTGGCGGCCGTCGCGCTCGAGCAAATCGTCGGCATCTTTCGGACCCCACGTGCCCGAGGCATAGTTGGGAAAGTTGCGGGGAGGCAGCGCCTTCCAGACATCCAACAGAGGACTTACCACGCACCAGCCGGCTTCGACCATGTCCGCGCGCTGGAACAAAGTCTGGTCGCCGATCATGCAATCGTGAAGAAGCCGCTCATAGCCCGTGCTGGGCTGGGTTCCGAAGTAGTCGGCATACTCAAAATTCATGTCAACCGCGCCCAGCCGCATAATCGGCCCAGGAACCTTAGCGGCAAATTGCAACGAGATACCTTCCTCAGGCTGAATATGCAGCACCAGTTGGTTGGGCATTAGATTCTCCACCGGAGTGTCACGGAAGAGCACGAATGGGGCTCTGCGGAACTGAATCACGATGTGGGTATTCTGCGCGGACAACCGCTTTCCGGTGCGAAGATAAAAAGGAACATCGGCCCACCGCCAGTTGTCGATCAGCAGCTTCATGGCGACGAAGGTCTCGGTCCTTGAATCGGGCGGAACGTCGCCTTCTTCACGATAGCCCGGCACACGCTCGCCTTTAATGATTCCGGCTCCGTACTGTCCGCGCACCGTTCTGGTGAGCACTTCTTCGGCGCTGATGGGTTGGATGGCGTGGAGAATCTTGGCCTGCTCATCGCGCACCGCGTCGGCGTGAAAAGAGATGGGCGGCTCCATGGAAGTCAGGCTAATCAGTTGCATGATGTGGTTGGGCACCATATCGCGCAACGCCCCGGCCTGATCGTAGTAACTGCCGCGCTGTTCCACTCCCACGGTTTCCGACACTGAAATCTGGATGTGATCGATGTAACGCCGATTCCAGATGGGCTCAAAGATTCCATTGGCGAACCGGAAGGCCAAAATGTTTTGAACGGTTTCCTTGCCCAGGTAATGATCGATCCGGTAAATCTGTTTTTCTTTAATAACCTTCAGTAGCTGGACGTTTAATGTCTTCGCCGATTCCAGGTCGTGCCCGAAAGGCTTTTCGATGATGACCCGGCGCCAGTGCTGATTATCGTCTTCCATTAGTCCGACTGCTGCCAACTGTTCTACGATCGGGCCAAAGAAGCTTGGAGCGGTTGCCAGATAGAAGAAAAAATTGCCGTGCGTCGTATGATCCTGGTCGACCTTCTTTAGAAAATCCTTCAACTGCACATAAACGTTCTTATCAGTGAATTCGCCACTTACGTAGTACAAGCGTTTAACGAACCATTCGACGATATCCTGATCGACATCTCCGCCCGCGTAGCGTTTTATGTCTTCTGCAATCTTTTGGCGGAACGCGTCGGTCGACATCTTGCCGTGCGACGTACCTATAATGGCGAATTCGCGAGAGAGGAGTTCAGCCTTCGCCAGGTTATAAAGTGCGGGAATGAGCTTGCGGCTGGTCAAATCTCCGCCCGCGCCGAAGATCACCATTACACATGGGTCGGCGGGCCGCCCTGGGCGATGTTGCCTTACATCTAAGGGTGCTTCGGTCACGGCCATGATGATTCCCCTTCAGATTGAGAGCTCGGATTGAGCAGCCATGAAGTCGCTACACTCTGCTCCACGGCTCGGTGGTATCCGCGCAATTCGAGTCGTGGCGATGAGCTTCGCATAAGCACCAGCCGTGCCCACCGCCGACCATTTCCGGCTCGCAGGCACGTCTGGCACCAATATTAAATCGTTTTTATAGTTCTGGCGAATTTACTTCAGTTTTGGATTGCCGAAGGCAAGAGCCCTCGCTACCGTTGGAAACTCCAGCGCCATTCAACTGCCATTTCATCGCCGACCTATGCCGTCGTTACTTGTAACTCTTCTCTACGGCTTGCAGTAGCTTGTCGAAGGCTTCCGCGAAAAGCCGGACCCCATCATCAGTCAGCTTATCGGTGACTTCTTTCATCGAAATGCCAAGCTTAGCTGCGGTTTCCATGGTTCGGTTGGCTGCTTCGACATTCTCAGTCAAGCTGGCGCGAGGATGCCCGTGGTCGCGAAAGGCATTGAATGTGACCGGTGGAATCGTGTTTACGGTGTCGGGCCCGATCAGTTCTTCGACGTACAACACGTCACTATAGCTGGGGTTCTTGGTGCTGGTACTGGCCCAGAGCACACGTTGCGTCTGCGCCCCTTTAGCGGTCAGAGCTTTCCAGCGATCGCCGCTGAAGATCTTCTGATAGCTGGCATAGGTTTCCTTGCCATTCGCAATTGCGACCTTGCCGAGAAGGCTTTTCAATTGCTCCTGCTCACGCGGATCTTTGGAAGTCTTCAGACGCTCGCCGACGATAGCATCGATTGAATTGTCGATGCGGCTGATGAAGAAGCTGGCCACGCTGGCCATTTTGCTGACGTCGCCTCCGCGCCCCGCCATTTGTTCGAGGCCTGCGATGTAAGCTTGCGCAACGTGTTTATAAACTTCCTGCGAGAACAGCAAGGTGACGTTAACGTTGATGCCCTCACCAATCAATTCCTGGAACGCGGGAATACCTTCGGTGGTGCCGGGAACCTTGATCATCACGTTCTCGCGGCCGACGGTTTTCCATAATCTGCGCGCCTCGGCCAGAGTTCCTGCGGTGTCGCGAGCGAGATAAGGCGAGACTTCGAGGCTGACGTAACCGTCGCGGCGTTTCGAGTCTTGATAGACGGGGCGCAAAATATCCGCCGCATCCTGAATGTCGCGGATGGCGAGAATCTCGTAGCGGCCTTTAGCGTCGAGATCGGTTCTGGATCGCAGCGACTGCAGAATGTCGCTGTACAACGTGCTGTCGCCGATCGCTTTTTCGAAGATGGAGGGATTCGAAGTCATGCCGCGAAGGCCATCCTCTTCAATCAGGCGTTTGAGTTCGCCGCTCGTGAGCAGATCACGTCGGATGTAATCCAGCCAAACCGATTGGCCGTACTTCAGAAGATCTTTCAAGGGGTTGGTTGCTTTTGCGGTCTCGATGGTTCCGGTTGCCATAATGCCTCCATTTAGCGAAAAACTCTTGCCGTACTTAACAGTTATGCCGCTCCGCGCCAGATCCTTCAGGACCTTCGGTCCTTCAGGATGACGTCAAACCCTGCTGCGCCTCGTTGTTGCCGTGGCGCTAGATTCTGACGTCATCCTGAGGGACCGCAGGTCCCGAAGGATCTCGCGCGCAGTGCCCATGCTCCACCCCACGCGAAACTCTACTTCGACGACGCAATCGCCTGCCGCGCTGCCTCCACAACTTTCTCCGTGGTGAACCCGAATTTCTTCAGCAAATCTTTGATCGGCGCCGACGCTCCGAAGCGATGCATTCCGATCATCTTCCCGGTTGGCCCGACGTATTGCGACCAGCCAAGCGTGGCGGCTGCCTCTACCGATACGCGCGCTTTTACTGCAGGCGGTAAAACCTGGTTCTTGTACTCTTCGCTCTGCGCGTCGAAGATGCCCCACGATGGCATGCTGACTACGCGCGCCTTGATTCCCTCTGACTTGAGCTGCTCGTACGCAGTTATGCAAAGGGAAACTTCGCTGCCAGTTCCCATGAGAATGACATCCGGTTTTCCATCCGGCGCGTCGGCCAGGACGTATGCGCCTTTGGCAACGCCCGAAGCGGGAGCGTATTTCGAGCGGTCAAAAGTCGGCACGGCTTGCCGTGTCAATACCAGCACGGCGGGCTCATGCTTTATTTGAATGATAATCTTCCACGCTTCCACGACTTCGTTGGCATCCGCCGGGCGCAGCAACAGCAATCCGGGGACAGCGCGCAACGATGCCAGTTGCTCGATCGGTTGATGCGTAGGACCGTCCTCGCCCAAGCAAAAAGAGTCGTGCGTATAAATAAAGATAGAGGGAATCTCCATGAGCGCCGACAGTCGCACCGACGGCTTCATGTAATCGGTGAAGTTGAAAAACGTGCCGCCATACGGTCGGATTTTCGATACCGCCAAGCCATTCAGAGCCGCAGCCATGCCATGTTCGCGAACCCCAAAGTGCAAATTGCGTCCTGCGTAACTACCAGGTTGAAAATCACCGGCACCTTCGAACTTGAGCCTGGTGCGGTCGGAAGTTGCCAGGTCCGCCGAACCTCCTATCAGCCACGGGATATTTTCCGCTAACGCGTTCAGCACTTTGCCGCCGCTATCGCGCGTGGCGATGCCCTTGGCATCAGCAGGGAAGGTGGGAAGATTTTTGTCCCATCCGTCGGGAAGCTCGCGGTGCTGCATGCGGTTGATCCGGTCCGCAAGTTCAGGAAATTTCTTGCTGTATTCCGCGAACGACGCTTGCCACTTCTGGTACAGATCGTGTCCGCGCTTGCCGATTCCCTGCCGAAAATTGTCCAGCACACCGTCGGGGACGAGAAACTTCGCATCCTCCGGCCATCCATAATTTTTCTTAGTGAGCCGCACTTCCTCTTCGCCCAACGCTTCGCCGTGCGCTTCGCTAGTATCCTGCTTGTGCGGCGATCCAAATCCGATGTGGCTGTTCACAACAATGAGCGTGGGCCGGTCTTTGGTCTGAAGAAAACTGTTATAAGCTTTGGCTAGTGCGTCGAGATCATTCGCGTCGGTCACGTGCAGCACGTTCCAGCCATAGCCTTTGAAGCGCGCGCCTACATCTTCGGTGAACGACCAGTCCGCAGGGCCATCCAGCGTGATGCGGTTGTTGTCGTAAATCCAGCACAGGTTAGGAAGCTTCAAATGACCGGCCAGCGAAGCCGCTTCCGAGCCGACACCTTCCATAAGATCGCCGTCGCCGCAGAAGGCATACACGTTATTACTGAAGATCTCGAAGCCGGGCCTGTTGAAGTTTGCCGCCAGCCAGTTTGCCGCGATCGCCATACCAACCGTGTTTCCAATTCCTTGTCCGAGAGGTCCAGTCGTGGTTTCGACGCCTGCGGTCAGGCGATATTCGGGATGTCCGGGAGTCTTGCTATCGAGCTGGCGGAAGTTCTTAATGTCATCTAACGTGACCGCGAATTCTCCAGTCGACTCGTATTCAGGATTAACCCCGCGAACCTCGCACAAGTACAGCATTGCGTAGAGCAACATGGAGGCGTGTCCGTTCGAAAGCACAAAGCGATCGCGATTGGGCCACGTGGGGTTCGCCGGGTCGAAGCGCAAGAACTGCTGCCACAAGGTATAGGCAACGGGGGCAAGCCCCATGGGCGCCCCGGGGTGTCCAGAATTTGCTTTTTGCACCGCATCGATTGCCAGGGTGCGGATGGTGTTGATGCTCAGAGTGTCGATTTGCTTGCCGGTCAGCAACGTTTGTTCGCTCGCCACCATAGAAGCTTCTCCCTTCGGACGGAGTGATCAGAATGTTTCAGTCGAATGACTGTTGGCCCTGTCTCAGTTCGCCGAGAACAGAGAAACTTCCCTCATAGGGCAGTTTACCAAGGTTTCGTGGGACCCGTGAGCGATCCAAGCGAAAAAAACGAATCTCTCCCATCGGTTATTCGCATTTTCGATTAGCCTCATTAGTCTTTATGATGACACCGGCGGGACAAAGTTGCAGTTCCTGAATTTTATGTGACTAATGGAAGCGGCATTCTCAGTGCTAATTACGAAGGACAGAAGAGTGCGCAAACACTTCGTAAAACTTCAATGTCGATGGCGTCTCGGATTGCTAGCGCTTCATTTGCGCCAGGTAGCCCTGTTGGCTTTGGTAGGTCTTGGTCGTGCTTTCCACGAACTTCAAGAATTGGCGCAGGGTTTCGCGTTCGGCTGGGTCGAGATTGTCGAACTTGAGGCGAACTCCGAAGCTGGGATTGCTTCGCGTCACGATGCCATTAAGGATCAGACCTTTAACCCAGATTTTTCCATTAGCTACCCAGAGTCCGATTTCGAGCTTTACTCCAGTTTTCAACGGAGTCAGAGTTTCAACGAAGCCGCCGCCCAGACTGGTATTCGACAGATTGCCCCAAATCGGAGCGGGTGAGCCGTCCACGCGCAACTCGACGGCGACAAAACATTTCATCCGCGGATATCGCCGCCGATCCTGGCCCCAGCAGGGAGTGAAGAGGTCTGGCTCGAACGGTGGCGTCGCTGCCGGCGCGGTTGGGACTGACGGCTCCAAAGAAACCTTCGGAGACGATGCCGCAGGCTGAACTTTCGCCGCTTCAATCTTGATCTTGCGCATCGTATCGCGCAATGCCTGATCACGCCGGGCGGGCTCGGCATCGCGATATGCCTGCAACAGCTCTCCTAGATGGCTGATGATGTCAGGATCGGTGAGGAGCTTGGTCCAGTCCACTCCGGGCGCAGAAGTCTTGGTTTCGTTCATTCGGTCGGTTGGCTCGATTTAGAGGGTTTTCCCCACAGTCTAGAGTGAAGCAGGACCGCAGCTCCGGCAAGATGACCGTAGTGTAAGGTTATCAGTAACCAGTACCGGCAGCTTTGCCGCCTGCCGCAGTTTCCCGCGCTGATCCGGCGCTCGATAACGCAACCGCAACCGCTGTCAAAAGGCTTACCAGCAACGGGAACCACACCTGCGCTATCCAAGGCACCGGGATAAGAAAGAGCACGTCGAAATCAGTCAAGGAGGCCGGCCAGCGCACGGTAATCCAGAGGCCTGCGTAGTAAGCCATATCCCACAGAGCAAAAACCCAAAGGAACGCCGCCCAGCGCGCGCTTGCCTTCGACGCAGACAGCAGCGCCACACCCATCAGCATGACCATGGTCGCGGCTTCGCGATACATCTCGATAGTAAGCAGGCTCTGCGGAAACTGCGTCAGCGACTCGGCTTGCGTGTAGCCGAGCGACGAATGCCTGAGATCGGCGAACGTTCCCATGTAACCAGGCAGCAGACCAATCGCGGCGCGCAGGTAGACGACGACCGCAGCTTCCACAAATCCGAAAGCGACAGCAAAGATGGCAATAATAATGAGCTGCCGCCAGTGCAGACTCGATCCTTTGCGCCGGTAAGCGAAGTACGTGGCCAACGGAATCAAGAGCAACAGGTTGACCCACCAAGGTTGCGCCCAAAGCTGGAAACTCGGCATAGCAGAGAGATTCTACCCCGGCCGCGTTCCGCAGTCGTTTGCATGCCAGGGAGTGACCCCCTGATCGAAACTCAAAAGATCGGAACTTAAACTATCAAGCTCAATGCCTGAAAGACGTCGCTTGCGATGCCGCTGCCAGTGCCAGGCACACCGGAAGCGATATCCTGCAAGTCTCCGCCGCTGCGAACCGGGCGGTTATGATGCGCGTCCATGTGATTCGAATTCTCTACGTTCTGCTGTACCGATGAGTAGGCCTTCTGGGCCCCGGTTAGATTGCCGGATTGCAACGCCGACCCGAGATTGCTGAGATCCGACTGCATTTGAGTGCTCATGAGTCCGGAACTCGTGGCGCTGTTGTTCAGAGCGCTGAAAAGTTGCTGGGCACTGCTTAAGTTGCCAGTCTGCAGAGCCTGCGTCAGCTGCTGAAATTGCGTCCCTGATGGCTGGTTTGGATTTGGCAGCATGTTGGATTGATTCAGTGCATTGCCGGATGAGATCGCGGATACTGACATTGTCAACTCCTCGCTTCGAACGATTTCCTGAGTGCAAGCCACTTGCCAGAGTTGTGCTCGCTCCGAAGCTGATGATTTCATTCGAGGGGGAGCAAGTTTCTTGCAGCTTTGTTTTCGGGATCGGATCAATCGCAGGCAAGTCTTGCCCGGCGCCGATCGCAAACCGGCAAAGTATGCCGAAACCACCGACCTGGAAGGCGCTTACCGGGCTGTATACGTCAAATCAAGAAGCGCTCAGGATGAAATGGGGCAACCCGCCCGGCGTGGGCGCATTGCTTGGAAGGAACTCTGGAAGCCTCACTTCGTTGACTGCAATTGCTGCAGATCGGCCAGCACTTGCTCGCTGTGCCCTTGCGGACTGACCTTAAGATAGACTTTTCGGATTACGCCCGTGGGATCGATCAAGAAAGTATTGCGCGCGGCCAGAGTCATCCCGTTGTATTCCATGATCGAACCGTATTTTTCGACGACAGCGTGGTTGGGATCCGCAAGCACTTTGAAGTTCAAGCCTTCTTTGGTGCAGAAACTCTTGTGAGAATCCACATTGTCCACGCTGACGCCGACGATCACGGCATTCAGCGGAGTGTATTTGTCGAGGTCGCGTTGGAAATTGTGAGCTTCGATGGTGCAACCCGTGGTGAAGTCCTTGGGATAGAAATAAAGCACAACCCACTTGCCCTTGAACTGATCGAGCGATACTTGCGCTCCCTCCTGGTTGGGCAGGCTGAAAGCCGGGGCTTGATTGCCCACGGCAGGTGGCTGAGGCTGATCCGCGGCGACCGCAAACAGAGCAACCAAAGTTAGGAGAAGTACTGCGAAGCTTTTCATGATGCCCCCTTAGATTCCTATTAATGATAAACGACGACCACGGGGCTCTGGCAAATCAAGGGAGTACAAATCAGCAGTTAGTAAATGGTGCGCCCGGAGAGATTCGAACTCCCGACCTACAGCTCCGGAGGCTGCCGCTCTATCCAGCTGAGCTACGGGCGCGCCAGAATTCCAGTGTACATGCGGAGCTTTGCCCTATCAATTCGTGCACGGACAGTCGGCGTCAGGTTCTCGCTGCGCCCATGACGCCAAACCGAATAGTTTTTTCGCCGCGGATCGAGATCTAATAACGATTCCGTCCGCCCCCACCACCGCCGCCATGTCCGCCGCCGCCGCGGCCACCACGGTCGCGCCCGCCGCCACCGCCGCGCTCGACCTTGGGACGCGCTTCGTTGACATTCAATGTCCGCCCACCGATCTGACTGCCGTTCAGCGCCGCGATGGCTTTTTCTCCGTCTTCCCCACTGGTCATTTCCACGAAGCCGAATCCGCGAGAGCGCCCGGTGTCACGGTCGGTCATAATGCTGACCCGGTCCACTTGTCCGTGTACCTCGAAGAGCTTTCGCAGTTCGTCTTCCGAAGTGTTGAAATCGAGGTTCCCAACAAAGATGTTCTTCACGCGAATTGCCTCGGAGTGAGCTATTTGAGCGTGGGCGACTTCGGCAGCAACTGGGAGGCTGGTTGGCCAAGCCGAAAGCCAAAGTTGACGAACAGTCAAATGCGCACGAAGTATAGCAGGTCTGCCATTTGTGCGAAGTTATTCTGTTGACGCTGGATCGTAAGAAGATGCGTCAAGGCATTTCGACCACGACGGTTGCATTGCAAAAATGCCTCGCAGCGTCGCGTGGACCGATCTTCGACTGCATATGTTCCGCGCGAGCACAGAACATACCTCGCTCAAGATGACAGTTGCTCAAGATCTCCTAGCAGCCATCCACCTTCCAATAACCATCGCGTTGAAATCCCAGTCGCAACAATCGGTTTTTGGGATCGTGCCGCTTGCCGCAGTTGGGACACTTCAAATAGCGCCCCAAGGCAGTTCCTTGCTGATCATAGTTTTCGGAAACTGCGAAGGTTGTGCCGCAACTGCAAGGCACGAGATACAGCTTCAAGTTGGCTTCTTTGTCTGAACACGGCTTGTGGCCGCCGGGCATTAGCGCTCTTCTTCTGCCATCGCCATTGAACTTCGTTTTCGCTTGTTAGCTTGCAAGACTTTCTTGCGGAGGCGAAGCGTTTTCGGCGTGACCTCGACAAACTCGTCGTCAGCGATGAATTCAATGGCCTGCTCCAGATTGAGATTGCGAAATGGAACCAGGCGAACCGCAATATCCGAAGTCGAAGACCGCATGTTGGTTAACTTCTTTTCGCGCACGACGTTCACATCAAGGTCATTATCTTTGGCGTTTTCGCCAACGATCATGCCTTCGTAAACGTCGATTGTCGGGCCGACAAACAGTTCACCGCGTTCCTGCAGGTTGTAAAGCGAATAAGGCGTTGTCACTCCCGCGCGGTCGGACACCAGTGCGCCCGTCAATCGGTGCGGAATTTCGCCCTGCCATTCGATATACCCGTCAAACAGAGAATTCATCACGATGGTGCCGCGGGTATCGGTAAGCAACTGGCTGCGCAAGCCAATAAGGCCTCGGCTGGGCACGCGGAACTCGATGCGGACGCGTCCATATCCGTGATTGTGCATGTTGAGCACTTCGCCTTTACGCGCGCCGAGTTGTTCCATCACCACGCCGACAAAATCTTCGGGAACGTCGACAGTTAACTTTTCGATCGGCTCCATGAGTTTGCCATCGACCCGCTTGGTAACAATCTCCGGCTTGCCCACCATGAGCTCGAAGCCTTCGCGACGCATCATCTCGATGAGAATCGAAAGCTGCAGTTCGCCTCGACCCATCACAATGAATGAATCCGTGGTCGCGGTGTCTTCAACGCGCAGGGAAACGTTGGTGAGCAGTTCTTTCTGCAGCCGCTCCCGCAGATTTCGCGAGGTTACGTAAGTGCCCTCGCGTCCAGCAAACGGCGAAGTATTCACCGTGAAGAGCATGGCGATTGTTGGCTCGTCAATCGTGATGTGCGGCAGCGGCGCGGGATTCTCCACATCGGTGATGGTTTCGCCGATGGTGATGCCTTCGACCCCGGCTACCGCGATGATGTCGCCGAGCGTGGTCTCAGTTATATCGGTTCGCTTCAGCCCAGAAAACGAAAACAGCTTTGTGATTTTTGTTTTGTAGAGAGTTCCGTCCAGCTTGGCAATGGCCACGTCTTCACCCGTGTGCATGGTTCCGTTGAAAACACGCGCAATCGCCAATCGTCCTAGATAATCGCTGTAGTCGAGGTTTGCTACGAGGATCTGCAGCGGTCCGGCCACGTCGCCTTTGGGCTCGGGAATTACTTCGACGATGGTCTCGAACAGAGGCTGCAAGTTTACCCCACCTCCTTTTATATCTCGCGAGGCCGTCCCGGCCTTGGCGTTGGTGTACAAAACCGGAAAGTCGAGTTGCTCTTCTTTAGCGTCGAGATCGATAAACAGATCGTAAACTTCGTTCAACACTTCTTGCGGGCGAGCGTCTTGACGGTCGATTTTGTTGATTACCAGGATAGGCGACAGATGAGCGTCTAGCGCCTTGCTGAGCACATACCGAGTCTGTGGCAGCGGACCCTCGCTGGCATCCACCAGCAGCATGACGCCGTCGACCATCTTCAAAGCACGTTCGACTTCGCCGCCGAAATCGCTATGGCCAGGCGTGTCCACGATATTGATCTTTACGTCGTGATAAAAGATGGCCGTGTTCTTGGCCAGAATAGTGATGCCGCGCTCGCGCTCCAGATCGTTCGAATCCATGACGCGTTCGATGATGTGCTCGTTGGAACGAAAAGTGCCGCTCTGCTGAAGCATGGCGTCGACCAGCGTGGTTTTGCCATGATCGACGTGGGCAATGATTGCGATATTACGAATGCTGGAACTCAAATCAGACTTCCTTCCCGATAACCCCTGTAATTACTCTACTATGGCTTCGAAGTGTTCACCACAAAGACACAGAGTCACAGAGAAAGAAAGCGTGCGGTTTTCTCTGTTGCTCTGTAACTCTGTGGTGAGTAAGAAGGTCAGCCTGAGATGGTCTTGGATTTTCCTGCCAGACGATTTTCCGCCTCTTTCACTGCGCGTCTGGCTGCCATGATTCCCTTACTAGTAGTCGATTCCGACCCTTCTGAATCCGTGTTGGCGAAGAACACACGATCCATCGGCTGTCGCGCCAAGGGCTGCACCTTCGTGTAGAGGCCGGGCGTGGACATATAAAGAGGATGGCCGCGGCGATAAATGTGAACCTCGATCGGATCGACGTTGGAGCCGGGGAACAACTTCTGAAAATCATCCAAAACGCTGGCCGCTTTTTTCCGAGCGCCCGATTCGGTCAGCAGGGATCCGCGATCGTCTTCGCTCATGGGCGTGTAGCAGGTGAGAATGTTGTATTTTTGTTTGTATCCCGGCTGGTTGCGTATAACCCAATCCGCCACAATGAAGTCGGTAAACGCGTTTCCCGGACACCAGGTGTCGTAGCTCTTGTTGAATACCGGCTTGTCAAAAATCAGGTTCACCACCGGGTAAGGAATGTAGCGGATCTGCTGCATAGCGTCACTTTGCTTTTCAGATAGCCCCTGCACGATTCGGCGAGTGATGAACTTGGGACTGGCCATGATTACCGTTTTTGCCGCCACGGTCTTCAATTCCGCACCCTGCATGTAGGTGACCTGCACTTCGCCATTGTCCGGGACGACGGCCACTGTGGTCGCGCCCAACTGCATGTGGTCTGCAAATTTGCTCTGCAGGATCTCGGCCAACCTCTTCGTAATAACCCCTAATCCGCCGGGCCAGGTATAAAACTCCGGCACGGTCTCCGCGCCAATCTCTTGCAAGTTGTCGATGCCGAGCGCGGCGGCTGTGTTCTCGGTCGTGGCTCCCCAATTGGACGGACCAAAGGTATCCCACCACTGCTTCACTTCGATCGGATAGCCCTTCATGAAATCGGAAAATGGAACGTTGTAGAGTTCCGTCGCCCGCTTATCCAGATCGATTGCCAGCAGGTCTTTCTTGAATTTCTTGAAGCCCTCGCGAACCGACGCGGGATACGGCAATTTATCGAGACCCTCAGTCCAGGTGTTGCCAATCCATTCACCTTTAATAATGGTGCTGTCGCGATCGTTGATGGGAAGAGGTTCGAGACCGATTTCTTTGGCGAAGCTGTATGCGTATTCGCTTTTGCCGAGAAACGCGGAGCCGGTGGCATACGCGCAGCCCTGATACTCCATCAAGTATGCATTGCCGCCCCAGTGCGGTTCTTTTTCCAGCAAAAGGAAATCGCGCTTGCGCAATAAATAAGCGGCGGTCAACCCGCTGACTCCGCCGCCGACGATGACCACATCGTGACGCGCCGAGACCGGCGGCCGGGAGAAGATTTTGCCGTCGCGTACCTGATGGCAGATGCGATTGTCTTCGCCCTCCACTTCCGGCTGAGGGGTCTCGGCCGCCAAAAGCGAAAGGTCAATGGGACAGCCGGCCGCAACCGATCCTGCAACCACGAATTTAATGAAGTCCCTGCGATTTGTAGTCATATGTTTTGCTCCCGCGGTTAATGCAGGACGCCCGTCCGGCCATGATTCACCCGCGTTACACCGTTACCTCTGGATTCTCTGCATTCGTTCGCAGCCGGTACCAACTGACGATTGCGACCAGAGAAGAAACAAAAATAATTGTGGATATTGCGTTGATCTCTGGCGTGATTCCCCGTCGCAGCCGTCCCCAGATTTCCAGCGGCAGCGTGTTATCGCGTCCAATCAAGAAGAAGCTGACGGCAATCTCGTCCATGGACAAGGTGAAAATCAGCAGCGCCGCGCCGATAATCGATAAGCGCAAGTTGGGGATGGTCACACGCCAAAAGGTCTGCCAATAATTTGCACCGAGATCAAGAGAAGCTTCCTCTTGCGCCCGATCCAGTTTCTGCAAGCCGGCGAAGACTTCGGTCGTCGCAACAGAGATCAATGCCGTGCCGTGCCCGAGCACAATCGTGAGCAGGCTGAGCTTCACGTGACTATCGTGAAACAACATCGATAGCGAAAGTCCTGTGATGATTCCGGGGAGAATCAACGGCAAAAGCACAAGCCGCCGAAAAAAAGCCTTGCCTGGAAAGTTCGCCCGATCCAGAGCAAGGGCCGCCGGAACGCCAAACGTCAGTGAAATCGCCATGGCTGTAACGGCGACAATCAAGCTGTTCAAGACTGATTCCCAGATGGCGTCGTCGGCAAAAAGCATGCGATACCAATCCAGAGTCAGGTTGCGCGGAGGGAATCCACCAACTCCTGACCCGTTAAATGAGTAGACAATCAGGGTCACGATCGGCAGATAAAGAAATCCGAAGACCACGATGACGTGCCACGGCAACCAGCGGGAAGTGCTGCGAACGGCGCTCACCGGAAGCTCCATTTCTTTTCCAGTTTCTCCGAGAGAAAAAGCAGGCTGACCACAAGCAGCAACATGCACAGTGAAATCGCCGCTCCCAGTGGCCAGTTGTAAGCCGCACCGAACAGGCTCACTACAATATTCGAGATCATGATCCCGCTGGGCCCGCCCAGCAACAGCGGTGCGAGAAAATCCCCGAGGCTCAGCACAAACGCAAAAGTTGCTCCCGCCAGCACCCCGGGAATCGAAAGCGGGAAAATCACTCGCCAGAAAGTCTGCAAGGGAGACGCTCCCAAGTCGCTGGAAGCCTCAACCAGATTGCGTGGAATATGTTCAAGAGCAGCGTAGATCGGCAAAACCGCGAACGGCGTATAGATATGGGTGAGCGTGAGCACGACCGCGAATGGGCTGTAGAGTAGAAACTCGAGTGGATGTTTCGTAAGGTGGAGGTATTGCAATAGAGTGTTGAGCACGCCGTCGCTGCCCAGGATAGTTTTCCAGGCGTACGCACGAACCAGGTAACTGACCCACAGAGGAATAATTACCAACTGATAGAAAAGGTCTTTTCTCGCACCTGCATAGAACGAGAGATAGTAGGCCAGCGGATAGCCCAGCAGCAGGGAAAAGATCATGACCCGGGCTGCAATCCACATCGATCGAAAAAGAGTTTGCAGGTAAACATTCACGCGGAAGAGTTCGCGATAGTTGTCCAGTGTCCAGGAGTGGGTGATGGTTTGTGATGGTGAGACCGACCAAAAGCTATAACAAAGTAGCAGCGCATATGGAACGAGCAGGAAGACCGCTACCCAAAGCAGCGGCGGCAACGTGATGGCGGTTCGATAGGCGCGGGAAAACATTGTCCTGATTAACCTCTTTCCGGAGACTCGCGAACCAGCACGGCATCGGTCGGGGAGAATTCCAACGCCAAATCTCCTTGTCGAGTTTCGCGAGTCGCAGTTCTCACCGAAAGCGTGAGTCCATCTGCGCAGACAACTTGCAGCAACTCCGTAGCACCGTGAAAAGCCTGGTGCTGAATCTTGCCTCGAAAGGTGACCGCATTTACGTCGGAACCCGTTTCCGGATTTACGATTCGGATATTCTCCGGCCGCAAAGAAAACAACGCTGGGCCTTCGGGCAAACCAACTTTCCACGAGAGCGAGTTGCAACGAGCGATTCCGGCGCGGATTTCGCCGCGAAGCAGATTCGTATGGCCGATGAACTGCGCCGTATATGCGGTCGCGGGATGGCTGTAGATTTCGCGCGGCGAAGCCACCTGCTCCAATTCACCCATACGCAAGAGCGCAACGCGGTCCGACATGACCATGGCTTCTTCCTGGTCGTGAGTGACAAACACAAAAGAAATCCCGACTTCCCGCTGCAGAGATTTCAGCTCAACCTGCATTTGCCGTCGGAGATTGGCGTCCAACGCGGAAAGCGGTTCATCGAGCAGCAAAAGGCGCGGCCGATTTACCAATGCGCGCGCCAAAGCAATGCGCTGCTGTTGTCCTCCGCTGATTTTTCCCGGCTTCGATTTGGCAAACGCGGTCATTTTAACCATGGCCAGCGCTTCTGTAACTCGGGCAGCAATCTCAGCTTTCGGCAACTTGGCCACGCGCAATCCGTAGCCCACGTTTTCTTCCACGGTCAAATGCGGAAAGAGAGCATAGTGTTGAAACACCGTATTCACGCGGCGGCGGTAAGGCGGCAGGAGGTCGAGGCGTTCGCCTTCCATCAGGATTTCGCCGGAATTAGCGTTCTCGAAACCTGCGATGATGCGCAGCAGAGTCGTCTTGCCTGATCCGCTTTCTCCGAGAATAGTTAGAAACTCACCTTCCGCAATTTCCAGCGAGATGTCGCGAAGGACGCGAGTCTTTCCGAAAGACTTCGCTATGTTGCGAATGGATAGCAGCTCTTGCAGGCCAGATCTGGCGGAACGAACGACGGGTTCGGTGGTGGTAGCCATGTTCGCTAACTAGCTCCGTCTTGGAGGACGCCCGGTCTCCACTTATTACTGCGCTGCTTTTACTTCGTTCCAGATCTCAACGTACTTTGCCCGCCGCGGCACATCCTGCCAAAAATAGATGTGCCTCTGATAACTGTCCACATCGTCAAGATGCAAGCTCTTGACTTGCTCGGGCGTCATGAACTGCGCCGCTTGCGGATTGGCTGGCGTATAGCCGGTCACATCCGCGACCTGCTTTTGCGTCTGCGGCTCAATCATGTACTCGAGGAATTTGTAAGCCAGTTCTTTATTCTCGCTGCCAGAGGTGACCATTAAATGGTCGATCCAGCCCGTGGTGTTTTCTTTCGGAATGGTTTCGCCGATCGGAAAGTTGAGCTTGCGAAGCTGGTTGGTCATCAGCGGCCATCCCATGGCCAAAACGACTTCATGGTTCTGAAACAGATTCGTCAGCTCGCCGCCAGTCGACCACATCTTCCTGATATTGGGTTTCAACTCCAGCAGTTTTTTCTTAACCGCATCCAGCTCTGCATCGCTGAGGTTGTAAAGATGTGTGGGATCGGGTTTGTCAAAGCCGAGAACCTGAGCCGTCATGTACACGGTGGAGAGTTCATCCCACACGGAAATCTTGCCACGGTATTTTGGATCCCAAAGCACGTTCCAGCTATCGGGCGGCTGCTGAAACACGGTGGTGTCGTAAAGCAGCGGGTTCGGCCCCCAGGTAAAGGGCACGCCGTAAACCTGATCCTTGACGCGCACCAGCGGCAGGGAAGTGAGCTGGGGCGAGAGCTGGCTGTAGGCCGGGAACCTCGAAAGATCAAGCGGCGCGGCCAATCCAGCTTTAGCGATCGATGTGGCAACATCGCTCGATGGTGAAATCACATCGTAGTTGCCCGCGCTCCCGCCGCGCAGCTTGGCGACCAGTTCGTCGCTCGAACCCATATAAGAGACGGTAACCTTGCAGTGATTCTGCTCCTCAAAGCCATGCACGAATGACGGATCTGCATAACCTTCCCAGACCAGCAGATTGAGCGTAGGAGTTTTCTTGGAGCAGGCTCCCAACAAGAGAATGGATGCCACCAACAGCGCGATCAGAAAGCGTCGGGTCGTCACTAAGCCTCCATAATCCTTGCCACGTGCATCGCGCGCCTACACGATTAGAAAGTCGGCGGAGTGTTCACCCATAGCACGCGAGTCTCGGTGCGGCCCGGGTTGAACCAACGATGCGGCGTAGCGCTCTCAAAATAAAAACTGTCGCCCGGCTTCAGCCGATACTCCACTTCCGCCACTGAAATGTGCAGTTGCCCCTGCAGAACGTGCAAAAACTCCTCGCCCTCGTGGGTGTAGGATTCGCCACTGCCAGCGCGTGGAGAAATACGAAACAGATGCGGCTCCATCACTGTGTTTCCCCACGCCAGCAATTCCATGCGGACGCCGGGTCCAGCCTCAAGAACTTTGCGTTTGTGCGACGGCACCAATCGGCTATTCGATTTGGCCGCATCGAAAAAATCAAGGATGTTAGTCTTGTAGAATCGCGCCAGCTTTCGTAGAGTGCTCACTGACGCGCTCATGTGGGAACGTTCCAATGCGCTCAGAAATCCCACGGAGATGCCGACCCGTTTTGCCACTTGAGCTAGAGACAATCCGCGCCGCAAACGCATTTGGCGCAGGTGTACGCCAATGGCGCCGCTGCCATTCGTGGCGGGACGTACCAAACCTTCGCGCTTCAGCAATTGTGCAATGGCAGGCGCGTTCAACCCGCGCACCTTTCGCAAGAACCGCGCGCGCTTGAGCAGTTTCACATCTTCAGGCGTATAAAGGCGGTACTTGCTGACGGTGCGGCGAGGCCGCGTCAGGCCCACGCTCTCCCATGACCGAATCACGGACGGAGAAACGCCCACCAGCCGGGCCACGTCGCCGATTTTCAAATAAGGTTTTGGATCGGCGGCCTTCATTTCTCAGAGTGCGCTCCCATGTCTCTCGCAGGCTGCTCACAACGCCATTTTTTACTTGACAGTTGTGCTGAAGGTTCTCTAACCTTGCGCGATTATAGCAAGGTTTGATTTTCACGCAAGCATTGTTCGTTGGCAATCTTCCACCCTGAATCGGGAGGTGCTCAATGCATTCTTCGCTGACGCATCGTGCGCTGGCTTTCTCGCTGGCGCTCGGTTTACTCACCCTTCCTGCGTTTTCCCAGAGCACCAGCGGACGGATCGTCGGACGCGTCGCTGATCCCACCGCCGCCGTTCTGGCCGGCGTAAAGATCACAGTGACCAACGAGGCGACCGGCGCCAGCCGGGACGCTCAGACCAACGCCAACGGCGACTACAATTTTGTGGAAGTCACGCCCGGCAGTTATCGAGTCGAATTTGAGCTCGCTGGTTTCAAGAAGAATGTGCAGACCAGCGTGCTGGTCAATGTCAACCAGGTAGTCACGCTCAATTCGGTGCTCCAGGTCGGTGCGACACAGGAGGTTGTCGAAGTTACATCCGAAGCTCCTCAAGTCGATACGACAAGCACACAACTCGGCGCGGTCATTAATAACCGCTCGGTCAATGAGCTGCCTCTAAACACTCGCGACACTTATCAATTTCTGCAATTGCAGCCCGGAGTGCAGGCGCAGCTCGGAAATGGCAACGGTAGTCTTTTCTACGGATCGCAGGATACAGGTTCAGTCTCGGTAAATGGCGGCCGCACGCGCGCTAATAATTTCAGCGTGAACGGCGGAGATGCCAACGATCAGTTCGTGAATCTTCCCACCGTGCAGCCCTCCCCAGATAGCGTCGAAGAATTTCGCGTCATCACCAATACCTTCGACGCTGAATACGGCCGCAATTCGGGTTCGGTCGTGAACGTCATCACAAAATCCGGGACCAACAACTTTCATGGAGACATCTACGAGTACTTTCGCAACACGATCCTCGACGCGCAAGGCTACTTCAACACCACCAGGCCGCAATGGAATCAAAACCAGTTCGGCGGAACTTTCGGTGGACCGATAAAGAAAGACAGTACTTTTTTCTTTGTTTCCTATGAAGGCCGCCGCATCCGTCAGGGCATTCCGGGTGCGGTGCTGAATGTGCCGACCACCGCCGAAAGAGGCGGCGATTTTTCGGGAGTGGGAGGCTTCGCCCCGTTTAGCTCCAACAGCGCCGGAGCTGGAGGCATAAGTGCAAGCGGGGGCACTCCTTTTGTAGCCCAGGTTTTGGACGGACGCCCCGGTTGTGATCACGCGCTGGGGATTTCGTCGATTGCAGGCCTTCCTACGCAAACGAATCCCGTGACCGGCACGCCGTACATCCCATGGTCGTCGATTTTTCCGACCGGCGCGATTCCAACCGCCTGCCAGGATCCTGTCGCTGTCAACCTGATGCAGCAGTTCATTCCCAACGCGAACGTGGGGGCAAATTTAAACCAATCCGTCCCCGTGAGTACCGACAATGGCGACCAGTTTACGGTGCGCTTTGATCACAAAATCAACAGCCGTCAGACTTTCTCTGCGTACTACTATTTCAACGATCTCCGCCAGCTTCAGCCCTACAACGATTTTGAAGCCGCGGGCGCTACTGTTCCAGGCTTTGGCAACTTTAATGACAACCGTTTTCAGCAATGGAACCTGAGCCACACCTGGACCATTACCAACGCCGTCGTGAATGAATTTCGCTTTACCTACATGCGAGAGGGAGAACTCGGATTCCTCAAGAACCAGACTACCAACCCTGTGACCTCGTCGTGTACGGGCGCGGCCTCAGCTTTCTGCTTTAACGGCACATCGGATTCCGCGCCGATCAATAGCCTCCTCACTACCTATGGCATTCCGGCCGGAAAAGGCGGAATCACACCCGGACTTCCCGCGAACCTCACCGGAGTTCCATACGTCGATATCAGCGGCGGAGCTGTCTACGGGAATAATTTTGAAGGCTTCCTTCCGCAGGTTGGAAACAGCTTTCAATGGTCGGATAACCTGACCTGGGTAAAGGGCAACCACACGTTCAAATTTGGCTTGGATATTCGTCGCGCCCGTTTTGATCAGTATTACTATTTCGACGTCAATGGCGAGTTCACCTTCAACAATTCGGGACCGAACGCAATTCTCCCCGGCGACGGAGACAACTACGCCGAATACCTTCTCGGAATCACCGATACCTACACCCAGGGTTCGGGACAGCGAGAGGACATTCGCGGTACCTCGCTGTATCCGTTTGCGCAAGACAGCTGGAAAGTAAAACCGAATCTGACTCTCAACTACGGACTTCGCTGGGAACTGAACACCCCTCTCACTGATATCAGCGGACACGTCGAAACCTTCCGTCCGGGACAGAACTCCACGGTTCACCCCTGCGCGTTGTCACCATTGAGCGAGCAGTACTTCGGGGTCAACACTACGAACTGCAATGCAGTTGGCGTCACTCCCACGGGCCTGGTCGTGCCCGGCGATAAAGGTGTTCCGCCGGGATTGACCAGTACGTATTACAACGCTTTTGCGCCGCGTGTTGGAATTGCGTACAGCCCGAATACCAACGGCGGCATTATGCAAAAGATTTTCGGCAACAGCGGTGCGACCAGTATTCGCGCCGGCTTCGGACTGTTCTACAATCCGATTGAAGAGCTGGTGCTGGCCCAATTCGGCGCCGAGCCGCCATTCGGAGGCAGTTCGTCGCTATTCGACACTTTTTTCAACACTCCGTTCGTTTACCAAAGTGGAGGCACTCCCGCTCCGAACCCATTCAACGGCATCATCACGCCAGCGCCCGGCGCGCCCGTGGATTATTCGCTGTTCCGTCCTCTTTTGCTCTACGGCGAGTTCCAACCGCATCTACGCACGCAGTACACGTCGCAATACAACCTCACGGTTCAGCGGCAACTTACCAGAGACATGATGCTGCAGCTTGGATACGTCGGATCAGAGGGACATCGTTTACTTGCCTCGCATGATATAAATCCATCCAATCCGCAAACCTGTCTTGACATCATCAATATCGCCGCCGCCAACCCGGCTAACGTAAATTCATTCGGGTCTCCGGCGACGTGCGGTCCATTTCTCGAAGACACGCAGTGGAGCGTAACTGTTCCCACTGGCTACCCATTCCATATGCCCAACGGCAGTGTCGTCAACGGCACCGGCCAAACCCTCAACCTGGTTGGGCTGCGCCCCTATTCCTCGCCGGGTTGCAACCCGACATTACCTGCCTTTACGCCCGGCACGGGTTGCCCGCTGGATGGAGTCCCGGTGTTTAGCGACATCTTTGCTGAAGACACCATCGCAAACTCCGCCTACAACGCATTCGAAGCGATGCTCGAAAAACGTTTCTCTCACGGTTTGCAGTTTCAGGCGTCCTATACGCTCAGTAAGTCCATCGACGATGGATCCACGTTTGAGGAAACCCTTAACCCGTTCAACTACAACGCCAGCCGCGCGTTGTCGCTCTTCAACTCCCACCAACGTTTTGTGGTGAGTTATGACTGGGAGTTGCCCATCCCTGAGCACAAGGGTTTTGCCGGGAGGGTGTTGAATGACTGGGCTGTATCCGGCATTGCCCAATTTCAGACGGGCTTTCCCATTCGGCTGGACACTGAAAATGATAATGAGCTAATCGCTAGCGTCTTCTTTCTTGGAACTGAGGCGCCGCAGCTAGTGTCTCCATTTCAGAAACTCAACCCCAAGACGAGTGGTGCTTTCTGGTTCAACCCCAACGACTTTCAGGATCCGCAGCTGGGCCACTTCAACATCGGCACCCAGCGCAGCATCTGCTGCGGTCCCGGCCTGCAGGACTGGGACTTCTCAGTCCACAAGAAACTCGCTATAACCGAAGCCCGCTATTTCGAGTTCCGGGCGGAGCTGTTCAACATCTTCAACCACACCAATTTCTATAACCCGGACGGCCATTTTTCCGACGGACCAACGTTATTTGGTAAAATCACACAGGCCCAGGATCCGCGCCTGGTGCAGTTTGCGTTAAAGTTCTTTTTCTAGCCTGAGACCGGGCCGCTACGGCTGCCCGGCATTCTAATGGCCGCATAAGCGGCTTGAGATTCCTGGAGACCCGGATGTACCCCGAATTGCAAAAGGAGCTCGATACCTTCGAGCGTCGCACGCCCAAGTCCGCCGAATCCCACCAAAAAAACCTAAAGCGCATTCCACTCGGCGTGGCCAGCAATTACCGCGCCTACGACCCTTACCCGATTTTCGTGAAAGAAGGAAGTGGCTCGCATTTTCGCGATCTTGATGGCAACGATTATCTCGATCACAACCTCTGTTTCGGCGCGCTCATGGCGGGTCATTGCCATCCCGCAGTCATGAAGGCCGTCGAAAAGCGTTTGAGCACCGGCACCATGTTTGGCATGCCGCACGACATGGAGTGGGAGCTCGCTGAAGAAATTTGCGATCGTTTTCCGGTTGAGATGGTCCGCTTCGGCAGCAGCGGCACCGAAGCCACCATGCACGCCATCCGCCTGGCGCGAGCCGCAACCGGCCGCGACAAGGTCCTCAAATTCGAAGGTGGATACCACGGACTGCACGATGCCGCTCTGGTCAGCGTGAAACCTCATGCCCCAGATTTCGGCGACGTGAATGCGCCGACTTCAGTTCCAGGCGGCTTGGGTGTGCCCAAGGCAAGCATCGCCAACGTCCCCGTCGCTACCTTTAACGATCTCGCCAGCGTCGAGCTTCGCTTCAAAGAGAATCCGGGACAAATCGCCGCCATCATCCTTGAGCCCATCATGATGAATGTCGGCCTCTGTATTCCGCAGCGAGGATTTCTCGAAGGCTTGCGCGAAATCGCCACAAAGAACGGCGCTCTGCTGATTTTCGACGAAGTAAAAACCGGGGCGAAACTCGGATGGGGTGGAGCTTCCGAATATTTCGGAGTCAAGCCCGATATGATCTGCCTCGCCAAGTCGATTGGAGGAGGCTTGCCGCTAGCCGCATTCGGGACGCACAAGTCCGTGATGAATCTGATTTCAGAACACAAAGTTTTTCACGGCGGCACCTACAACACAAATCCGGTCTCGATGGCTGCAGGCCTCGCGACTTTTCGCGAAGTGCTTACGCGCGCGAACTACGCGCACGTGGACAAGTTGAGCCAGAAACTAACTGCGGGCTATCGCAAGACCATCGCGAAAGTAGGCCTGCAAGCCTACATCGCGAGCGCAGGCGCGAACGGGGCTCTCATGCTGTATCCCAAAGAGATCCGCAACTACCGCGATTGGACGACCATCGACATCGACCTCTGGCGTCACTATTGGTTCGCCATGGTCAACCGTGGCGTGATGCCGCAACCGTACTGGTGGGATGAACAGTGGACGATCTCGGTCCAGCACACCGACGCCGATATCAACCAGCATCTCGCAGCCTTTGAGGATGTTGCGCCAGCGTTAGCCAAGGCACAGCAGGAGCGGACAGCAGAAGTAGTCGCGCGTTGAATCACGTGGGGACAGCCGCCCCCGGCTGTCCCGCGGGCAAAGCTCCGCAGAGCTTTGCATCAAGGCTAGTAACAATTTGTCATTCCCGAGCGAAGCGAGGAATCTGCATTATCCCGCGACAGAAGCAAATTCCTCGCTCGGAATAACAATCGGGACAACAGGGAAGAATAGAGGACCAAGGAGCGCGCGTTTGTCAGCCGACACCCAAGACGCCAGCAAGCCTCATCTGAAGCGCGTCCTCGGCCGCTGGGACTTGGTTCTGCTTTTTGTGGTCGCTGTGTTCAATTTGAATGTAGTCCCGTCGATCGCGGCCAACGGCGGCGTCACGGTCTGGCTTTGGATTATCGCCTTGCTGCTTTTTTTTTGGCCGCAAGGAATTGCAGTTATCGAATTGGCCCACCGCTATCCCGGCGAAGGCGGCGTTTACTTGTGGGCGAAAGAAGTCTTCGGAGACTTCCACGGATTCCTCTCGGGCTGGTGCTATTGGACGAACAACATGCTGTACGTTCCGACCGTCATGCTCTATTTCGTCGGCGTGTCGGTTTTCGCCATGGGCCCCGGCCACGCCGCGCTCGCTGACGACAAGACCTTCGCAATGGTAGCGTCTATCGGTCTGTTGGCGTTGCTGACTGTGCTCAACATTGTTGGCCTCAGCGTAGGAAAATGGCTGAACAACTTGGGAGGAATCGGCACCTTCGTCGCTGCTGCAGTGCTCATTGGATTGGGCGTGACCGTCTGGTCGCGCTTCGGAACGCCAGTCTCACCAACGGATTTCAAAATTCCTGCGGATCCCAAATTTGTCCTCAACTCGTTCGGCGTGATTTGTTTCGGCTTGGTCGGACTGGAACTTGCTTCCGTGATGGGCGATGAAATCCGTGATCCCCAGAAAATCCTGCCCGGCTCGGTGGCCTGGGGAGGCGTGATCTCCGGCGCTCTCTATGTGGGCGCAACTCTCACGCTTCTGGTCGCGATTGGAAAAAACGACATCAACGTGCTGCAAGGAGTCGTGCAGGCGGTCAGCCACATGGCCGGCAAAGTCGGCGTTGCTTGGATCATCGCGCCCTTTGCAGTCATGCTGAGTTTGTCGATTGCCGGAATCGGCTCCGCCTGGATGGGAGGCTCTGCCCGCATTCCATTCGTCGCTGGCCTCGACTCCTACATGCCCGCGGCCATGGGAAAAGTTCATCCCCGGTACGCCACTCCATATGTAGCTCTGATTGTGCAGGGGGTGGTCTCGCTCGTCCTGATCGTTCTCAATTTCACCCTTTCAGGCGGCGTGCAGGAAGCGTTTCAGAAAATGCTGTCCGCCGCAGTCGTCCTTCAATTGGTCCCATTTCTATACGTCTTCGGAGCCTTGATCAAGTTTGCTTTGCGTGGCTCTCTGCAGCGTGGCCGCTATAGTAAAGGCACTCTCATGTTCGCCGGCGTGGCCGGACTCATTACAACGACACTGGCAATTGTCGTGGCTTTTTTCCCGGCCAAACAGATCACATCGCTGTGGAAA
>Ga0209530_1000465_pt1 | contig 29040 bp, 27 predicted proteins | sample BlaSpr_A8_Ref_O1_FD_187987 | JGI IMG/M metagenome (GOLD analysis project Ga0209530, IMG submission 187987) | Forest soil microbial communities from Thunder Bay, Ontario, Canada - Black Spruce, Ontario site 2_A8_Ref_O1 (SPAdes) (version 2) | ecosystem: Environmental > Terrestrial > Soil > Boreal...
ACGCCGCCAGGTGACCTGCTGGCCGCGATCAGGGTCGTCGCCGCCGGTGACGCGCTGCTCTCTCCCAGCGTCACCAGGCAGCTCATCGGGGAGTTCGCCCGCCAGCCGGCGGCTCACGCCATGACAACGCTGACCGAGCTCACCGAGCGGGAGCGCGGGGTGCTGACGCTGATCGGGCTCGGCCTGTCCAACACCGAGATCTCCGGACACCTGTACGTGAGCATGTCCACCACCAAGACGCACATCGGGCGGCTGCTGATGAAGCTTGGCGCGCGGGACCGCGCGCACCTCGTCATCGCGGCTTAAGAAGCAGGCCTGGTCCGCCCGGCAGGCCCTCGATGACGCGCCAGCGGCGGGTAGGGGATATCCCCCAGGCGCAGGTGGGTGATAGCCGGCTGCCGTGAAGCGGGTGCTCTCCGTAGCGTGATTGATGGGATAAATCACGCCGACAAGGGAGTATGTCCGATGATTGAGGCTCGCGGACTGACCAAGAGGTACGGGCAGACGCTCGCGGTCGACGATCTCAGCTTCACCGTCCGGCCCGGCGTGGTGACCGGTTTCCTGGGCCCGAACGGTGCAGGCAAGACCACCACCATGCGGCTGATCCTGGGTCTTGACCAGCCGACCGCGGGGACGGTCACTGTCGACGGACGGTCGCACCGGCAGGCGGCCAGTCCGATGCGGGAGGTCGGCGCGCTGATTGACGCCCGCGCCGCTCATGGGGGCCGGAGTGCGCGGAACCATCTGCTGTGCCTGGCGCAGACCAACGGCGTCTCGCGGCGGCGGGTGGCCGAGGTGCTGGACATCGTGGGCTTGTCCGGGGTGGCGGGAAAGCGGTCCAAAGGGTTCTCGCTGGGCATGAGCCAGCGGCTCGGCATCGCTGCGGCGCTGCTCGGCGATCCGCAGGTGCTGATGTTCGACGAGCCGGTGAACGGGCTGGACCCCGAGGGCATCGTGTGGATCCGCAACCTGATGCGGTCACTGGCCGCCGAAGGCCGCGTGGTCTTTGTCTCCAGCCATCTGATGTCGGAGATGGAGAACACCGCCGACCACCTGATCGTGGTCGGGAGGGGACGCCTGATCGCGGACTGCGGGATGGCCGAGTTCACCGGCCGCAGCTCCAGTCAGGCGGTCATGGTGCGGACGCCATCGCCGGACATGCTGGCCCGAGCCGTCACGGCGGCGGGCGGCTCGGTCACCCGTGAACCGGACCTGTTGCGGGTGGGCGGCCTGTCCGAGGAACAGGTGGGCGACATCGCCTTGGCCAGCGGCGTCGCGGTACATCACCTGGCTGCGGCCAGGGTCTCGCTTGAGCAGGCATTCATGGAACTCACGGCGGACAGCGTGGACTACCGCGCCGCCCTGCCGGTCAGTCAGGAGGCATGACATGGCAGCAGTAACCGCTGGACTGACCAGGCCGGGCGCGGTGCCCGTGCTAGGCGTCAGGGCCGGCATCGCCGGGACGTTGCGTAGTGAATTCACCAAGATCGGTTCGGTGCGGTCCACCTACTGGTCGCTGATCCTGCTGGTGCTGGCCGGTTTCGCCTGGACTGTGGCGGACTGCCTGGGAACGGCGCGCAACTGGCCGCACATGGCGGCGCAGGACAAGATCGGCTTCGACGCGACGCAGACAAGCGTCACCGGGTTGGCGCTGCTCGGGCAGCTGGTGATCCTGGTCCTCGGCACGCTGGTGCTCACGTCGGAGTACTCGACCGGCATGATCCGCACCTCGCTGACCGTGATGCCGCGCCGGGCCGTGTTCTACTGGTCCAAAGCAGCGGTCTTCGCCGCTGTCAGCGTGGTGATCGCGCTCGCGACGAGCGTGGCGGTCTTCCTAGTCGGCCAGAGCCTGCTGCACAGCACCGGCGAGAGCGCGTCGCTGTCCCAGCCGGGCGCGCTGCGGGCCGTGCTGCTGACCGCGTTCTTCGTGTCGCTGTCCGGCGCGATGGCCTACGGTCTGGGTGCGATCGTGCGGAACACGGCGGGCGGCATCACGTCGTCCTTCGGGCTGGTGTTCCTGCTGCCGCAGCTGGCGAAGGCGCTGCCCACCGCTTGGTACGCGGACGTGGATCGGTGGCTGCCGGGAGGAGATCTCTTGCCGGCTGTCACCAGCTCGCAGAGTCAGCTGCTGAACCCGCACATGTTCTCCGCTTGCGGCGAGTTCGCGGTGTTCTGCGGCTACACGATCGTCCTCCTCATCATTGGCGCGCTGCTGTTCAGCCGCCGTGACGCCTAACCAATCACCCCCCAGAGAAGGGAATCACCGGCATGCGCAGGCTTACTCCGGCGTTTGGCGTCGTTGTACTCGCTGGCGCGCTGGCCGCTGCCTGCTCGGCTCCGGCCATGGCCAGGACGAGTGCGTCAGGTACGGCGGCGGTCAACGGTACGGCCAACATCATGCTCTACAGCATCAACAGTGATGGCCCCGGCTTCCGGGCGGTCGTGACTGGCGCTGTCGGAGACTACGGGCCGGCCGTAACGGTGTATCCGGACGGCAAGGTCGATCCGGAGCACAACTCCGAGATGGAGCTGAACCTGACCCGCGGATCGTTCCGGCTCGACATCGAGCAGCTCGACAAGGAGTTCGTCATGGCCGCCAGCCACGAGCCTATCTATCCGCGAACGTGCTCGGATCTGTTCGACTTCAGCGTGGGCGTCCCGATCGTGCCAGGTTCGGGCACCGGCGCCTACCGGGGCATCACCGGCAGGTTCTCCGTCACGGTTACGGGAGACGAGGTGGCGGCGAAGCCGTGCAGCGCGCAATCGAGGTTCCTGTGGCAGGTCATCGTGATGACCGGCCGCGGCAGTGTCTCGGTCTGACAGGTCGGGCACATGAACACTTACCCTGGGCATGTGCTGAGCAGGATGATCGCGTGGCTGCATCGCCATCCATGGCAGGCGGATGGCCTCCTCGCCGCGGCACTTCTGCTATTCAGCGCGCCGCAGTTCGCTGCCGGGACGACCGGTCCGCTTTCGCGGGCCGCCTACATCGCCGTCAACGTCCTGCTCGCCGCCACCGTGGTGGCGCGCCGCCGGTACCCGGTGGCCGCGTTCGCCACGGCGGTGGTGATCGGCGCGGCGCAGGTTGCCTTCGGCGTGCAAACCGGCAGCGCGGCTCTGGTGTTCGCCCTTCAGCCGGCCGGTACCACCGACCTGGCCATCCCGGTGCTGCTGTACACGCTGGCCGCCTACCGCCCGCGGCCGGTATCCATCACCGGGCTGGTCATCTGCCTGCTCGGAGCGGTGGCGGCCATTGCCCGCTGGTCCCCGGCACACCAGGCTCACGCCGGTGACGCCACGCTCGGCGCGGCCATCGGGCTTGGCGGCCTGACCGTGGCCGCCTGGGTGCTCGGAGATTCCGTGGCCTACCGGTACCGGCGCGCCCGGTTCGCCGCGCTGGAAGAGCGTGCTGCCCGGCTGGAAGCAGAACGCGACGCGCAGGCACGGATCGCTGCGGCCGCCGAACGGGAGCGCGAGCTGATGCAGCGCCGAGCGCGGGTGGTGGAGGGGGCAGAGGCCAGGCTGCGCGGGATCGAGCGCGACCTGCACGACGGGGCACAGGTCCGGCTCGCGGCGCTGGCCATGGCGCTCGGCGAGATCAAGGAGAACCTGGAGCACGCGGCGGATCCGGAGCGCACGATCTCACTCGCTGCCGCCGCGCACCGCAACGCCAAGGAGACGCTCGCCGAGCTGCGGGACCTGGCAAGGGGCATCCACCCGGCCGTGCTCGACCGAGGCCTGGCGACGGCGCTGGCCGTGCTGGCGGAGGCGAGCGCAGTCCCGGTCAGGCTGGCGACGGACGTTCGTAGCCGGCCGTCGCCGGCCATCGAGGCCATCGCTTACTTCTGCGCCGCGGAACTGCTGGCCAACGTGGCCAAGCACAGCGGTGCGGGCCGGGCAGAAATCAGCGTGAGCGACAAGAGCGGAAGGCTCGTGATGAGCGTGACTGACGACGGAGCCGGGCAGGCCCGGCTGAAGCCAGGCGGCGGGCTCGCCGGGCTGGTTGAGCGGGTGCAGACGGTGGACGGCCTGCTGTCCGTGGACAGCCCACCGGGCGGGCCGACCACCATCACCGTCGAGTTGCCGGTGCACGCCTGATGAGCGCCGCGCTGCGGATAGTGATCGCGGAGGACGCAGCGATCATGCGGGACGGGCTCACCCAGACTCTTTCCCGCCGGGGACACGACGTGGTGGCGGCCGTATCCGATGCTGGGGCGCTGAAGCGGGCAGTCGAGGACCACCTGCCCGACGTCGCGATCATTGACGTGCGGATGCCGCCGACGCACACCGACGAGGGGCTACAGGCAGCGCTGGCAATCCACCGCCTGCATCCCGGTGTCGGCGTGCTGGTGTTCTCCCAGTACATCGAGGCGCGGGCAGCGGCGGAACTGCTCGCCGGGTCACCCGCTGGCGTCGGCTACCTGCTGAAGGACCGCGTAGCGGACGTCGGCGACTTCATTGAGGCCATCGGCAGCGTGGCACGCGGCGGTACCGTGCTCGACCCCGAGGTGGTCAGGCAGCTTCTCGGCGCCGGCCGGCACGCCGACTCGCTGGCCTCGCTCACTGGGCGGGAGCGCGAGGTGCTGTCCCTGATCGCGCAAGGACGCTCGAACACCGCCATCGCCGAGGCCCTGTTCATCACCCCTGGTGTGGTGGAGAAGCACGTGGCCAGCATCTTCGCCAAGCTGGGGCTGGCCCCCTCGGACAGCGACAACCGCCGGGTCATCGCGGCGATCCGGTATCTAGAGGGACGTTAGGCTGCTCCGGCGAGCGGGCGACGGCCTCCCCGGCTGGGCGGTCCGCGTTCGGCTTGATCAGTAGTGAGGTCGCGGTCAGCCAGAGCGCGGCAAACAGAAGGCTGCCCGCGATATCGGTTGGATGATGCTCGCCCCGGTACATGCGGGAAAGCGCGATGAGGACGGGCATGGCGATCGCGGGGATGAGGAACAGCCATCGCCACCAGCCGCGAGCGTGGCCGATGACGAGGATCGCCAGGGCGACATAGAGGCAGGTGGTGGCGGCCGTATGCCCTGACGGGTACGCCGAGGTGGGCAGATGCTGATCGAGGTGCGTGACATCTGGCCTGGGTCGTTTGACGACGGCGGCGGCGGCGAGGAATGCCCCGAGTTCCCCGAACATCACGGTGGCGACAAAGATAACCGGCCGCCAGTGCCGGGTGACGGCGAGAAATACCACGCAGACAGCGACAGAGACGATAAGGATGTCCTGGGTCGCGCCGAGGTTACTGAAGATCAGGCTCCAGTGGTTCCAGTTGGCGGTGCGGTGGGCGGCGAACCAGCGCGGGATTGTCCGGTCACCCAGGATGTTGCCGTTACCGTCCTTCGTGATCAGCTCGCCGACACCGACGATGACGCCGAGGATCAGGACCCAGGCGATCACGACTTCGGCGGCGATTCGTCCGCGATGTCCCAGCGTTCCGTTACCCATGTCGGTCTCCTTCTGCGCGGGCACGAGATCGGTACCCGCCTCAGGCTCCAGTCCTTCGCTCACCGGAGCGGTCACTGGCTTGCCCTCGGCGCGCCTGGTCAGCTCGAACGCGAATGCCGTGATTCCGAGCCAGGTGATCCCGAGCGCCCAGGCTCCCAGCACGTCTGAGAGGTAATGCACGCCGAGCAGGAGCCGGCTGATCCCGATCAGCGCGACGAGCGCGACGATCACGGTGATGAAGGCCGTACGCCACCGGCCACGGGCGGCGGGCAGGAAGACGAGCAGAATCGCGCCGTAGCAGACGATCGAGCCGAGTGCGTGCCCGCTGGGAAAGCTGTCCCCGGTGCCGTACGCGATCGGGTGCGCTACCACCGGCCGCAACCGGCCTACCAGTGATTTGAGCACTGGATTCAGGACCAGTGCGCCCGCTCCCGTGACGAGCAGGTAGGCGGCTAGCCGCCAGCGCCTGCGAATCGCCAGCATGACCGTCGCGGCCGCGGTGACCGTCCAGAGCACGCCGCTACTGCCCAGGTAGGTAATCGCCTTAATGATCTTGACGAGCGTGGCGTGGTTCGCGACCAGGCCGTTGAGATGGGCAGCGGCACCGTGGTCAATGGACTCCAGCGTCGCCCATTGCAGGCGCACCAGGAGAAGCAGGATCGTGAAGATTAGCGCCGCGACAGTGACCGCGAAAAGCGGCTTGAGGCTGCCGCGCTGGCGACCGAGAGCATTCGTCGGCATCTCATTCCGCCGGTACACAGATCGTGATGGATCCGGGGCGGACCTTGATCCGCAATTCCCGTACGGCGGAGCGTGTGCCGCCGTCAAGCTCGTACGGGACCTTCCGGTCGAACCGTATCTTGAATTTCTGTCCGCGAGTGACGTCAACGAATGGTGACTTCTCCGCGTGGCCGGTGGCCAGCCTGGCGAACGTCCTAGCCCACTGGGCCGGGTTCTTCGCGGTGACCAGGCCGAGTTCAAGCAGTCCGTCATCCGGTTGCGCCGCGGGGAATGCCTCGACGCCGCCCAGTATCCTGCCGACGTTGCCCGCCAGCACGCAGGACACCCGGCCTTTGAAAAAGCGGCCGCCGTCGACCTTGATGGTCGCTTTCGCTTGGCGTGCGCTGAGATTGCTGACCCCCGCCGCGAAGTACGCTGCGCGGCCCAGCCGGTCTTTCTTGCCCCGGCCGGCATCGGAGATCATCCGGGCATCGAATCCCGCGCCAGCCATCACCGTGAAGTGCTCGCCATTCACCGACCCGGTGTCCAGTCGCCGCCGGTCCCCGTGCAGGCCGACGCGCACGGCCTCAGCGAGGTCGTCGGGGATCCGCAGGTTCATCGCCAGGAGGTTCGCGGTGCCGGCTGGCAGGATCGCCACGGCCACGTTCGTTCCGGCCACCGCGTCGATGCAGCGCTGGACGGTACCGTCGCCACCCCAGACGAACAGCACGTCGGCGCCCTGCGCCACCGCGCGACGAGCGTAGTCGGGCGCGAAACGGCTCTTGGTCACCTCGTGCCAGATCGGATCGGTGACGCCTTCCTCCGCGAGCACCTTCCGGAGTTCCGGCAAGCCACCGGCGAAGTTCTTGCGCGAGTGCGCCACCACGGCGACGTCGGTCATGCCGGTCTCACACCTTTCGCCAGCGGGCTTCGCACAGCCCGTAGATGCCGAAGACGGCCAGTCCGAGTGCGGCCAGGATCATCAGGAGCTCGCCGAATGGCTGATTGCGCAGCGTGAGCAGCGCCTTGTCGATGCCGCCTGAGTCCGACGCGTTGTGGGTAATCGCCGCGATGGTCACGAGCACCCCGGCCAGGGCGAAGACCAGGCCACGGGCGATGGTCCCGATCGTGCCGAGCCACATGACAGCCCGCCGGGTGCCGGCAGTCATCTGGGCTGTCTGCAGGTACTTCAGGAACTTGTGCCTGACACCCTGGGCGACCAGCGCCAGGCCGATGACGACGACGATCACGCCGACGATGCCGACCAGCCAGCGGCCATCGGTATGCCGCATTGCTGACGCCGTGATGTCCTGCTGCTGCCGGGACTGGCTGCTATGCGTACCGGAGATCACGCGGAATGCGAGGTAGGCGAAGCCGGCGTAGATCACCGCCCGGCCAAGAGACTGCAGCCGCGGGCCGGCGCTCCTTGGCTCAGCGGTGACGCCGAATGCGGCCTCGCTGAGCCGCCATATCGCGTAGGCCGCGAAGCCGATGGCGAGCAGCCAGAGCGAAACCAGCCCGTAGGGCTTGCCCGCCAGGATCTGCAGAGCGCCCTGCTGGTCCGCCTCACGCGAGCTGCGGCCGAGCGCGACCAGCAACGCGACCCAGCCGATCAGGATGTAAATGACGCCGCGCGCCGTGAGGCCCGACCTGGCAAGCCCGTGCGCTGCCGGGCTCCTGGATGCCCTCTTGGCCCTGTGGGTCACGCCCGTCATAGCTGCGGATCGCATACCCGTCACTACCTTCACGGTGGCCGGCCAAACCCGGCGCTGACATAGCGTCGCGGATTACCACGTACCCCAGGGAAGGCTAGGCGCGGGCAAGGACGGAGGCTTCAGGAAGGCCGGAGGGCTGTCGAGGTCGAGCGCATCCAGCGGTGCGGTGGCCGCGGCATCCCGCGCGGTCAGCGCCGGGAGGTTCCATTTCTCCTGGACGAGCTTGAGCACAGACGTATGGTCGAAGATCTCGGGGCTGACGTAATCGGGCCGTGCGTACGGTGACATGATCACGGCGGGAACCCGGAATCCGTACCGGTCATAGGTGTGCGGCCCTTCGTTCAGGTTCTGCTTGCTCCTGACCAGGCCAGGGAATACTGGCCGCAGGAACGCCTCCAGCTTGGTCTGGCTTCCCACCGCGCTGCGACCGGCAGTGTCGTCGGGCGGAATCGCGGCCGGTGGTGGCACATGATCGTAGTATCCGCCGTGCTCGTCATAAAGCCAGATCAGCAGGGTGTGCGGCCAGCCGGGGCCGTGCAGGACCCTGTTGATGACTTCCGCGGCGAAGCTCTCGCCCTTCCTGATGTCCTGCGGATTCTCCTCGGAATAGACGTCGAAGTCGGGATCCACGAGGCTGAAAGCCGGCAGCGTGCCATTGCCGGCATCGGTGAAGAACTGCTCTAGGCAGTGGACGTGCTGCATGTACCGGCCGATGCCGAGCGGGAAGACGTCGGCCGTGAACTTGATGTCCTTGTGTACCTGGGTCATAGCCGGGAGGGCCCGGCCCAGGGACATCAGGCGGCGCCGGGTCATCTTGCGCCGGTGCCGGGCATAATGCCGCCACTTGCTTTGCTCACTGGCCACCGGATGATAGTTGGCCCACGAGATGCCGTGCTCGGTGAGCAGGTCGAAGATGGTTCCGGCGGGCGGGTAATCGAGCAGGTCGTAAGGGGAGTCGTCGATGAGGCCGTGCGCTGTTCCCGCGATGAGAAAACGCCGGTTCGGGAAGGTCGGACCGAGGCACGAGCTGAACCAGTGATCGGCCAGCGGGAAAGTCCTGGCAAGTCCGTAGTAAAACGGCAGGTCGCTTTCTGACCAGTAGCCCATGGCTACTGCCGCGTTGTCGGCATCGTTGCCAGCCTCCGCCACGACGCTCTGCGCGCTGGTCATGAACCCGTCGCATTTACCGTCCCCGCACTGGACGTAGCTAGCGTGCCAGCTCTGTGACGGCACCCCTGAGCGCTGGACGCCGGAAGGCAGGTGGAAGGGGCGGATGACCTCGCCGTCCGCCCCGGTGTTGGACACATCGGGATTGCCGTCGGAGCCTAGGGGGAAGCCCTCACCCCGGTTCTGCAGCATGCCGAGGTAGTTGTCGTAGGAGTGGTTCTCCATCATCAGTACGACGATGTGCTTGATCTGCGGCAGGAGGTCAGTACCCGCGGGCAGGTCGTGCCGGGGCCGTTGTCCGGTTCGCGCGCCCGCGCGATCACGGGACAGGCGCTTCATCTCCCGGTGCTCGAGTATGTGCCACACGGCAGTGCGCCTACCCCGCAACCCCGCCACCAAGCGTGCCGGGCGTACTTCAACTCAGGCAAGCGCGAACGTGACCTCGGGGTAGCGCGGTGACGGCTGGTCCAGCAATGCCTGTGATGCGCCGCGCAGGTGGTGGTCGAAGAAGGTCCGGACATAGGCGCGGGTGATGTCCACGCCCCGGGCTCCGGGAAGGACGGCGCCGGTGTCGATACCGATCTGATCGCGCCGGCAACCAGGAGCCATCGCTTCCATCCGGTCAGCAGCTTCCAGTCACGCTCCCAGCTCTCCACCGACCCTCCGCTTCCCGGGGTGTAATTGGACTGCTTGCCCAGGAAGAGAAACGGCCGTGACAGGCCAGCGTCCGGGACCGGGACGTGAAGGCTGCCGTCCATGTCGATGCCAGCGAGGATGCGGGAGTCAGCCAGCATGGCCGAGATGGCAGCCGCGCCGCCCAACGAGTGGCCGGCCATCCCGATCAGGGACGGGTCGATCAGCCCGGCGCCCGGCCAGGGCGGCCGCGCGCCGGTCAGTTCGCTGAGCAGGAAACTCACATCGGCCGCCCGGCCTGCCGCCGCCTTCTCCCAGAACCCCTCGCCCCGGTTGCGCCCCTGACGGGCGCGGCTGGTGGTGACCCGCCCGTCAGGAAAGGCCGTGCCGAAGCTCTCGTACGTGTGATCAATTCCTACCACGACATAATCGTGGCTGGCCAGATCCTCGGCTAGCGCGGTGAGCGCGCTACGGGAGTTGACGAAGCCAGGTGAGAGCACGACGAGGGCAAGGGCGCGGCCATCCCCGGCTGGCGTGGCGTCGCTGACCGCGTTGGTCCTGGTCGTGCTCAGGATGGCGGGCGGCACGCCGGTGATGCCTCTGCTGGTGAGCTGGAGTTCGGACTCCGCTGATGTCATGTACTGGGCTCGCGGCCCGTCTGAGGGCACCGCCGGATACCACAGGGAGATCATCAGCTCCCGTACGTCCACCCCGACGGCCCAGGGATCGGGCCGGGAGGCGTCTATCAGGTGCAAGGACGTGGTACCGACCGGATGTAGACCCGTCGGCTCAGGCAGGCTAAGCATCCCGGCGGTAAAGCAGCCATCCGCCGAGGATGAGGGCGGCCGCTGCCCAGCCGGCGATGACCGCGAACTCTCCCCACGCCCCGAAGAGGTAGGAGCTGTAAGCCTGCCCGGACTGCCCGGTGGTGATGATGGGGTGGAGTGCCTCGCCGCCGGGCAGCCAGCGGGCGATGGCCTGGTACCAGCTGTTGGGCAGGGCCTGGGCCAGCAGCGGGAGCAGGAAGATCAGGCCGAGCAGTGAGGTTATTGCGCCGGCGGTGTGCCGGATGATCGCGCCCAGGCCGAGGGCGAGCAGGCCGAACAGCGGCACTACGAGTCCCGCGAGCAGGACTGCGCGGAGCACGTTCGGGTCCGAGAGTGTCGTGCTGGCGTGCTTGGTGGCGAAGATGGCCTGGCCGGCGAAGTACGCCGCGAAGCTGGTCGGCAGGGAGACCGCGAGCATGACCGCGGTGAACACGATCGCCTTGGCCGCGAGCAGGACGACGCGGCGCGGCATCACGGTCAGCGAGGTGCTGATCATGCCGGTGCCGTACTCGGAGGTGATCGTGAGTGCGCCGAGTACCACGATGATCAGCTCACCCAGCATCACGACGCCGATCAGGGTCGGCGTGGTGGCGTTGAAGCCGATCCCGGACTGGCTGTTTCCCCAGTGCGATACCTGGCCAGCCGCGAACAGGACGGAGAAGCCGATGCCGGCCAGGATGAACGCGATCAGCGTGAAGTAGGTGGAGCGGACCGAGCGGATCTTGATGAACTCCGACCCGGTGACGTCGACCAGCCCCGGCCGTCTCGCGGGTGCGGGGACGGCCCGTGCGGCTGGCCGCTGGGGCGTGGTGAGGGCTGCCATGGTCATGCCTCCGTGGTGGCGTGCGTGGTGGCGTGGAATTCGACGCTGTCCGCGGTGAGTTCCATGAATGCTTCCTCGAGGGAGGCGCGGGCGGGTGCGAGCAGGTGCAGCAGAACGCCATGGTGGTGGGCGATTTCCCCGACCTGCGCGACGTCGAGGCCGCGGATCTCCAGCTCACCGTCGCCGCCGGGCTGGACGGTGCCGCCTGCCGCGATGACGGCCAGTTCCAGCTCATCCCGCTGGGGGGTGCGGACCTGGACGCAGCTCAGCGTGCTGCCGGCGATGAAGTCGGTGACCGCGGCCTCGGCGATGAGCTTGCCGCGGCCGATGACGACGAGGTGATCGGCGGTGTGCTCCATCTCCGACATCAGGTGGCTGGAGACGAACACTGTGCGGCCTTCGGCGGCCAGTGACCGCATCAGCGTGCGGATCCAGCGGATTCCTTCTGGGTCAAGCCCGTTGACCGGCTCGTCGAACATGAGGATCTCCGGGTCCCCGAGCAGTGCCGCGGCGATGCCGAGGCGCTGCCCCATGCCCAGTGAGAAGCCCTTCGCCCGCTTTTTCCTGACCTCCTCCAGGCCCACCAGGCCGATGACCTCATCGACCCGGCGCCGCGGGATCCCGTTCGTCCGCGCCAGGCAGTGCAGGTGGCTGTAGGCGCTGCGGCCGCCATGCATGGCCTTCGCGTCCAGCAGGGCGCCGACCTCGCGCATCGGGCTGTACAGCCCTGCGAACGGCTTCCCGTTCACGGTCACCGTCCCGGCTGAGGGACGATCCAGGCCCAGGATCATCCGCATCGTGGTTGTCTTGCCCGCTCCGTTGGGCCCGAGGAATCCCGTTACCCGGCCCGGCTTGATACTGAACGACAGGTCATCGACGGCGACCTTGTCCCCGTAGCGCTTGGTGAGACCCCGTGCCTCGATCATGGCTGGACTTCTCTCTGGATCGCGGGGGAGCCGGACTGCTCCCGCAGCCTCCAGGTAACCAGCAGACCGGCTCACCCCGCGTCGGCCGCGCGGGCGATCTCTACGTGCTACCCGGGGGTGAGCTTGAGTCATCCTGGAGAGGGATAGTGAGGACAACCGCTGGTCAATGCTTGCGGGACAGGCGTCGGCGGTGCCAGGCCAGGTCCGCCTCCTGGACCAGGATGGCGCCCACGGGCGCGAGGACTGCTCCCATGACGGTCATGAGGATGGCCAGGCCGAGCGCGGTCGCCTGGAGCTGGCCGTTGATGTAAGCCCGCGACGAGGTCATGCCGAAGTCGCCGCGACCTTCTCCATACCCTTAAGCGTGCCGCAGCGCCGGGCCGCGGCGCATCAGGCCACAGGCTGAATCCGTGTACCGCCATGGTCCGCGGGCGTAATCCTCAGGGATGACGGTCAGCCCTCCCGGATGGGGCACATCGGGACTGCATGGTGGGGGTAACTCCACCCTGAGGACACCGGCTAGCCCTCTGTCGGTGGCCTGCGCATATTTCTAGCATCGGCAGCATGGCTGATCCGCACGGCAACGAGCGCCTGACCGCGATGACGGGTGCGGTGCTGCTGGTGCTGTTCATCGTTGAATGCATGACCCTGCTGAACCTCGGCAACATGCTGACGCTTCATGTGTTCCTCGGCTTCTTGCTGCTCGGGCCGGTCAGCCTCAAGATCGGCTCGACCCTGTGGCGGTTCACCAGGTACTACACAGGTTCAGCGCCCTACGTGAAGAAGGGGCCGCCCGCCCCGCTGCAGCGCGTGCTCGGGCCGCTGGTCATCCTGACCACCGTGACCGTGCTGGGCAGCGGCGTCGCGCTGGTCCTGTCCGGGTCCGGGCCCGGGCAATTCGGCTGGCACCGGATCCATCAGCTGTCGTTCCTGGTGTGGGCGGCCGTGATCGTCGTGCACGTGGGGTCCTACTTGCCGCGGCTGCCGCGGCTGCTCACCGGGAAGGCAGGCCAGCAGGCGAGGAGCCTGCTCGCGGCGAGTGCGACGCGCTGGCTGCTGCTGTGCGGGTCACTGGCAGCCGGGGCGATCGTGGCTGTGCTCGCCTATCACCTCTCGGCGAACTGGGGCGGGTAGCCCGGCCGGGTCTCTGCCGTTCGGGCCAGGGTCGGCTGGTTTAGTGGAGAGCATGAGTGCTGATGACGACATGCCCTCGGACGCTCAGGTCCAGGCGGCTGCGGAAGGGCAGCCAACGCATCCCCGGGAGCCGCATGCTGGCGGCATCGCGGGCCGGCTGAACTGGCTGCGGGCGGCGGTGCTGGGGGCCAACGACGGGATCGTCTCGGTGGCCGGCATCGTCATCGGGGTGGCGGGGGCTACCTCTGCCCGGGGGCCCATCTTCACCGCAGGGCTGGCCGGGCTGGTGGCCGGGGCCGTATCGATGTCGCTGGGTGAGTACGTGTCGGTCTCCAGCCAGCGTGACAGCGAGCGCGCGGAGATAGCCCAGGAGAAACGCGAACTCGCTACCACCCCCGAAGCCGAACTGACCGAGCTGACCGCGCTGTACCAAGCCAAGGGCCTGTCCGCGGCCACCGCCCGCATCGTTGCCGTCGAGCTGACCGCCCGCGGCGCCCTGGCCGCCCACCTCGACGCCGAACTGCATATCGATCCCGGTGACATTCCCAGTCCTGTCCAGGCTGCCGCCGCATCGGCGCTGTCGTTCACTTCTGGTGCGCTGCTGCCGCTGCTGGCCATCCTGCTGCCACCGGCCGCGCTGCGGGTGCCGGTGACTTTCGCCGCCGTCCTGGTCGCTCTGGGTCTGGCCGGTGCTCTCAGCGCCCATATCGGCGGCAGCAATATCCGCCGCGCCGTGCTGCGGGTAATTATCGGCGGCGCGCTCGGCTTGGCCTTCACCTACGGCGTCGGGCACCTGTTCGGCACCGCCATCGGCTAACGCCAGCCGTGCCGGTCAGGGCTGGCCTGGCCGGACCAGGCCGCTCTCGTAGGCGATCATGAACCAGCTGGCTCGGTCTCGTGGACCGAGCTTGGCCATCATCCGGTTGATGTGGGTCTTCGCGGTCAGCGGGCTCATGAACAGGGCCGCACCGATCTCGACGTTGCTCATGCCCACAGCGACCCGGGCTAGCACTTTCCTTTCGCGGCCGGTAAGCACCGACAGTACGGAGGCGTCGACGGGCTGGGCCGGACCGCGCCCGGCGATGCTGGAGATCAGTGTCCGGCTGACGCTCGGCGACAGCAGGGCATCGCCGCGGGCGACCACCCGGGTGGTGCTCATGAGGTCTTCCGGCTCGGTGTCCTTGATCAGGAAGCCGCTCGCCCCGGCACGGATGGCCTCGAAGACGTACTCGTCCTCCTCGAAGGTGGTGAGGATGATGACGCGCACGCCGCTGAGCTCAGGGTCGGCGGCGATCCGCCGGGTCGCCTCCAGCCCGTCGGTGCCAGGCATGCGGATATCCATCAGCACCACCTCGGCCCGGACCAGGGCCTGGTCATCAGCGAGCAAGACCCTGATCACGGCCGGCTCGCGACTGGGCTGGTGCGCTGGGCCGCGGTGGAAGCCTCTGGCTCTTGGATGAGGGCGCCTAGAGCAGCCGCCCGCTCCCGCATTCCGGCCAGTGCTGCCCCGGTCCCGTCACTGAAGGCAGCGGGCGCCGGCCCGGCGTCGTTAACCACGTCCACATACTGGTATCCGCCGTCTTGCCGCAGGCCCACGGTCGCGGCGACCCGCCCGGCGTGACGCACAACGTTGGTCAGTGACTCCCGCACGGCCTTCGGAGGCCGAGCGATATGTATATCACTATTAGTGGTTGATTTCTGTCGAGATGTAACCGGCTGCCTGGGGCGGGTGAAAGCGGTATTCGGGTGGGGCGTGTGATGACAGGCCAGTGTGATCGCTGCACCGGCTTGTTCAGGGGAGGCGGCGGCCGAGCCGCCAGTAGCTGAACCCGGCCAGGACGAGGGCGAGCGCGAGGTAGATCCCGGTCTCGGTCAACTGGATTGGCCAGTATCGGCTGGTGGGCAGGTAGCTGACGGCGATTCTGATGCCATGGCTGGCAAGGCACTGGTTCGGATCACCCGTGTGGGCATTTACGCAGGCGGCAGGCATGAGGCTGACCGGCTGCCCGGCGGCGTTGACGGCCCCGCTGGAGAAGATCCAGGCGCCGGGTTCGCTGTCGATGTAGTCGAGGGTAAGCCCGAACGTCCCGCCGGGTCCCGCGCTCTGCTGCCCGCTGAAGTTGGCAGCGAGCGATTGTGTCATGTGCGCGGGCGGGAACAGGGACGGGCGGATCGCCAGTGGCATCGCGACCTGGACGGCGGCGAAAATGGCCAGTGTGAGGGCCATGGCGGGGAGTGTGCGCCTGATCAGGACTCCGGCGGTGACGCCGAGGGCGAAGCCGAAGGCCGCGTAGCCGAGGGGGACGACGCCGTGGGCGTCGAAGGCCAGCAGGCTGTACGGGCTCATGCCGAGCGGGAAATTGCTGTTGTTCGCGAAGCGGGCGGCCTGGCCGATGGGTGCCGCCCACCAGCCGTACATCAGGCTGAGCCCTTCGGTGACGGCCATGGCGGCCAGGCCGGGCAGCGCGAGCTTGCTGGCTAGCCATCGGGCGCGGGTGATGCTCTGGGTCCAGGCCAGCCGGAACGTGCCGGTCTCGAACTCGCGGGCGATCAGCGGCGCTCCCCAGAAGACGCCGATGACGGCGGGGGCGAGTATGACGCCTGCGATGCCGAGCATGAACACGAGGGTGTAGAAGCCGCTCAGCAGGCCGAGGAAGCTGCTGACCACGTAGCTGCAACCGCCGGTGCCATGGCAGCCGGCGATCCCGCTCGTGGCATACATGCTGGCCAAGTGCGGCCCGGTGGCCCCGAGCAGGATCGCGAACGCCGCCAGCGCCGCGAGGGAGATGACGGCCTGAGGGCGGAACTGCCGCCAGGTGAGCCAGATCATTTCTGTACCTCCAGGTGGTTGCCGGGGGTCCGGCGCCTGCCGGGACCGGCTGCCTGCCTCATATAGGCCAGGACCATGTCTTCCAGGCCGACCTCAGAGACTGTCCAGGCCGGGTCCAGGACCGGGCTGCTGGTGCGCACCAGCAGCGTGCTCTGCACGTCGGTGTGACTGGCGGAGATGACCTGCTGTCCGTCCGGCAGTGTGGCCGGGTCCCGGCGCGGGCCGGTGAGCAGGTGGTGGGTGGCCAGCAGTTCCTCCACCGGCCCGGCGACCCGCACCCGTGAGCCGACCAGCACGATCAGGTAGTCGCAGACCCGTTCCAGGTCTGCGATCAGGTGCGAGGACAGCACAACTGACAGGTCCTGCTCGGCGACAGCCTCCATCAGGTCCTGCAGGAACTCCCGCCGGGCCAGCGGGTCCAGGCTGGCCACCGGCTCATCCAGGATCAGCAGCCTGGGCCGCTTGGCGAGCGCCAGGGTCAGCGCGAGCTGGGCGCGCTGCCCGCCGGACAGCGTCCCCGCCTTCTGCCCCGGGTCCAGGTCGAGCTGGTCGATCCGGGCGCGTGCCAGCGCTTGGTCCCAGCCCGGGTTCAGGCGCGCGCCCAGCTTCAGGTGATCGGCTACCGACAGCGTGGCGTAGACCGGCGCGTCCTGGGCCAGGAACCCCAGCTTTGCCAACTGGGCCGGGGCCGGGCCGCCGAGCACCTCGATCGTGCCGGTGGTCGGCGCCAGCAGCCCGGCGGCCAGGTTCAGCAGGGTTGACTTCCCGGCCCCGTTCGGGCCGACCAGGCCCACCACGTGCCCGGCCGGGACGGACAGCGTGCAGTCGGCCAGAGCCTGCAGCTGCCGGTACCGCTTGCCCAGCCCCTTGGTTTCTATGACGGCGGTCACGCTATGTCCTCCTCGGCGGCGGACCGAAAGGTGTTCAGGAACAGGGCCTCGATGCTCTCGTCGTCCAGCCCGGCATGGCGTGCCCTGGCCAGCCACCGCTGCAGGTCGCGGCGCAGTGGCCCGTGCGCGGCCAGCGACGTGCCGCCCAGGGTGCCGGTGACGAAGGTTCCGACCCCCGGCCGGGCCGCCGTCAGGCCCTCGTATTCCAGCTCCCGGTAGGCCTTGAGCACCGTGTTCGGGTTGATCGCCAGCCCGGCCGCGACGTCCTTGACCTTCGGCAGCTGATCGCCCTCGCGCAGCAGGCCCAGCCGCAGCGCCTGCCGCACCTGATGGATCAGCTGCATGTACGGCGCGACGCCGGACCGGCCGTTCAGATGGAACTCGATCACCATGCCTCCATATCTAGGTAACTAGCACTATAGCGTCATACCTAGCTGGCATGTCAAGGAAGTATGCGGTGCCCGTCAGTGCTCCAGGAGGCCATCGGCGCCGGTCGGGCGGAAAGCACGCGCGCTACTGCTCCCGGTAGAAGGCCCTTGCGCACAACGCCAGAACGGGCCGCCACGACGTCATGTGCCAGGCACCGGTTCCCCTCGGGGCTGGAGGCCCCGGCCGCGTGGGCGGCGACATACAGCTGGGCGAACCCGCCAGGCCCGATGCCCGAAGCGGCAGAGGCCGATGTGCCCGCTGACGGTTCAGGCCCGGACGTGGCATGCTGGGCGGCAGTTGCCAGCAGGGCCAGCGGCCCGCACGCCACCAGGCACCACATCGCGACCGTGGCGAGACGGCCCGCGATGGCAGCCGAGGTAGGCGAGCCCAGACGGCGGCGAGCCGTCCGCCGGGTACCAGCGGCGGTCTGTGCCCTCAGGTGCGCTGTCAACCGACTCACCTCCTCCTCCCGCGCGCGGATGCGCATCGGGAACTGAGGAGGAGCGTCGCCAGGGTGAATCGTGTCGGCAGCGATCACGGTGAGGCTGCCCGCGCTATTCGCACGCCTATATGGCTATAGAAGAGCCGCGGGGATCCGGTGGATCCCCCGCGGCTGATCGGCGGCCGGGCAGCTCTTATGGCTGGACGAGCATGCCGTCGGTGTTGCCGGCTGAGTCGGTGTAGAACCCGACCAGGTCGCCGTGGTCGTTGATGCCGTTGATGGTGGTGGTGCCGATGCCGTGCGGGTCGTCGACGGTGGTGAAGCCGTGCCCGGGGCGCCAGGTGAAGCCATGAGCCTGCGCGTTGTTGCCCGATCCGACTGTGTAGGTGCCGGCGACCTCATCGTTGTCGTTGACGCCGAAGGCCTGTGTCATCGAGGCGCCGGGTACTGCGAGCGTGATGAACTGGCCGTTGTGCAGCTGAAGGAAGGCGTCGACCTGCGAGGACGTCTTGTTGTAGAAGCCGGCCACATCGCCGTGGTTGTTGATCGCCGCGGCGGTCAGGCTGGGGCCCGCGGTGCCGCCTGGTGCCCCGGGAACGAGGACCCGGGTGAACTGGCGGGTCTTGATGTTGTACTCGTAGCCGCGGTTGCTGCCCTGGCCGTTGGTGTAGAAGCCGACCGCCACATCGTGGTCGTTCACGCCGAGCAGCTGATCGACCTGCGGGCTGGCGTTGTCACCGGTCGGGAAGTTCACTTCGTGGAATGAGCCGTCGCTCTTGAAGAAGCCGAAGTTGTTATTCGTCATGCTGGCGGTGTTCATCGTGGAGAAGAAGCCGACGGTGACGCCTTCGTCGTTCAGCCCGGTGACCTGGGTCTGCGCGGAGCCCGTGAAGTTCTCGTTCTGGTAGGTGCTCGGCGTCCACAGCTCGTAGCCCTTGTTCGGGTGCCCCTGCGCGCCGGACCCGAAGTAGCCCGCGATCACGTCATCGTTGTTGATGCCGAGCAGCTGGTTGAAGGTCAGGTCGGCGCCGTTGTTCAAGGTCTGGAAGTGGTAGCTGATGGCCGGGCTAGCGTTGGCAGGGCCGGCGACGGCAAAGGCGGCGGTCGTGGCGAGCGCGCCGGCGGTGGCGATCGTGACGCTCAGGCGGCGGAATGACGCATACATTGGTGGTCCCCTCGGAGTAGATACTGGCGACCGGTCTCCGTTCTGACCGGCCATGTCTATGAGGTTAGGAATTTGCATGTGCGAGTCCGCTGCACCATGGCTGCATGCCAAAAGGCCAGGTGAACGCGGCAGGCGGCAGAAACCGGCAATGTCGGGGAATGCCGCGTGCACGGCCGGACCGTACGTGACGGGAGCGAACCAGTGTGGACGGCCTGCTAAAGGAGCGGCACAATGAAGGCGTGGGTGCTGACCGCACCATGACCGGGCTGCTGCGCGAGTCGAGGGTCCGTGCCGGGCTGACGCAGCACGAGCTCGCTGGGCGGGCCGGGGTGAGCGTGCGCACGGTGCGGGCTCTGGAGAATGGCGCGGTGGCCCGCCCGCAGGCCGCCTCGCTGCGGCGCCTTGCCGCCGTGCTCGATGTCGACCCAGCCTCACTGCTGCCCGGCCCCGTGGCCGAGACAGGACCAGGGGACACCCTGTTGCGCATTGACGTGCTGGGCCCGCTGGCCGTCCGGCGGGGGCCTGCCGTGATCACTATTGCGTCGCCAATGCTCAGGAAGCTGCTGTGCCTGCTCGCCATACAGCCAGGGCGAGAGGTGGGTTTCGAGGAGATCATCGACACGCTCTGGGAGGGGGAGTCGCCGCGCACCTGCCGTCAGCTCGTGCATACGTATGTGGGCGGACTGCGGAAGTTGCTGGATGACGGGGCGCGCGGTTCCGTGGTGCCGCGGACGGGTCAGGGATACCGGCTGGTGCTGGATGCCGGGCAGTCGGATGCCGCCGAATTCAGCGACCTTGCTACCCGGGCCGGACGCGCCGCGGCTGATGGCGCCGCGCTGCCCGCATGGCAGCTCTACGCCGAGGCAGTGAACTGCTGGCGCGGACCCCTGCTGGCGGGCTCGGGTGCGTGGCTGCAAGTTCAACCCGCGGCTATCACGCTCACCGGCCGGCGTACGGCGGCGGTGCTGGCCTGGGCCGAACTGGGTCTGGGCCTGGGCAGGTACAGCCCTCTCGTTCCCGCGCTCCGTACGCTCGCAGTCGAGCAGCCACTGCATGAGGGCGTTGCCGCGCGGCTGATGCTCGCCCTGGCCGGGGCCGGACAGCAGGCCGAGGCGCTGGCTGCGTACCAGGACCTGCGGGCCCGGCTGAGCGGCGAACTAGGGGTCGATCCAGGACCTGAGGTCACCTCAGCACATCTGCGGGTGCTTCGCGGACAGCTGCCAGGCGCCGGGCTCGCCATCGGGGCCGGACCGCAGGCTTGCGAGCCGCCGGCTCAGTTGCCCATGGAGTGCATCGGCTTCACCGGCCGCGCCGGTGAACTGCAGGCCCTGGACCGTATCCTCGGGGCGGAAGGGGCGGCGAAGACCGCGCCTGTCGCGGTGGTTACCGGGATGGGCGGGGCCGGCAAAACGGCGCTCGCGGTCCGGTGGGCATGGCGGCACCGCGGCCAGTATCCCGACGGCCAGCTGTATGCCGACCTGCGCGGACACGCGATCACCGGACCCGTCCGGCCGGTGGAAGTGCTGACCGGGTTCCTCACCGCGCTAGGTGAGCCGGCCGAGCGGATCCCCGAGGATGAGGGCCAGGCGGCGGCGCTGCTGCGCACCCGGCTGGAGGGTAAGCGGATCCTGCTGCTGCTCGACAACGCACTCGACGCGCAGCAAGTGCGCCCGTTGCTGCCCGCCGCACCGGGCAGCGCCACGATCGTGACCGCACGCGACCGGATGACGGGCCTGATCGCGAGGGATGGCGCGGTCGCGGTCGTGATGCGCCCGCTGCCGGACGCTGAGGCGGCCGCGCTACTGGTAGCCGCTATGGGCGAGCGCGGCGACGGGGAAGCGCCCGCAGCGGTGGCTGAACTGGCGGGACTTTGCGCCCACCTGCCGCTGGCGTTGCGCATTGCCGCCGCCAATCTCGCGGTCCGGCCCAGCTACCGCCTCTCCGACTATGTCGCCGCACTGGCCTCGGGGGACCGGCTCGCCGGGCTAGCCGTGCCCGAAGACGAGCAGGCCGCAGTGCGCTCGGCGTTTGAGCTGTCCTGCGACACGCTCAAGCCCGAGTTGCGGAGGCTGTTCCGGCTGGCCGGCCTGGCGCCGGGACCCGACCTCACCGCGCCCGCGGTGGCCGCGCTGGCGGGGATCGCGACCAGTCAGGCCGAGTCGCTCCTCGACCGGCTCGCGGCGCGCAACCTCATCGATGAATACGCGCACGGGCGTTACCGCCTGCATGACTTGCTGCGGCTGTACGCGGCCGAACTGGCCGCGGCCGAGGAGAGCGCTGCCAGCCGGGACGCCGCGATTGACCGCCTGGCAGCCCACGCTATGGCCACGGTGTGGTCAGCCTCCGAGATGCTGTACCCGCACTTGCTGCACCTCCCCGATAGTGAGGGGCCCGATAGAGAGGGGCCCGATAGCGGCGGCCCCGAGTTCGCCGACAGCACCGCAGCCCTGGCGTGGCTGAACGCCGAGCGCGCGAACCTGGTCGCGCTGGTCGCCCTGCTCGCCCAGCAGGACAAGGCGGACGCGGCCCTGCGCCTGTCTGATCGCCTGGCCGGATATTTCCGAATGACGTCGAACTCCGTGGACTGGCAGGTCGTCGCGACCGCGGTCAGGCGGGCGGTGTCCGATGACGTACCGATCGCCGTAGCGTGTGCCGAACTGCACCTCGGCACGCTCCGCTCCATGCAAACCCGGTACGAAGCCGCCGCCGGGCATTTCGCCGCTTGCGCGGATCGGGCCCGGCGCGCGGGCTGGGTCGCGGGCGAGGCGGTCGCGCTGAACAACCAGGCCGGCGTCTACTGGCAGCTGGGGCGGGCAGCGGAGACAATCGGACTGCTCACCGAGGCACTCGATGCGCACCGCCGCACCGGCCGCACAGCCGGGGAGGCCGTCACCCTCGCCAACATCGCAACTGTCCGCCTCCAGCTCGCGCGTTCGGCGGACGCGGCCACAGACGCGGCGGCCGTCAGCGAGCAACGCCATATTGCCCTGCGCCTGCTCGGTCAGGCCCGTGATATGCATCAGGCGCTGCATGACCGGCGGAACGAAGCCGAGACGTGCCGGCGCATCGCCGAGGCCTGCCGGGACCTAGGTGACCTCGAACCGGCGGCCGCTCACGCCCGCCAGGCGATCACGCTAGCCCGCGAGGCAGCAGTCCGGCCCTTTGAGATAGCAGCTCACAGCACCCTCGCCACGGTCCTGGTGCGGCTCGGCGAACCCGAGCAGGGCCTCGCAGAGCACAAGCTGGCACAGGATCTCGCTGGGAAGGCCGACGATCCGGCCCAGCAGGCCGAGGTGCTCATGGATCTCGCGGAGAGCATGGCCAGGCTCGGCCGGCTGGAAACGGCACTACTGATGGCCCAGGATGTGTCAGCTGCGGCGGACCGCCTGCGCATGCCTCTGCTGCAACGCCGGGCAATACATGTAATCGCCACCACATCCTGACACCGGACAAACATACGTCGCGTGAGTGTGCTCATAACGGCGGTGGTGCTTCCGTCCGCGTCATCCTCGTAAGATCCGCGGCACGAGTACCCGCCGTCCCCGAAGTCCCAGGTCACCTCGACGTGCGGCAGCCGTGATCAGTCGCGCCGACCCGCCCGCGCGCCCGGCCCGCGCCGCCGGGATCCTCCGCCCCCGCGATCCCCGTCTCCGCCAGCCCCATTACCGCCACCATCGAGCCTTCATCGACCGGCAGGCTGACGTCAGCCAGCGCGTGCACCCTGGCGGTCTATTTATTTGCACATAGAACCTTGATCAACGGCGGCGCCTTTTGCGCGCCGGTTGACTGTCACTGAGCGCAACCGGCCCGGTTGGGCCTGATTTCACCTAACGGCCTGCCGACTATGAGTGGTAGACGCTTTGGGCCTGCAGCACGGCGCCGGTGGGCAGATATTCCAGTTCTGGGCCGTCCTCCTCGTCGGGCGACGGGCTCGGGCACGCGGGTCTGGTGCGCCACCCCGCCAGTCGTGGGGAGGGGTTGCCTGGTGTTGCTGCGCCAGCCCGCGGGCTAGGGACCGCATACCGGGCGCCTTGATGGCCGGGCCGGCTGGTGTGCCGGCGAGGCGCCCGCTCCGGCTTCCTTTCCAGATCGCCTGGGCCTGTCCATTAAGGGGGGGCTGCTTGGCTCGGCAGCATGCTGGCCGTGTACGTTCCGAAATCGGCTGGCATCGGGGAGAGTCAGCTCGAATCCGGTGCGGCGGCTGTTCGCCTGACCGTCGCCTGCGGCCAGGGCGCCGCCACGAAGATCGCTCAGTTCCTGTCGTATCCGATCAGGTCTCCTGGCTGGCAGTCGAGTGCGGCGCACAGAGCTTCGAGGGTGGAGAACCTGATCGCCTTTGCGTGCCCGTTCTTGAGGATGGACAAGTTCACCACGGCGACACCGACCGCCTCGGACAGTTCGACCAGCGTCATCCCGCGGCCTGCGAGCGCCTTGTCCAGGTACACCCGGATCACACCAGCCCCTGCACGTCTTCTTGCATGGCCAGGCCACCCTGCCCCGCTCAAACCTGGTAACCAGCGCCTACACACCACCCAACGGCTACTTCCCGGTCAACCCCTGGGCCGGCCCCGCAGTCCTCGCCGCCTACACCGAGGTGGCCCTGAGCGCAGCCACGTGGCTCCTCCGCCGCCGAGACGCCTGAACTCCGCGGCGCCTTCAGCACGAACCATGACGTGCTTGCGCCGTGCCCGCCGCGACTGCGGGCACGGCGCATGACGCTGCCGCTACCCGGCTATGGACGGGCTGGTGCCTGACTCCAGGAGCGAGTCGGTCTGGACGTTCCCGGCCGTGCCGTAGACCGTGAACTGGCCGGTGTTCTCAGCGATCGCGGTCTCATAGCCGCCGCCGGCCTGCGCGGCGATGGATGGGCTGGTGCCGGCCGCCATGCCGACCCCGGTGTTCAGGTCGGCTGCCTGGCCGTACACCTCTAGCACGCCGGTGTTGGTCTGGAACGCCATCTCGTAGCCGCCGGTGGTCAGTCCCGTGATGGCCGGACCGGTCCCGCTGGCCATGCCGAGGCCCAGGTCGTCCGTCCCGTTGGTGCCGAAGGTCCACAGCACCCCGGTATTGGCCTGGAACGCCGTCTCGAATCCGCTGCCTACCGCACCGATCGACGGGCTGGTGCCTGACTTCATGCCCAGGCCGGTGTTGAGGTCGCCGCCCGAGCCGTACAGGATCAGGATGCCGGTGTTAGCCTGGAACGCCATCTCATAGCCGCCGCCGGACAGCGCGGTGATGGCTGGGCTGGTCCCGGCGAGCATGCCCTGGCTCTGGTTCACGCCGCCGGATGACGGTGTGTAGGTCCACATGCTTCCGGTGCTGGACTGGTAGGCCACCTGGTAGCCGCCGCCGGCCTGCGCGGCGATCGCCGGGCTGGTGCCGGGCTTCATGGGCAGATAGGTATGGCTGGTGGTCCCTGAATTGAACAAGGTCAGGTAGTTGCTGGTGGACTGGTAAGCAATCTCGTAGGTCCCGTTGGAGAGCAACGCGATCGCGGGACTGGTACCCCCCAGGATGGGGTCGTTCATATTCGCCACGCCGGGCGAGGCATATGTGTACAGGTTGTCGCCGTTGCTGGCGGCGAACGCGGCCCCGACGGAACTGCCGACCCAGCCAGCGTAGAAATCGGTGAACCCGTTGCCGGTCAGGTCGGCGGGATAGGCCAGGTCCTGGCCGTTACCGTTGACGAGGCTGGTCGGCTGCGCGAGTGCCGACGACAGCGACACGTCGTCGATCGTGACCTGCCTGAACTGTATGGCCGTGAAGTTCGGCAGCGGCGTGACAACGCCGTTCTCGGTCGTGGCCTCCGCGATCACCTCGGCACTGGAGTTCGGTGCGACCGAGTCAAGCGGGGTGATCTCGACCCAGTCGCGGGTCGAGTCGGTGAGCTGAAGGCTGTAGGTGTCGTTACCCTGATATAGGACGTTGGCGACAATGGTGTCGCCCGGATAGACCGGTTCGTTGTAGTTGATGGCCGGGCTGGTCGCCGAGGACTCCCAGAAGCCGGTGTACTGCGGGGTCCCGGTCGCGCAGCTGACGTTGATGCCCGTCTGCTCGATCGGTGTTTCCCCGTGTCCGTCGAGCCCGACCCAGAACCCCACGGTGCCGTTCGAGGTGCACGACACCTGCGGCTGGGTCCAGGTGGCGGACACCGAAGCATAGGACGAACCGCAGGCGACGTAACCCGCCCAGTATGAATTGGACGGGTCGACTGAGCACCCTCCCGTGGCGGGTGCCTGATGCAGCTGCGGCACCGTCGCCTGGGCGGCCGCGGGCATGACTGCCACTGTAAGGCCGGTAGCGAGCAGCGCCATGCCCAGGAATCTGGGCATGCGCCTACTGAAGAAATGTCGCATAACAGAAAACCCCCTCATTTCGGCCCGATCCGGGCCATGATTTTTGCGTAATGTCAGCCGACGGTAAGTACGCCTGCCGCGAGGAAAGTCGTGACGGCGCCGTTGGCCAGCGGCTGGGCGTTGCTCGCGGTGTCGCACTGACCCTTGTGCGCGCTTGAGCCGTATCGAGGCGTGTAGGCGGCGAAGTGGATCTGGTACGCGCCAGACCCGTCGCGCCGGCGAACGCTCCGGTGCTCTTGCCGGGAACGAACGTGAGCTGCTGCCGGCTGGTGTAACTCATGTAGCAGCTCCGCGAATTCAGCGTCTGAGTCGCGCTCTGTTTGCCGACACCGGTGACGGTGAGCTCGCCGGCCGCCGTCGTGAGCGTAATGCGTATTGGCGTGACCGTTGCCGAGCGCGAGATCGCTAGTGGTCGGCACCACGCCGGCGAACGTGAGCGGGATGTGCGCGATGTTCGCGATCCCCCCGCGCCGTAGACCGCTCCGCTCAGTACTTCCGGCCCCGTTACCCGAGCGGCCGGGCTAGCGAGCGCGAGGCTGCCGTTGGTGACCACCAGGGGCTGCGCTCGCCGCGACGAGCCCGCCGATCCGGATCATTACTTTCCCCATGATTCCTCCCCTTTTAGGCATTGCGCCTTGGTGGGATCACGCTCGCAGGCCAGCGTCACACGAGCGGCACACGGGAAATCGCAAGGAAAGTCAGTCGGCCATGGCGCGCCGCCGGAGCCGGTCTTCAAGCTGGATCAGAAGGGCGGGCGGCTGCACGCCGAGGTCATCGACCACGGAGCGGGCGTACGCCGGGTCGCGCTCGGATACCGCTCCTCCTCGGGGGCCAGCTCGATGGCGCGCTCCAGGCAGCGCTCCTCCTCGTCGAGGTCACCGGCGCGCGCGGCCCAGTCGGTGCACAGGTCGAGCAGCCTCAGCGCCCGGTTGCGCAGTCGCTGCCGCCCGGGCGAACTGCGCGCGCGTTCCGCTGCCGAAGTTCCAGTGCCGGGCGGACCGCGCCGCGATGCGCAGCGTGCCCTTCTCCCCGCTGCCGCCGATGCTGACCGCGATCTCATCAGCGGCCCGCTACGCCTCCAGCATGGCGTCCCGGGTGGTGTCCTGCGGTGAAGGTCTTGAACCCGAAGCGCACTACTGCGGTGCCCCTTCTGCTCCAGCGACGGCATCAGTCATGTCATCCGCTGGGCCTGGAGACGTGGATCGCGTCGTCGGTGCGGGCCGGCGGGGCTGGAGCGGCCCCTCCGGGAGCGGTGCCGGAGCCGTGCTCATGGCGTGTCGCCAGCTCGCCCGTGGCGGAAGGACGGGAGGCGCCGGCGGGCCGGCCCAGCTGGCCGCGCGGCCAGAAGGTCCTCAACTCCGCGCTGCCCGAGGCACTCGCGCACGGCACCACCGACATCCGCACCGAGCACATCCTGCTCGCCCAGTTCCACGACGATGGCCCAGCTTCCCAGGCGCTGGCCAGGCTCGGCGCGACCGAGGAGCGCGTCCGCGACTCCGTCACCGCCCTGCGCGCACAAGCCAGCCGGCACAGTCGCGCGTGAGCAGCGATGGCCGTGCCCCCGGCGTGACCGTATCGCCGCGCAGCACCGCGAACGGCACCGACCGGCCTCACCCAGGCCGAGGCCGCTGCCCGGCTGTGTATGCCGGCAAGTGTGGTCAGGACCCGCCTGTACAAGGCGCGTGCCGCACTGCGCGCCAGCCTCCGCGGCTACCAGCCAGAAAGGCGCGCAGTCTATACCCCGCTTGGGTTGTGGCCGCTCAGGACGGGGCGAGGTTGAGCGCGGGGTTCCAGATGATCTCCCAGAGGTGGCCGTCGGGATCTTGGAAGTATCCCGAGTAGATGCCCCACGGCCGGTCGTGAGGTGAGTCGGTGACGGCTGCTCCGGCTGCTTTGGCCTGTGCGATGACTTCGTCGACCTCTGCCCGGCTCGCCACCGCGTGCCCGATGCTGAACTCGCCGGGCTTCGCCGCGATCAGCGGGATGACGGCGTCTTTGGCGAGCTCGGAGCGCGGATATATCGACAGCATGAGCCCGCCGTCGAGGTGGAACACCGCCGTGGTCCCGTCGGGAATGGTCTGGTTCCCTGTGAACTCGGTACCGATCAGCCCTTCGGTCCGGAAGCCCAGCCCGTCGCGGTAGAACGCCAGGGCGCGGTCGAGGTCAGCTACCGCGAGGGTGATGACATGGATGCGCGGCTTCATGATCGAGTTCCTCATTCTCTAGCCGGAGTGCTGCAGATAATGATCGGTGCGCGAGACTAGCGGGGTCTTGAACGAAAGGGACATGCATCAGGAACGGGCACCGCCTCCTGCCCGGGGACACGTTGCCGCCTGCGTCAGGGAACAGCGCGTAGGAGCGGCGCGACTCCAGCAGACCTGCTCGGCGGGCACGCTGGCCTGCGCTTCTTCTATGACCCGCGAAGCCGGTCCCACCATCGCACCCCCTGGCCCAGTTGGCGCCAGGCGGACTTCGAGGATGTGACTCACTCGTTCCTTGGTCTCGGTGAGCGCCAGGTCAATGAAGCATTCGCACTTGCCGAGATCGCGTCCATCCATGAGAGAGCAAAGCCCAGAGCCGCTCCCCGGACACCGGCGACACTGAGAGCCTGGCCAGCTAGCTCGGCTGCGAGTTGGCGAGTTTGATCCTGGGCCTTGAGTATCGCCCGGGCCATCTGCGCTAGCCCTTTTGCAGTTGCGCCTGCGCCGGTAGCGAGTAGGCAATGCCACGCGTCACCGGCGCGATCAGGCCGGAGAAGCTCGCAGCTGGCTTCTCGGCATGCCGCAGGCAGGTATCGTCCGGTTTGCGAAGCACCGGGCAGGGAGGAGCGCCGGCGGTGATCAGCGGGCCAGGGATTGCGGAAGCTGGACGGGCCGGGGTGCTGCTGCGGCGGGGCCGGGTTCTTGAGGGGATCACGCTGGGCTGGAATGTGGCCGGGATCATCGTGCTGGGCGTCGCGGCGGTTGCCGCCCGCTCGGTGGCGCTGGCGGGGTTCGGGCTGGACTCGCTGATCGAGATCGGCGCCAGCACGGTGGTGCTGTGGGAGCTGTCCGGCGCGGGGGAAGACCGGCAGCGCCGCGCGCTGCGGCTGATCGGCGGCGCGTTCCTCGCCCTGGCCGCCTACCTGGCCATCCAGTCAGCGGTCGTGCTGGCGGCCCGCTACCACCCCGGACACAGCCAGCTGGGCATCGCGTGGACAGCGGTGACCGCAGCCGCCATGTTTGCTCTGGCGGCCGGCAAGGCACGCACCGGGAAAGAGCTGCGCAACCCGGTGCTGGCCGCCGAGGGGCGGGTCACCCTGGTCGACGGCATCCTCGCGGTCGCCGTGCTGGCCGGGCTGATCCTCAGCGCCGCCGCCGGCTGGTGGTGGGCAGACCCGCTCGCCGCCCTGCTCGGCGACAGCATCCACAACCTTTCCGGGGTTCGGAACCCTATAGGTGCTAGCTGCTATCGGCTTGGTGGTGGAGGGCGAAGATCGCTGCCTGGATGCGGTCTTGCAGGCTGAGTTTGGTGAGGATGCTGCGGACGTGGGTCT
>Ga0209530_1000466_pt1 | contig 28982 bp, 29 predicted proteins | sample BlaSpr_A8_Ref_O1_FD_187987 | JGI IMG/M metagenome (GOLD analysis project Ga0209530, IMG submission 187987) | Forest soil microbial communities from Thunder Bay, Ontario, Canada - Black Spruce, Ontario site 2_A8_Ref_O1 (SPAdes) (version 2) | ecosystem: Environmental > Terrestrial > Soil > Boreal...
CCGACGGAGATGAAACCACCAGCCTTTCGGTGACGCTAGGCATTCGACACACCCATCGCCACTCGGCTTCGAAGCGGGGTTGATTCCGCGCTGGTCTTTCTTCATTCCCAATTTTCCTTCCGGGTCCTGGCAAGCAAGCTTAGCTTCGAGCGCGTCCCATCCGCAACGTCTGGAGTTCGGAACCGCGTCGAGCGCCAACCTAGCGCGCGATTTGGCCCAGGTAGTATCCGAGCCGATTTTCGACATCCCCCGGTTTGTGGAACCCGCGCGCCATCAGCTGTTTGATCCCATCCTGCGCGGCGGGTCGCCCGAGGGAAGCAATGCAGGCATCCCACCCGGCGCCGAGTTCGACGTCCGGGGGCAGGCTGGTGTTGACGAGGCGCTTGGTCTGGGCGATCGCCCATTTATCGAACTTGGCGATCCGGGTCGCGAGCGCCTCTACGAACGCATCTAGATCGGCGTCGGGCAGTGCACGGTTGATGTAGCCATAGGCCTCGGCCTGGTCTGCTCTGATGTCTTCCGAGCTCAGGAGCACCTCAAGGGCGCGGTTTCGGCCGATGAGTCGGGGCAGCCGAGCCATGGGGCCGCCTCCAGCAACCATGCCCACGCCCACCTCCCATTGCGAGATGATGGTTTTCTCGCGGCTGGCAAAACTCATGTCGCAGGCCAGCGTGATCTCGCTGCCGTTGCCGGTCGCGCGGCCGCGGATGAGGGCGATCGAGGCGACTGGCAAGCGGGTTAGACGCACGAGAAAGTCCGGCCAAGGCGGCAAGCCTGTGGGACCCGGCGGCAGTGAGGTCAGGTCCTCAAGCTTCGCCAGGAAATCGGAGTGATTCAGAAAGTAGTCGTCGACCGCGCTGTCGAAGACCACGACCCTGACATCCTCGTCGGCCTCGAGAGCGTCGATGACTTCTTGGAACTGCCGGACCATTTCCGGGCCCATCACGTTGATCGGCGGGTTGTCAATCGTGACACGCCAATAGGCGGGCGACCGCCGGGTAACGCGAATCTGTGCAGGTTTCGTAGGTGCGTTCATCTCTGCGAGTCCGATAGGTGCGTCCATTGTTGCCATGGGATTTTCCTCCGTATTTGTTCGTCTCGGAAGCCGGTTGATTAAAGCCGACAATCGACGTCGGCCGTTCGTAGTTCATTCGTTGCAGCAAATGCTCACGTAGCCGACGACACTCTCAAGAACTTAGAACTTTGATTCGAAATCGTCGCTCGGGTGACATAAACCACCCGGTGACATAAAGCTGCCACCATTCAGCCAGAAGAAAATGGGCCGCGCAATTGGACGATGGTATTGCCCATACTTTCGTATCAACTGCAGTGGCGAGGTCAACCTACCATGAGAAAACCGATATAAAAATATGTGCGTGTCGCGCGTCCGCTGAGAAAGCAGGACGGTGCCGGTTCGTCTAACCGGGGGTCTTGGCAATGTCATCCGGTCAACTTCCTCCCGCACACTTGATACGAAAGTATCGTCGATACCATCGTCTGATTGTTTTGCCCCCTCACCTCTGGCTTAATCGCAATCATTCGAGACGCACGTAGGTCGGGCTTGGAGAGTCTTTTTTGTGAGGGAGAACGCACCATGACTGGACTAGTGGCGAAATCTGTGGCGCAAGAACAACAAGAACAGAAGATAGAAACACGCACCGCCGGCTTTACCATCGTTGCGACAGCTGTGGCAGTGTTCGCCGTCCTCGTCGCCACGGCCGTTTACGCACAGGACAAGTACTCGCTGAAATCGCCGGGCGGAATCGCGTTCTCCGACTTCAGGGGATACGAGGACTGGTCGGTGGTCTCTTCCGCCCGAACCGACGAAATACTCAAGGTGATCGTCGCCGATCCGACGATGATCAAGGCGTACAAGGCTGGCGTTCCCGGCAACAGCCAGCCTTTCCCGGAGGGCTCTATGATCGTGAAGCTGCAGTGGAAGCTGAAGAAGAGCACAGAGGCCCCTTTTGCCGTGGAAGTGCCAGACTTCTTCGTCCAGGCTTTCGTGATGGAAAAAAACAGCAAGAGATTTCCGAATACCGGCGGGTGGGGATACGCGGTGTTCAACTACGACGCCGCATCGGACAAGTTCACGCCCGATCCCAAGAGCCTCTCAGATTGCGGACACACGTGCCATGTGGCCGTGAAGGCGAAGGACTACATCTTCCATCCGTACCAGAAGCGCTGAACCGCGTCCGCCCCGACATCAAGTACCCCGCGTAAAGGATGTCCCGGTGCGAGCCTTTATTTTCGACGTGGATAAGGGTCTTCTGCGGGAAGTGCAGCCAATTGCGCATCAGACAGCTTCGCGAAAGAATCTGGGCTCGCAAGATTTGAGCCCCGGAGCGTCGGGTTCCCAGGAGCTTTAGCGGGCAAATGACGCTGCAATGAAGATTTCTGTATGAAGTGGGCCCGCAGACAGGATCAGGGTATTCCATTGCAGACCGCGTTTCATCTCGCTCATAAAGTCCAGCGGCTATCACGGGCCAGCTTGCCAAGCGATACGACTGAGCTGGCCAGATATCTCATCGGGAAAACCATTGTGCGCGACACCGGGCGAAACAGGATTAGCGGTCGTATTGTCGAGACAGAGGCTTACCCACCGGGTGATCCGAGTGGTCATGCTTATCGTGGACGAACGGCCAGAAACCGATCGCTATTCCTGGACAGGGGGTTTGCGTATGTGTACTTCATCTATGGGACGTCATACATGCTCAACGTGACGGCCGAAGAACCGGGAGTTGGCGCGGGAGTGTTGTTGCGCGCCATTGAGCCTCTTGAAGGAATCAAATTAATGAAACGGCTCCGCAAAACCGACAAACTCACAGATTTGGCGAGAGGTCCGGGACGGCTTGCGGCCGCTTTGGAAATCGACCAACGCTTGGACGGAGTTGACCTGTGTGCCAATGGTCCGCTTTGGCTTGGGACTGCGGTTCGAGAGACTGCGCACATTTGCACAGCTGTGCGCATCGGCATCACGCGTGAGGTCGACCGGCTCCTGCGTTTCTTTGAGGCGGGCAGCCCGTTCGTTAGCGGACCCTCAAGGAGATAAGCGGACGCCGTCGCAGTGAAGGTTTGTCCAAAGCCGTTGGGAGCTCGTCCGGGTTCGTGAAATCCTCTTTCAGCAGCGATTGCCCATGCCCCGACCGGTAGCTTTCAATCAATGCCCCGTCCGCGTCCGCCACGGACCGGCGGAGACCCCAGGGCTGATTGGGATCCCCCTTTACCTCAGGTCACAGGGAATTCAAAGCGGCGCAAGATTTCTGAATTCCGGCAGATGCTGATCGGCTCAATAAAAAGTTGATTAACAAAAGCTTTTTGAACTAGCCGCCGATTCCATGAAACTCGACCTGGCTTTTCCGACAACAGCGTCTGTATTGCTTAGCAGTGGGCCAAATTCCCGATGCTTTCGCAACGGGAGCAACCACGGATCGGACTTCAACGTATCTGGTGCGCAGGTGAAGCCTGAACGTGCGGCTCGTTCGAGAGCCTTGATAGAGGAATCAAGCAAGCCCATATAGCCATAGTGGCGAGCGAAATAAAACAGGATTTCGGGTTCGCGGCTGGTGTCGGCTTCATCCATAATGCTCTCCGCTTCGTCCGTTTTACCTTCGAGGATGGCCAGTAACGACGCCATGAGAGCCGTTATGAGCTTCGAGAATGAAGTGCTGCTGAGTCGTTCGCGCAGCAGGGCAATCGCCTGCTTCCCGTCGCCCAACGCAGCCCATGCGGCCGCATCCAAGTAATATCCGGATCGCCCACTGTAGGCTTCGATTGCGGTTTTGTACTGTCCTGCCAGGAAGAAGGTGTGCGCCACGCTGGTGCTAACGGCGGGGTCCAGTTCGACAGCTCGCCTGTGCGCGGCAACAGATTCTTGAAGCAGTCCGCGGAACCGGAGCACTTGAACCAAACTCGAGAAAGATTCCGGTTCTGTTGGATGCCGCTCAAGGCGTTTGAAAAGCCGACGCATTGCTTCATCGGCACGACCAAGATCGACCTGCAAGAGGGTATAGAACTGGTGAGCCGATGCCAGATCGGGATCGAGCACGAAGGCACGTTGAAATGCGGCTTCCGCCAACTCTCGTACAACGGAGCTGCTGTGGGTGAATTTATCGAGGAACCAGCAACACCGGCCCAGCCATGCCCAGGCGGGCGCAAAGTTCGGATTCTCCGCCAGACAGGTCCAGTACAAATCTCGTGCGAGCGACATCGACTCAAGAGATCGCTGCGTGGTCAGTTCCCGAGCGCGGATGAATTTCTCATACGTCTCCCGCCTGACGCCGGGTTCTCCGGAGACGGACAATTCAAGTCGATATCCATGCTTCGAAACAGTCTTGATCGCATCGGGGCCCAGAATTTTCCTAAGGCTCACGATCAGATTCGTGAGATTTCGCTCACTTACATGCACATCGGGCCAGAGTGTTTGCCTCAGCTCCTGCTTGGAAACCATGTGCTCTGCCCCTCGAACCAGGCAAAGGATAGCGTCGAAGGCTTTGGGTTGAAGAGCAATCGAGGCCGTACCTCTCTTGAGCAGGCGATCGCGGGGATAAAGCGCGAAATCGCCAAACCGATATGCTGTCTCAATCGCGCTTTGATTTTTCTTTGAAAATCCCTGTGCCATACGTGCAATGCCTTCGCCGAGAATAAGCCTACACTGCAGGCATGATAGAGACCAAAGCCAACAACGTTCGAAACCTGCTCAGAGTCATTGCAATTCCTCTTCTCCTCTGCTCCGTCGCCTGGCAGTCGCAGCGTGCATTCTGCCTCCCCGCCCAGGCCCCAGGCACGGAGCAGGCTCAGGCTCGAGATGGCGCTCATGATTTCGACTTCAACACTGGCGTGTGGCATACGCACATACGCCGTGTGCTCGATCCGTTCTCGGCTTCGAGTGACGTGATCGAGCTCAACGGCACGGTCACGGTACGACCGGTTTGGGGCGGGCGCGCGAAGTTGGAAGAGATCGAGGCCGACGGTCCGAAGGGACATTGGGAAGGACTGTCGCTATTTCTGTACAATCCGCAGTCGCACCAATGGAGTCAGTCGTTCCTCAACAGTAAGATCGCAGTTCTGTCCGGGGGGTTAGTGGGCGAGTTTCATGACGGCCGCGGCGATCTGTACGCGCACGATACCTTTCACGACAAGTCGATCTTCGTACGGGGAGTGTGGTCGGAGATCACCCCCAATTCGCACCGTTACACGGAATCGTATTCGAATGATGGAGGGAAGACGTGGTTTACATCATTTGATGCTCATAAGACGCGTGAAGAGGATTTGCCGCCGTCGGACATGGCTGCTGGGGCTGAGCCGATGAGCGCCGATCCCGATGGGCACGCGTTCGACTTCGATCTGGGAACGTGGCATACGCAGTCTTCGCGGCTTCTGCATCCACTGACGGGATCGACGACATGGGCTGAGCTGGACGGGCAAACGGTGGTTCACCGAGTGTGGGGCGGACGCGCCAACCTGGCAGAATATGTGGGCGACGGCGCGGCTGGGCATGTGCAGTTGCTGGCGCTGCGATGGTTCAATCCAAATGCGCATGAGTGGAACCTGGACTTCGCAACGCCGAATGTTGGCACGCTGGGCGAGCCGGGAGTGGGTAAGTGTAAGAATGGCCGTTGCGAATTTTATGACCAGGAGGAGATCAACGGCAGATATATCTGGATTCGATTTTCCATCTGGAATATCAGCGAGGATTCCGCGCAATCCGAGCAGGCGTTTTCGGGCGACGGCGGCAAAAGTTGGGAGACAAATTGGGTAAACAAATACACACGCCTCAAGCAGTGAGGCAACTCAGTGGTCGATCGTGGAATCCCTAAGAAGCGATTGTTCTGGATCGCAACGACATAGGGTCGGAACGCGGCGCAATATCAGCCCGCGTGCTATGGATTGGTACTGTCAGAAAACGATCTACGGGGTTAGTTGGGTCGCGGATTAAACTGAGAACAAAGTGTGAAAGTCTTCTCAAGGTGCTCGATGAAAATCCGCACTTTGGTGGACATCCGGCGGCTGGCAGGCCGCACGGCAAGGATGGGCACTGTTCGCTCAAGGGAAGTCAGAAGCCGGACGACGGTACCCTCCCTGAGTTCTGCGGCGAAGAGCCATGCTGGCGCTTGGGCAATTCCCAGGTGTTCAAGGACACCCATCCTCATCTGTTCAATATCGCTGGTACGAAAGACCCCTTTGGGGATAACACGCTTCACGTCTTGTCCAGAGCCAAAGCTCCAAGGCTGTATGGAACCTCGCTCGACAAAAACGACCGACCGAAAGCGGTGGAGGTCGTCCGGAGACTCCGGCGCGCCATGTCGGGTCAAGTACTGCGGAGTCGCGACCAGAATGATCATGGTCTGTGCGAATCTTCGCGCAACGAGAGTGGAGTCTGGTAGATCACCGGAGTGGATCGCCAGATCGAAGCCGTCTTCGATGATCGTGGTCGGGCTTTCCGACGCGGCCAACTCAACTGCCATGTCGGGGTAGGCAGCAAAAAAAGCAGGCAGCTTTGACACCATATGAAGGCGAGCAAACGCGGGAGGAACGGTTACACGAATGAGGCCTTTCGGTGCGGTTTGGCCGCGCCCGATTCGTGAAGTCGCATTTTCGACGTCGTCGAGGATGTGCAAAGCAGACTCATAAAAGTCGCGACCCGCCTCAGTCAGTGCAATGGAACGAGAGGTGCGGTGAATGAGTTCAGTGCCGAGTTCATCCTCAAGGGCCGAGATCTGTTTGCTGACGGCAGGTTGCCCAATTCCACGTTCCTTGGCGACAGAGGAGAAACTCCCTTTTTCAATGACTCGGACGAATATCTGCATGGCATCCAATTTGTCCACACCAGCCTCCCTATTCCTCTATGGAATGGATGCTATGCGAGGAATAGCGATTCTTCCGCTTTATTGTCTGATGTAAAGAACAAAGGCCCCAAGAAAATTTCCCCTTCTGTGCAATGCATTCCAATTGGGAATAGCTGGTATTCCCCAGAGTGCCAAATCTGCTCGTACTACGGGCACATCAGATAGGAAGCCCGAGAGTTTTGAGCGAGATTTCAGCGGAGTCGGGAGCTGTTAACAGAGGGTCAAAGGAGATTTTATGTCTAAGTTAGCCAATAAGGTAGCACTGGTTACCGGCGGTTCGCGTGGCATCGGAGCGGCAGTCGCCAAGCGCCTGGCCGCAGATGGAGCAAATGTCGCCATTACATACGCGAAGGACGCCAAGGCGGCTTCCGCCGTGGTCAAAGCAATTGAACGCGCTGGCCAAAAGGCGATCGCAATTCATGCGGATGCCATTGATGCCGATGCCGTCGTAGCGGCGGTCGAAAAGACCGTGGCGACTTTCGGCAGGCTGGACGTCCTTGTGAACAATGCCGGCACGGCCATTCCGAAAGCGTTCGTGGAGACAACGCTGGAAGAGATGGATCGAGTGCTTGACATCAACATCCGCGGCGTCCTTGTGGCGACGCAGGCGGCGCTGAAGCACATGACGGATGGCGGCCGCATCATCATGATCGGTTCGGCTGTGGGTGAGCGTGTCCTGACACCGGGGCTTGTGCCCTATTCAGCCACGAAAGGAGCCGTGAAGATATTTACTCAGGGACTGTCCAGAGAGGTCGGAAGCCGGGGCATCACGGTCAACAACGTGCAACCGGGTCCAATCGACACGGATTTGAATCCCGCCGCTGGGGAGTGGGCAGTACCGCAGAAGGCCGTTACTGCGCTCAACCGCTACGGACACGTTGATGAAGTCGCTGCGCTGGTGGCGTTTGTCGCCGGTCCGGAGTCCTCATACATTACCGGTGCGAATCTTACCGTTGATGGCGGAATGAATGCTTGAACGAACGCACCTGCATGGGTGTCAGATCAAAAGGGGGTATTCGCTATCAGTTCAACAGTTGTTTTAATCACCGGCGCACTAACAGGCATCGGACGTGCCACGGCTGTGGCCTTCGCGCGTGAAGGAGCACGGGTCGTTGTTTCGTGAACATCTCGTCTGCGTACGGCAAAGTCGGTGGCCCAACTGCGTCGGTGTATGTCGGCAGCAAGCACGCCGTGGAAGGCATCACGAAGTCTGCGGCGATCGAACTCGCCGGCACAGGCGTTCGGGTCAATATCGTTGGCCCTGGTCCGGTGGAAACGAGAATGTTCAACCACTTTGCCCAAACGGAGGAAAACAAAGCAAATTTCCTCGAATCACAAATTCCTAACAAACGCATCGGCACGCCCGAAGAAATTGCAAATGCCATCATGTTCATTGGCTCTGACAAGGCTTCGTACATTATCGGGGCATCTCTGGCGGTCGACGGAGGGATGATCGCGGGCTAGACTCTCCGCAATTGGGGGAACTCCCTCCACTCGGAAACGAGGTTGTTAATTCAGTGGGGAACGAAGGATCAAGGCGAATATGCAGGGAGCAGATGGAGGAGCCGCCGATGGAGGAAGGTAAGAAGTTGCAGGGGAAAATTGCAGTCATCATCGGAGGGACGGAAGGGATTGGGTTGGCTACGGCGAAGCTTTTTGTCAAAGAGGGCGCTTATGTCTTCACTACGGGCCGTCGCCAGAAGGAACTCGATGAGGAAGTAAAGGCAATCGGCAGCAACATCAAAGAGACGCGCTCCCATGTTCGGGGACAAGTTCCCGAAATGACAGCGCAAAACTAACGTTCGAAGGAAAGCAAAATGACAGTCCAGCACATTGAATCGAATGCCCAGCGCACTGTTGTCGTTACTGGGGCCCAGGGAGTGTCCGGCGCGGCAGTGCTGAAAAGATACGCCGCCCTGCCGGGAACGACGGTGTATGGCGTCTCCCGCAGGCCAGTCGAAAACGATGGCAATGTTCGACACATTTCCGTCGATCTATTGAACCCAGACGATGTTAAAGCGAAGCTCAGCCATCTCCGCGAAACCACGCACTTGTTCTTCGGAGCCTACATCGACAAGCAGAACCCTGCTGAGAAGAGCGAGGTGAACGTTCGGATTCTGAAGAATCTGCTTGATGTTCTTGCCGAGACACCACTTCTCCGGCACATCACGATCTTCCAAGGAGGCAAAGCCTACGGATCAGATCTCGGCCCGTATAAGACGCCAGCTCGCGAGGATGATCCGCGGCTGATGTCGCCCAACTACTACTACGATCAGGAGGATCTGCTCCGCGCCCGACAGAAGGGCAGTAAGTGGAACTTCACTGTCTTGCGTCCCGGCGGAGCCATCTGCGGCCCATCGCTGGGCAGCCCACTGAACCTTATTTCTGTGATCGGGGTATACGCGACGATCTGTCGAGAGATGGGCTTGCCACTTCGCTTCCCCGGTCCCGAAAAGACTTATCGAGCGCTGTACCAGGTCACATCCGCCGACCTGCTGGCTCGCGCCACGGTGTGGGCAGGCGAGACGACGGCTGCACAAAACCACATCTTCAATGTCACCAATGGCGACACTCTGCGGTGGCAGCATATGTGGCCGCGGATAGCAAAGATGTTCGACATGGACATCGCCGATCCGGTTCCATTCTTGCTTACAACCTACTTGGCGGACAAGCGACCGATGTGGGACGCGATCGTGAAGAGAGAAAACCTGCGGCCCATCCCTTATGAACAAATCGTCGCCTGGGGCTATGGAGACTTCGCCTTCCGTCAGGACTTCGACAACGTATCGAGCACGATTAAGGTACGGCAGGCTGGTTTTCACGACTGCATCGATAGCGAAACGATGTTTTCCGAAATCTACGAGAACCTCCGGGAGATGAGAATACTGCCGAGATTATCCGGCGGCGTCTCACCAACCATCCCCGCCCGCGAAGTCAGCACTTTTGATTCACAGAGGAGAGTCTCTTGAGCGGAGGCACGAAGACTTGTCGTCGCTCGCATCCTAAGTAACGCAACCCAGCTCGATTCAAGCCAAGGAGAAATGACCGCAAGAACCCGCCGGAATAAATTAGTTGTTTGGCATGATTCGAAATCCACATCGAGAACATCTATAAGTATCTATAGACGAAAGATTATGTCAGCCATTATCCAAGCCAATCCTCTAGAGAAGTTGTCGCAAGAACCACTGCCAACCGGAGATTCGTGTGTCCTGGTTATTTTTGGAGCTTCGGGCGATCTGACGAAGCGGAAGCTGATCCCGGGCCTCTACAACCTGTCATGTGAGGGTTGCATGAACCCTGCGTTCGAAGTTCTCGGGATCGGCCGCACGCCAATGAGCCCTGAGGAGTTTCGCAAGAAGACGGGCGAAGCGGCGGCCAAGTCAAAAGACACACGCGACTACAGCGAGTCGGGATGGACAGACTTTGAAACGCGCCTGCACTACATGGAAGGTGACATCAACAATCCGAACTTCTATTCACAGTTGCGCAATCGGCTCGAGGAGATGGAGAAAAGCGGTTCGAGCCCAAACCATTTGTTCTATGTGTCGACGCCCGCTTCAGTAGCGGCACCAATCATTGAAGGTTTGGGAGCAGTAGGACTGAACCGTCGTGAACAGGGGTGGACGAGAATTGTTCTGGAAAAGCCCTTCGGGCGGGACTTGGAATCGGCGAACGTGCTAAATGACGTGGTGCACGGAGTATTCGACGAGAGAGCGATCTACCGGATTGACCACTATCTTGGTAAAGAGACAGTCCAAAACATCCTTGTCTTCCGCTTCAGCAACTCGCTCTTCGAACCGGTGTGGAACCGGAACTACATCGACTATGTGGAGATCACAGCGGCTGAAACGGTGGGAGTCGAAAACCGTGCGGCATTCTACGAGGAGACCGGCGCCCTGCGCGATATGGTCGCGAACCATCTGCTTCAGTTGTTGGCGCTGACTGCGATGGAGCCGCCGCTAGCGTTTGATGCGGATTCGGTGCGTGAACAGAAGGTACAAGTATTTCGATCCATTCGGCCGATGAGTGTCGAGGACGTAGCACGATACACGCTTCGAGGGCAGTATGGTTCCAGCGTGCTTGACGGCAAGCAAGTACCGGGTTATCGGCAAGAGCCGGGAGTGAACCCCAAATCCACAACCGAGACTTACGCGGCGGTAAGGTTTCACATTGAGAACTGGCGGTGGGCCGGAGTTCCTTTTTACATCCGCACCGGGAAGCGCCTGGCACGAAACCTGACTGAGATTCGCGTGCATCTCAAAGCGACGCCCCAGGCTTTGTTTGCGAGCACGTCATCGGCAATTGACCCGAATGTCATCACGATCAGCATTCAGCCGGACGAGGGAATCTCGATCGCATTCGGCGCGAAACGACCGGGAACGGAAATGCGGACGGTAACAGTTCAGGCCAATTTCTCTTATCAAGCAAGCTTTGGGTCCAAAGGGCCGGTTGCTTACGAAACTCTGCTACTAGATTCAATGCGCGGCGATGCAACGCTGTTTACGCGCCGAGACGAAGTAGAGGCGGAGTGGCGCATTATTACGCCGATTGAAGAAGCATGGGCGCAGTTACCGGCGCGAGACTTCCCCAACTATGCTGCGGGCACCGATGGGCCAGCCTCGTGGCATGAACTGCTCGAGATCCGTGGTAATGGTACCGGGGACGCGATCGGACACCGCGATTAGTGGTCGGGCTTGTATCCGATACCAGGCACCCAAGGGAGCATGTTCGCGCGGGCAACGGGGATCACGACCAGGGCAGCGTGTGAAGGGACGAGAGAAACCATCTCTTCCGCATGCTCATCTCATTGGACATGAACAACCGGATGAGAACTATCACGCTTGAGGAGCATTTCGTTACCGAATCCTTTCTTCGCGCGACGGACGCCTATGGCAACGCGACCCCGGCCTGGCTCGACGCACTCCAACCAAAGCTTCTGGACCTAGGCGCCGGCCGCATCGCGGCCATGGACGATGCCGGCATCGATCTCCAGGTGCTCTCACTCGCCGCCATCGGCTTTGATGCGCTCGATGCATCCACCGCTACCTCGCTCGCCAGCGACGTAAACGACGAACTAGCCGCCGCTGTTCGCGCGAACCCTTCCCGTCTGGCCGGCTTCGCCTGTCTCGCCTTGAAGGATCCTGAATCGGCGGCCAAAGAACTCGAGCGTTCGATCAAGAAGCTTGGCTTCTGCGGAGTCCTTCTCGATGGCACGACGGCGGAGAAATTCCTAGACGACCCTCAGTTCTCTCCCGTCTTTGAAGCGGCTGTTGCTCTCAATATCCCGATATACCTCCACCCCGCGCCGCCTCCAAAGGCTGTTTTCGATACCTATTTCACAGGGCTGCCAGCTGGGGTAGGCCAAATGCTCTCCATCGCTGGCTGGGGCTGGCACGCGGAGACCGCGCTCCACACACTCCGCCTAATCGCCTCCGGTATCTTTGATCGTTTCCCCACTTTGCAGCTCATGATCGGTCACATGGGCGAGATGCTACCCATGGCCCTGGTCCGCACCTCACAGGCTCTCTCTCACGTCGCGAAGCTCCGTCAACCGGTAGCTGCTTACTTCCAATCGAACATCCACCTGACAACCAGCGGCTACTTCACCCGGCCCCCACTGCAGTGCGCTCTCGACGTCGTCGGCATTGATCGCCTCATGTTTTCCATCGACTACCCGTTCAGCGCCACAACGAAGGGTAGCGACTACCTTGCTGAGCTCGAACAGTTCTTCAGTCCCGAAGACTTGGCCAAACTTACCCACCGAAATGCTGAAGCGCTCCTGAATCTCTAACTCTCGAAATGCCCTTTCATTCGGCTATTCGCCATGCCGAGTTTGACTATTGCTTCGACCTTTTCCGCAACCACGCTATCTTTGGATAGGCGTGCAATCTCGGTGCAGGAAATTTAAGGAGCGTGGGATATTCCAAGTCCTCAGGTCCCGGAACGATCGCGTCGCCGAGACCTACGTCAATCGGCAAAGCAATACGCACTTTGCCCAGTCGTGCTTTCAGCCGCACCCGAACTCCTTGGTAGGCTTCGTCGGACACGCCCTGATCTCGAAGCGAACGTCACTCCACGGGTATGCCATTCCCGGGTTCGACCGTTGCACGCTAGCGAGTAGCCGAATCGCTCCAACCTCTCGTAGCGTCCGAAAGGAACCGACCGCCGCGCGAGCGGACATCTAACACGCCCGCCAATTCGCTCCAGATAGCTCAGATCAACGTTAGATTGCGAACAGCGCTTTGTGGCAGGGCCGTTGGCTCATTGCCCACCCGCAAGCCGCTTAGAGCAGCTCACAGACTAAATCTCCCGGCCCGTTGACTGGGATGCTTACTTTCGATTCCTGGCTTTGGTAACGCGGCGCAGGATGAATTCCTGCGCCAGATTGGCGGCCGCTCGCTGGCCGGTGTCGATGAAGAAATTCCCCAAGAATAGGCCGATGCCGCGATTCGAGGCGGGGTAATAGACATTCGAGATGCTGGCCGAAGCTAAGTCGCCGCCAATGGTCGAGTAGTTCGGTTGCCACCGCCCGTTGTCTCCTTTACACATGAATGGACTGGTGAGGGCGTGGAGAGCGCGAGACTTGTTTGTGCCCGTGCCCTGGTAGAAATAGCGCGGGTCCTGGTGTAGGAGCGACGGTAGGATCGCGCCGCCGATCATGATGTCAGTGAAGCCGTTCGCATAGGCGGAGCCATAGCGCTCAGCATAGCCAATCGCACCCTCGCGGTAATTGGGCGTGTCTCCCGCCTGGTTCGAGGCGGCAAACAGACCTACCCCGACGAAAGTGATTGGATCGAAGGCGACTCGGGCGGCGAGCTGGAACTTCAGCTTCGTCGTTAGCTGCGCGGCGTTAGGATCATATTCCACATAAAAATTGGGGATGAAGCCGAAAATGCGCTGCTGTTCCTCGACCTTGACCTGCTCGCTGGCAAGTTCCTCGGTGGGATAGCCCACGGTCAACGTGGTTACTGCCGTTGCGATACGAAGCTTGGTGTCCGTCAGGATGATGTACTGGCCTGGGTTGAGGGTGACGTCAGGTGAAGCCCAGTTTGCAAATCCTTCGGCGCTGATCGCGACATGATAGCCGCTTCCCGGCTCGATATCGTCGAATTCGAAGAAACCGTTGTCGTTCGTCACGAGCGTGCGCGAACCTTTGAGCGTAAGGCCCTGGAGAACCACGTTGGCCCTTGGAACGGGGTCGTTGTTCACATCGACTACGGTGCCAACAATAATTCCTGGCTGCCGCCTGGGCGCGTCAGGCAATCGAGTCGGCTGCTCCTGAGCCTTGGAGGCATTCGATCCGCAAAGGCAAAGCAAGAGTGCGAAGACGCGCCACTTCATTCCGCATTCTCCTAATCCATGACAGAAATCTTCAACGTTCGCCTTCCAAAAACAAACTTGGCATTGGCAACTGAGCGGCCAAAGCGATGCATTTCGTAAGTCGCTGGATTTGGGGGAACAAACAGAGGATCAGGCGGGAGTGGTGTCGACAACGTCGAAGGTGTCTTCGACATTCGTCAAGAAGTGTCAAAAGGTCGCCAGGTCCAGGAGCCGTGAACTCAAGAGGAAAGAGGCACGAGCCTAGCCAAGACGGCGGGTGCCAACCAGGCCCATCAAAGACTTGTTCTATCTAACACGCTGAAAGAAAAAAAGTTCGACCAAGTGCCAGATCTTCGACACGCGCTAGAACGTGGGCCGAGTGATTGCGATACCTGGAGTTGGCTTCCACCTCACACCGACAACCTGGCTTTGGCCTCTTCCTTGCAACAGGTCTCGGTCGACGATTCCGACGGTTCTCACGAGAGGGGAACCGCCGTATGCAAACCGTGTCCGAGGTGATTTTCAGATGGCCACAGCCGCCAAGTTCCGAATTGATGTAGCAATCCACGATCTCCTCACGAACTCCTCGCAGCGCCCCCCTGCGCCGGCGGAAGCCATGGGACTCACCCTTCCCGAGCCCATCTTTCCTCAGTACCCGGAGCGCCTCAAGGCTCCGGGTCCTGAGGCGCCGCCCGAAAAGCGGAAGTGGGGTGTGAAGGATGTCTATCGCTACTCACGCGGATGGCTAGGGCCCTACATCCGATCGAGAGTTTTGCCCGGGGAGTTTCACCCCATCACGGCGTATCTGTTTGTCGAGTACAAGTGCAATCTCGATTGCTGGTATTGCTGGTCCTACAACAACAAAGTCAAAGGCATGACCGAAGACGTGGCCCGGCGTTCAATCGACTGGCTGCACGACAACGGCTGCCGCGTGCTGGCGCTGATGGGTGGCGAACCGCTGCTGCGGCCGGATTTCATTCATAAGGTTGTCTACTACGCCGCGAAGAAAGGCTTCTGGGTTTATATCGCCACCAATGGGCGTTTGCTACGGCCCGACGTCGCCGACAGACTTGGCGATGCCGGCGTCGCGGTATTTAATTTCGCCCTCGACTCGTGGGATCTCCAGCCGAGCTTACCCAAAGCTTTTGTTCCCACGGAAAAGAATCTGGAACACATCCTGCGCAAGCAGTACGTAGATGGCTACCTGGTCTTTTTCAACATCAATATCTGCCGTAACAATATGGAGGATGTCAGAAAGCTGACCGAATACGCTCACGACCACCGTATTGCGACCGACTATCACATCAATGAGACTCCGATGCTTGAACAGGACGACCACTTCAAACACCTTTACGACAATCCAACGTATATCCGCCCGGAAGACTGGCGCGAAATCGATTCTCTGGTCGATTGGCTGATCGAGAAGAACAAAGCCGGCTATCAAATGGTGAACTCGGTGCAACGGCTGCGAGAGATCAAAGCCTTTGTGCGCATGTCTTCCGGGCTCGATCTGCGTGAGTATGGCTGGAACGGCGACGGCACGAACGGAAACGGACACAAAACGAAACTACTCGCCACGATGCCTGGAGTTGTGCAGGAGGATAACGGCGAGCTGCATTTTGCGGAATGGAACTGTCGTGCCGGTCAGAACAACGTCATCATTCGGACGGACGGCACCGTTGCTCCTTGCTTCCCGATGTATGGGGCAACCTTCGATTGGGGAAACATCGATCACCCCAAGTTCGATCAAGACCAACTGTCTGCGATGAAGTCCACCTGTCAGCAGCACTGTTTCTCAACTCTGAACCATAATCTCGCGTATTGCTACAACGATGCCCGCGTGATCAAGTGGTTGTGGGCCAATGCCAAGAACAGATTCCAAGGCGGCGTGCGCAGTTTCGAAGACTAATAAGGAGTGGCCATCGTGGTGAGGAAGAAACACGACAATGCCGAACACGAAGATTAGACTATTTTTTGTCGACGCGCGATGACGACGTTCGTCGCCTGCCCTCGACATCTCCCTGAGCTTTCGCGGCCTGGTCTCAGTCCTTCACAGATCCGATGAATAGACGGCCAAGTGTCGTAACGCTCGACGCTTAAGGCGATCATGCCAGCCTCTTCACTTGATCCGATGAAGATTCCTGAGGACTGGAAGAAGACAAAGGTCGCGGCAGAGTCAACGTTGTTTCTTGTCGGGCTCCGGGTCGGAACCATCGCGGAGAGTGCGACAGTGACGTGTGGCTTCTGGAGTCTGCGCGGTGTCGATTGATGACCTCTAGGATATGGTCGATGATGGCGCCATCGTCGAGATGCAACTGCCAATTTGGGGCGAGGCTGTCGAGTAGTTCGGTCGATTCGGCAAGTAACTTGGGATTGGTCATTGTCTCGGGCTCGCTTTCCAGACCCCGCTCGTCCATTGTTAAATTGGGATTGTCGTTCAAATAAAGCATTCTCACATCCACTGTCTCATTCCGAAATTGCCACTAACTTGCCGAGGGCGCCTCCTAATGACCAGAGTGTGTGGCGGGGCGTGCGATGTGCCTGACTGCCCTACAATGGAGGAGGGCTGTAACCAAAGCACACCGCAATTGGCGCCCCACATTCAAGGCCTTCGCATTCCCCCCAAGAACAAGATCGCGAGTGCCGCGGTCATAAGCACGAGATCTATCCGCTCGCTGTCCAGGATGAAATCCACGACAGAGACAAAGAACAGCGCAAGCAGAGGAATTCGCGTCACTCTGGTGATAGTTATGATCAACTCAACTCTCCGGTCCCACAGCGCGGCCCGTAGTCAGGAGCATAGTTAGCGAGAGGCCCAGTAACAGGAGGGCCGTCAGTTTTGTCACCTTAGTCTCCTTCCCACGGGCTTAGCTGCGGAACATTCGCGTGGCCCGGTACCTTGCCAACGCGACGGCTTGCCAGACGCTCGACCAAAATGTCGGAAATGATGCCTTCATTTGTTGGTAACATTGCGTGCGCCATCTGCAATTCTCCTCGGTTGAACTAGAGCCTCGGGGCTCGTCAATGCGAATTACTTGGCCTCTTCTGGCAGAGACGACGTTCCGAGTTTTCCACCGGCGTCCTCCCAAAGCCAATTCTCCGAGCGTCCTTTCGTGGAGACTTCTTTACTACGTAAAACGGTTCGGGACCGCCTGACATGCTTAACGCGCACGATTCCACGAAGCTGGGCGTGTGCCCGCGCGAGCCGCGCTTTCACTGTCCCTTGGGGAACACTCAAAACATGGGCGGCTTCCTTCGTCGTTAAACCGTCGATATCGCGCAACTGAAATACTCTACGAAGCTTTGGTGACAGCCGCTGAACCCCCTCGACCAGCCGGTCTCGAACTTCGACAGCGGAGCAGACTTCTTCTGGACTTGGCCTCGAATCAGCTAACTGTTCCGAAAATAAGAGACCGTCTTGCCCATGTTCCTGGTCCAATGACAAGTCGCCACGGTGGCGGCGTAATCGCATCCGCGCGGCATTGATGACAATTGTCGTTAACCACGTAGACAGTTTCGCTTGCCCTCTGAACTGGCCCAAGTGCTTGTACGCGGAGAGAAGACCATCCTGGACCGCATCTTCCGCGTCTGTTGCGTTCCTCAAGAAATGGAAAGCCCTCTTGTAAAACAAAGGACGGCAGCGCGAGACGACATTGTCGAGTTCCTGAACGCGGTCGGCAAAGAAACCGGGCTGAACTGAGCGCTCACGTTCAATGACCATCTCCATCGCCGACATAATCAAGATGTCCCTTTCCAAGCAAATCAGCGTAGCCAGAAAGCCCGACTGCACCTTCGCCGTTACGCGTGCTACCTCCGCTGCAAAATAGGCCAAGCAATCGAATGACCAAAGCGATGAGCCAAGGGAATGCCGTAAACCGCTGACTGCAATAAAAAAGAGGAGACGATCACGGGCGATGGTGTTGAGGATGTCGGAGTCAGTCTCGACATTTGTCGACGATTTGTAACAGCCAGTTCGTGCAGACCCCACAGTTCAACGAAGGAGCACGAGCCAAGGTAAGGCAGGGTATTGGCCCTCAACACTGACAGCTGGACACACACGGCGCGGCCGTCCGCTGGAATTGTCTTCCGATTCTGATCGCAGCATTCTTGGCGGGCACGTTTCTCCTGCCCGTCAAAGCGCCTTTTGTTTAGAGAGTTTGGCACTTGACCTGCGGCTACAGCCATATTGGGCTCTTTGCGGAGCAGCAAGTCGCGTTCGGATAGTAGCTGGGACTCCGGCAGCCGCGACTAGAGAGGGAGCGAGGCGTGCATGCTGGAAAGCACTGTTGAGTTGCTGTGCGGTTTATCTTCGATCGCGCTGCTTTTAGTGATCGGTTTTTGTATTGTTGGCTCGACTGTTGCGGCTCTGCGAGCGGTCAGCCGGGGAAGCGCTACTGTGAGTAGGAGGAGGGAGGAAATCATTGTGGCTCAAGGAAAGCCCAAGAACTGGCGAGAGTTGTGCAACGCCGCGCTGGCGGCAAAAGACCCCGACGAATTGCTGAAGATCCTTCAGGAACTCAACCAGGCCCTAAAGCGCGAAGAGCAGGTCCGTCGTGATTTCAGGGAAGCCATGAGAACGACAAGTCCCAGGTGAAATCCGGTCGACAACCGCTTTCAGCCAATATCCCAGGTCAAAGGTTTCTATCGCAGGACTCGCGCATTTTGCAGATAGGTCCATCCGGTCGCAGAAACGCCCGCATCCGTCGCGACAGTTCAATAGTCGCGAACTGACGACGCGCCGAAGGTAGGGAGATTGGACGCATTCCAGCCGCCTCCCAGTGCCTTGATCAGAAGCACGCTCGCGTCCAACCGCCGCCGCAAGATATCGATGTCGTTTCGCTCGTTGGCGAGTTCGATCGTCTGCGCGGTGATGACCTGGAGATACGTGTCGACGCCACCCTTGTAACGGTTCGTGAAAATTTGCAGGGAATCCTGCGATGACGCGACGGCATGCCGTTGCTGTTGCGCTTCGTTCTCGAGAATGCGCAAGGCGGCGACATTGTCTTCCACTTCCTGGAACGCTGTCAGTGAGGTCTGGCGATAGGTCGCGACCGTGGCGTCGTAGTTCGCGCGCGCCGATTCGGAAGTGGCGCGACGGCGACCGGCATCGAAGAGAGTCTCGGCGAGGGCTGGGCCGACAGCCCAGAAGCCGCTCGGCCACGTGAACCAGTTTGAACCCTGCGTGCCGGCGAATCCCGCGGTTCCCCCGAGGGTCACGGTGGGAAAATACGCCGCGCGGGCGATGCCGATCTGCTGATTGGCCTCCGCCACTCTGCGCTCCGCAGCGGCTATGTCCGGGCGCCGCTGCAAGAGGTCGGAAGGGAGTCCGATCGGAATGCTGGGAGGCTGGTTGTTGACAGGTGCTACCGCCAGGCTGAAGTCTGCGGGCGACTTTCCGATCAGAATCGCAATGGCGTGTTCGAATTGCGCTCGTTGCACAGTCACATCCGTGTCCTGCACGGTGGTGGTATCCAACTGGGTTTGTGCTTGCGCAACGTCGGATCTCGGTGCCACGCCCCCTTTGAAGCGCCCTAGCGTGAGGTGGAGGTTGTCGGTATAGGCGTTTACCGTATTGTCAAGAAGTTGCTTCTGAGCGTCGGCACTGCGCAATTCGAAATAGTCCAAGGCGAGCTCCGCCTCGAGGCTGAGCTTGGCGGTCTCATAGTCGGCAGAGGTTGCCTGCGCTTCCTCTCGCGCGGAAGCGACGCTGCGCCGCACTCGTCCCCAAAGATCCAGCTCATAGGAAAGGTCCAAGGGCAGCTCCAAATCGCCCGTGCTGGCCTCTTGAATCTTCGCCGGAAAGTTCGGTGCATAGTCTGAACTCCTGGCGTAGCTGGCGCTCGGCGAGGTGGAGATGGTTGGAAATCGCGCGGCCCGATTGAAGCGAATCGCAGCACGAGCTTCGCGGAAGCGGGCTTCGGCAACTTTCAGGGTCTGGTTGAAACCCGCAATCTGCTCTTCCAGCTTATTCAGTTCCGGATCGCCAAAGATCTCCCACCAGTTTCCGCGGCTCCCCTGATCTGCAGGATTCGCGCGTTGCCATTGGTCCGACTCCTTGAATGAAGCTGGGACCTCTTCCTTATAGGTCGGTGTCGTGGGCACGTTGGGTCTGGTGTATCTGGGGCCGACCATGCAACCCGGGAGCAGCAACGCCAGAAGGAACGCAACAATGTGGGTGAGGATCGAGCGGGCGGCAACAAAGACCTGGTTCATTTTCCGGATCCTCCTACTGGTTTGTGGTTCACTCGGACGGGCATGCCCGCGACCAGAGAGTCCGATGGGTTGGCAATGACGGCGTCCGTGGGTTGCAGGCCTGAAAGGATTTCTACGCTATTGCCGTAGTCGCGACTGATCTTGACTGGAACCAACTCGGCTTTACCATTGCGCACCAGCCCGACCTGCAAGCCCTCTTTTCGGAAGATCAACGTATTCGACGGAATGGTTACCGAACGGGTTTGGTCAGGCAACTTGAGGTGCACAAAGACGTAAGCTCCTGGCAGGAGTTGGCCGGTCGGATTATCGACATCGACTTCGACAAGCAGCGTACGAGAAGCGATGTCAATAGAGTTGGCGTTGCGAACGAGAGTGCCCTGGAAGGTTTGGTCCGGGAATTCATCAAGGGTCAATGTGGCTGGCGCACCGGAGCGCGCCGCACGGGAGTACACCTCGGGGACCGAGACATAGAGGCGGAGCGTGTGAATGGCAGCGATGTGGAACAGCTCTCTCGGTTGTGTATTGGCCCCTGCATCGATGAGTGCTCCGATGTCCGTATTGCGTGCGGTGATGATCCCGTCAAAGGGGGCATATATCTTTTCGAACGATTGCAGCTGTTCAAGGCGCCGCACGTTGGCAGCACTGGATTCGGCCGCGGCTTTCAGCGCGCTGAGATTGCTGACCGCCTGGTCGGTTTCCTGCTGGGACACGGAGCCGTTGCTCACCAGGTCTTGCCAGCGAGTCGCAGTGATCTTGGCGATGTTCAGGTTGGCTTGCGCGGTATCCAGGTCCGCTCGAGCTTGAAGCAGCTGTTGGTCGACTTCCGGGGTTTCGATCTCCGCCAGCAACTGGCCTTTCTGCACGTGCGCGCCAATGTCGAAATACCAATGCTTGAGATAGCCATTGGTTCGGGCATAGATCGGCGCGTCACTGAAAGCCTGCGTATTACCGGGCAAGACAATTTCCTGTGTGGGGGCGCCTTCCTGCGGAAAAACCACGGCGACGGTGGAAACGGCGGCTTCCTGGGTTCGTCGCGTCAGACGCGATTCGGCCGCAGCACGCGAATGGATGCCCGAATAAATCATGAGACCAAGAACAACGATCGCGGCTGCCGCGACAAGGATGGCGGGTCGGCGGCGGACTGACGGCCGGGATGGGGAACCGTCTGGACTCGGTTGCATGTCTTGTGTCTCACTCGTTTCTGGATCCGGGCTGCTCGTCACATTTTCCTCACTCGGTATCATTCGTTTTCCTTTAATTCATGCTTGCGTTGGTTCCGGGCCATCCTGGGAGTGTTCTTGCACGGCCCGAGAATCAGATCGTCTGTGTAACAGGCTGAAAACGGCAGGGACGAAGATCAGGGTAGCCACAGTGGCGCACAACAGGCCTCCAATGACGGCACGGCCCAGCGGCGCATTCTGCTCGCCGCCCTCGCCCAGTCCGAGTGCCATGGGAATCATGCCGATGATCATGGCCAGCGCCGTCATGAGCACGGGCCGAAACCGAGTGAAGCCGGCTTCGATGGCCGCCTCGACCGGATCTCCGTGGTGCAGAAGCCGCTCTTTCGCGAAAGACACTACGAGTATGCTGTTCGCCGTTCCGACACCCATGCACATAACGGCGCCCATCAATGCCGGGACGCTCAGTGTTGTATGCGTGAGGAACAAGAAACCGACGATGCCGGCAAGCGCGGCGGGAAGCGCAGTGATGATGATGAAGGGATCGAGCCACGATTGAAAGTTGACCACGATCAGGAGGTAGACGAGAACGACCGAAAAGACGAGTCCACCCAGCAAGCCGAGGTACGAGTCGCGCATGGTTTGCAACTGGCCCCGAACGGTGACGAAGCTGCCGCGGGGCAACGACTTCCGGTTGGCATCGACAATGCGCGTGACCTCGCGGCCCACCGCTCCCAAGTCGCGGCCCTGGACAGTGGCGTAAATATCGACGACCCGCCGAATGTTGTAGTGGTTGATCACTTCCATCTCGCTCGCCCGGTTGATGGAAGCGACGTCCGCGAGAATTTCGGGGCGCGCGGCGGTCGCCGCATTGAGTGGAGTGTTCTGGAGGTCTTCCAGGGATTGAATCGAATATTGCGGAGTCTGGGTCACCAGGTTGTAGCTCACACCGTTCTTCCAATTCAAAAAGAACATGGGCGTGATCTGGAAACTGCCGCTAAGTGAGTTCAACAGGCTGTTAGCCACATCACGCTGGGTGTAGCCACCCTGGGCCGCCTTGGTCCGGTCCACGGCCACATCAAACCCCGGGTAGTCAAACGTTTGCTGTATGCGCGCATCGGCGATACCGGGAACGCGCTGAATTTCTTGCAGCATGCGGGCTGCGACTTCGCGATTGCCCTCAATATCGGCGCCCTCGATTTGAATATCGACGGGCGCAGGCAAGCCAAAGTTCAACACTTGAGTGACGATGTCCGAAGGCAAAAAGTAAAAAGTCACACCGGGGTATTCCTGTGGCAGCGTTTCCCGCAGGCGCTGCACGTAGTCCAGAGTTGCGTGGTGATCTTCTTTGAGAGACACCAGAATATCGGCGTCCGCGGTTCCAATCAGGCCCGACGTGCTGTGTATGAAATTGATGGTGCTGTAAGGCAGTCCGATGTTGTCGAGGATGTTGTCCACCTCGCGCTCGGGAATCTCGCGGCGTATTGTGCCTTCGATGAGATCGCACAACTTCGCGGTCTCTTCGATTCGCGTGCCGCTCTTAGCCCGGAGATGGAGGATGAATTGACCGTTGTCGCTGCTCGGAAAGAAGTCCTGACCGAGCCAGGGCACGAGGAGAAACGCCGCCGCGCAGGTGAGAAGAAAGCCGGGGACAAGAAGGGTCCGGCGGTGGACCAGCGTTGTGAGTAGGGAATGGTAGGAAGTCCGAAGCCATTCGAATCCGCGCTCGAATGCCAACTGGAATCGGACTAGAGGATTCCTTGAGCTGGCGCGGTCGTGCTGTTTTGCTTTCAGCAAATACATCGCCAGCGTAGGAACGAGCGTCCGGGACAAGATGTACGACGCGAGCATGGCGAACACTACGGCCTCGGCCAGAGGCACAAAAAGATATCTGGCTACGCCGCTTAACAGGAACATCGGCAAGAACACGATACAAGTGCAGAGCGTGGATACGAGGGCGGGAACGGCGATTTGTGCTGCACCCTCGAGGATGGCGTGGCGCTGCGCATAGCCTTCCTCGAAATATCGTTCGATGTTTTCAATCGTAACCGTTGCGTCGTCCACAAGAATTCCGACCGCGAGCGCCAGTCCTCCGAGCGTCATGATGTTGATGGTTTCACCCAGAAAACTGAGGATCATGACGGAGGTCAAAATGGATAGTGGAATCGAGACGGCAATGATCAACGTGCTGCGCCAGCTTCCCAGGAACAGGAGAATCATCAACCCGGTGAGACACGCAGCTATAATGGCCTCGCGGATGACTCCGTTCACGGAGCCTCGGACGAAAATGGACTGATCGGCCAGCGGCAAAATCTTCAGTTCCGGAGGCAGCGTCTGCGCGACACGTGGAAGCAGGTCTCGAATGCCTTTGACGACGTCGATGGTAGAGGCGTTGCCGGCTTTAAGCACTGAGACCAGAGCGCCGCGACGACCATCCTGGCGCACGATGTTGGTCTGTGGCGCAAAGCCGTCGCGCACGTTTGCCACGTCGCGAAGATAGATCGTGGAATTCCCAACGACCCTAACCGGGAGGTCGTTCAACTCAGGGACCGTTTTCGGACTGCCGTTCAACCGAATGTCGTATTCGAAGGGACCCATCTTTGCAGTTCCGGACGGCACAATGAGATTTTGCAGTTGCACCGCATTGAGAACATCTTGTGGCGCCAGCCCTTTCGACTGCATCAAGCCTTGATTTAAATCGACCATGATTTGGCGTTGCTTCCCGCCATAGAGGTAAGGAATAACGGCCCCAGGCACGGTCACCAATTGGGGCCTGAGGAAATTCTGCCCGAGATCGTTTAGCTGCTGCTCCGAGAGACCGTTTCCTGAAAGGCCCAACTGCAGAATGGGCACGCTCGAAGCGCTATAGTTGAGGATTATCGGAGGCAGAGTCCCCGGCGGCAGTTGGCGAAGGATGGTTTGTGATATCGCCGTCACTTGAGCATTCGCGGTGTCCAAACTCGCGCCATGTTGCAGGTAAATCTTGACGATGGCCTGGCCGTTTACCGTTGTTGATTCGATGTGTTCGATGTTGTCGACCGTAGTGGTCAATATTCGTTCAAAGTTGCTCGTGATCCGGCCTTCTAATTCTTCGGGATTCATGCCCGTGAACTGCCATGCAACCGAGATCACCGGAATATTGATGTTCGGGAAAATATCGGTTGGCGTGCGGAAGATCATGATCGGGCTCAGAACCAAAATCAGCACCGCCAGAACGATGAACGTATACGGCCGGTCCAGGGCGACACGAACAATCCACATAAACTAGAACTCCCCACACTCCGATCGCTAACTAATTCGCGCGAGGCACAAATAAAACAGACGAGACCTATTGGTCTCTTGTTGCAACCCGGTCGAATGGCTCGTCCCGGTGGGCAAATGCAACTGTCATGCCAAAGGGAAGTCAGGAGCTTCGTCTGCAATCTGCTGAAAGACAAAGTCATTCTCGAAAGGCTCATTAGCCTTCTCCGTGAAGAGTCGAAGTGTCGAGCGCTCTCCGACACCCTGGAACTTCGTCCAAGGGCATTCGGATCGAAACAATGCAGCGGAGCACAACAGCGAGTGCGAGGTGGGATCGCCTGCCCCGATGACTTTGCGGCTTGACACTACGCCGCGAGGAGCGTTCACTTGCGCAATCGGCTCTTGAGGCGAATCGAAGCCGACCGCACAAACTTCAATCGAACGCCTTCGTCATGGTTACCGGCTCCCGGGCGGAAAAAACCTGCGACCGAGCGGTCGCATGAACATCCAAGCTCCCAGAAGGATTGAAACAGCGCACCTCGAGGCGAAGAGAATCGTCACCTCTCCATCTCCGATTGTGAAGGGGTCGGTAGAGCCAGGACAGCAAAGCTATGGGCACTGACTCGCAGCTCACGTGGGGAACCGATACTCAGCGGTACGAGGCCTTGTTTCGCATCTTTGAAGCGCTCTCAACCTGTCGGGAACCGGAAGAGCTCTCACGAGTTCTCGCTGACCAACTCATCGAAGTAATCGCCTTCCATCATCTCGACGTAGTTGTCTTTAAGGACAATTCCAAAGAAATCGAATGGCATGTTTGGGGAAAGGGGCCGATTGCTTTCCCCGATCTGCCAATCGAGGAAACATCGATGTGGCATGTCTACCATACGCAGGAGCCGCTCCACATTGCCGACTATAACGGGGACCAGCGTTTCCCGCGCTTAAGGCAACTGCTCGCGGAGGCTGGTGTCGAACTCGGCTCACTCGTTCGTGTGCCGTTGACCACCGCGCACCGGCGCCTAGGAACGCTGGGCATTGCCAGTGAGCAGCGCAATGCGTACACCTGCGATGACGTCAAGTTCTTCGGGTTGCTTGCGCGTGGGGTCGCGTTGGCCGTTGACGACGGCCTTAATTTAAAGAAATCCCAATCTGCACGGTCGGAACTGGAACAGCAAAATGCTCGACTCAAGCTCCTGTTGGATTTGGCCAACAGAATTACCTCCAACCTCGACATCCGAGAACTGCTGCGCTCGATCTGCGCCAACGTTCGCGAGGTGATGCACTGCGATGCCGTGGGTGTTACCTTTCCAGATTCAGCAACTGGCACCTCTTTGGTTTACGCTCTCGACTTCCCAGCCAGCAGGGGATTCGTCGCGGAGGAGCTGCTCAGTCGGACAGATCGTGCTAGCGCGATCGCTCTTGAAACTCTCAAGCCGGTAATTGTGAACCAACCTGATGCGGCGACCCTAGGTCCTGAAGCGTACGAGAGAGGCGTTGGTGAAGGATTCAAAGCTCAGTGTAGGGTTCCACTAGTCAACCGTGGACGGGCGCTCGGCGTATTGTGCCTTGCCCGACGAAACGAACACCTCTTTAGCGAAGAGGACGCTGATTTTCTCAGTCAAGCATCGGGCCAGATAGCGGTCGCGGTTCAGAATGCGCTTGCCTATCGTGAAATCTCCGAACTCAAAGAGAAGATCGCCCGGGAGAAGGTGTATCTCGAAGAAGAGATTCGCAGCGAGATTCATTTTGAGCAGATCCATGGGAATAGTCCGGCACTGAAGCGCGTTCTGGAACTGGTCGAGAAAGTCGCGCCCAGCGATTCTACGGTCCTCCTGCTGGGCGAGACCGGCACGGGAAAAGAGCTGATCGCTCGCGCTCTTCATGATCATAGCCGTCGCAAAGAGCGTACCTTTGTCAAGCTCAACTGTGCCGCCATCCCCACCGGTCTGCTCGAGAGCGAATTGTTTGGACATGAAAAGGGCGCCTTCACGGGGGCAATCACGCAAAAGATCGGACGACTGGAACTAGCCGATCAGGGCACGCTATTTCTGGACGAAGTGGGAGACATTCCCATTGAAATCCAGCCGAAGCTGTTGCGGGCTTTGCAGGAGCGGGAATTCGAGCGGCTCGGCAGCACCCACACGCGAAAAGTAAGTGTACGTTTGGTGGCGGCCACGAATCGCGACCTGGAGAAGATGATTGCAGCTCGTGAATTCCGAAGTGATTTGTACTATCGGCTGAACGTGTTTCCGATCCGCGTTCCGGCACTACGAGAACGCATGGAAGATATTCCTTTGCTGGTTCGTTACTTCGTCCAAAAGTTTTCGAGACAAATGCAAAAGAACATTGAGGCGATTCCAGATGCCGCGATGAGGGGGCTGACCAACTGGGACTGGCCCGGAAACATCCGCGAACTGGAGAATTTGATAGAGCGAGCGGTGATTCTCACACGCGGCGCGTCCCTGGAGGTACCGCTAGCCGAGCTGCGCAAATTGAGCACGGACGGACCCGACACTCCCGCGGGCGGCACTGGGGCAGAAGACATTGGTCTAATTGTGCGAGAAACGATCAGCGCCTTGCGTCACGCCGCCGCGAAAGGCGATGCCTATAAAGATGAACATGATAATGGACAGCGCGAAGAGATCGTACGAGTGCTGCGCGAGAGCAAAGGCCGCATTGGAGGCTCGGACGGAGCTGCCGCACGTATGAGTGTCCGTCGCACGACGCTCCTGTCTCGTATAAAAAGACTAGGCATAAATCCAAAACAGTTTTACTGACCTGACCAACGTCGATTCCCCGGCCCACTCAAACTCTACGTATTCTGATCCAACTTCCTGGAGTTGTGTTCCGGGGTTGCTGAGGGTGACGTCGACAGTTTTGACATTGGTCTCTCCGACAGTCGAGCCCACCTTTACTTTCTTCGACTTACCGTAAGCGCACATTGGCATCAGCCTTGCCTCTCCGTGGTTGTCGAACTGCGACTCGCAATGTTGAAGATCTCAATCGTCGATACACCGGCACAGTGCCGGATCGTTCTCGAAGGAAAGCTGATCGCACCCTGGGTGACGGAGCTCAAGAAGACCTGGAAAGCACTCGCCGCCGATCTTGGTGGACGCGAGTTCGTCGTTGACATCGGCGACGTGACCGTCATCAGCCGAGAAGGAGAAAACGCGCTGCTGGAGCTCATGAGACACGGAGCACAGTTTCAATGTCGCGGAGTGTTTGCCAGACACATCGTGGAACAGCTCACACGCCGACACCAGAGCCGGGGGAGAAACTATTTCCCCCGCGATTCCGCGGACTCAAAACAAGCCAAGGACCAAGAGTGAACCCGATGGCGCGTCGATCATCTGTCGTGTTCGCCTCGACAGTTCTGACGCGAAGTTACATTGTGACCCACTTGCGTCTGGATTCAGCGATTTAGCACACAGAGAGTTTGGCATGGGCATTGCCTTCCCATGGAATCGAGGAGAAAGCAATCATGTTCAAGGTCACGACAATTACCAACCAAAGGCAGCGGGTATTGGCTCTCGAGGGCAGTCTTGTCGACCCCTGGCTGTCAAATCTTAAAGGAAGATGGGATGAGGAGCTCCGGGCACAGGAAGGCGCGATGTTCGTAATTGATCTGACGAAGGTCACGATCGTCAGTCAGCACGGAGAGAATATTCTGTTTCAGATGTTCACCGACGGAGCGCGCCTAGTCGGCAATAGCCCTTTCGCTCGAATGGTAATTGGACACGTCGAACGGAGACGTAACTTACAACGCGAGGAAAGAAAGGACAAAGCCGGTAGGCGGGCAAGCCTTGCTGCCGGTATCGTCATGCTCGTGGTGCTGGCCGGGAGGCTCTCCTGGGCGTCCACTCGGGAACAGCCCCCGAGAGCATCAGACGCACCAGTCGTCGAAAAGTTGATCGCAGGGGTCGCCGCTGACCACGCTCGGCTGAGTAATATCCCTCCGGTCACGCCTCAAATGCCGCGGGGGCCACTCGACGTTCTCAACGAGTACGAGCAAGAAATGACTTCGATCTCCGACGGGTTTTCGCAGGAATTGGCTCAGATTATCGTAGCCGTTCGGCTAGGCCAAATCAGCGCAAGCGAGAGTGAGGATCTCATTTGGGAGCGATATCAGATCGCCATCATGCAATTTCAAGCGTTTAGTGCTTTGCACTCTGCATTGCAACACGAA
>Ga0209530_1000467_pt1 | contig 28929 bp, 21 predicted proteins | sample BlaSpr_A8_Ref_O1_FD_187987 | JGI IMG/M metagenome (GOLD analysis project Ga0209530, IMG submission 187987) | Forest soil microbial communities from Thunder Bay, Ontario, Canada - Black Spruce, Ontario site 2_A8_Ref_O1 (SPAdes) (version 2) | ecosystem: Environmental > Terrestrial > Soil > Boreal...
AAAATGTTAGCAGTCGGGCACGATGCGAATGGCGCGGCTTGAGAGCCCGCGCTGGATATGGCAAATTCGAGAGGTGCCCCCTGAACTCTTCATCGGGATTTTCGTCTTCCTATTCGGCCTGATCATAGGCAGCTTCCTGAACGTCTGCATCGTGCGCATCCCCGGCGGAAAATCGATTGTGATGCCCGCGTCCGCTTGCCCAAAATGCGCGGCGCCCATTCGCCCGTACGACAACATTCCGGTCATCAGCTATCTGGTCTTGGGTGGAAAATGCCGTGCGTGCAAGACGCCCATTTCGCCCCTGTATCCGCTGGTTGAATTGCTCACCGGCATTCTTTTTTTGGCCTGCTATCTCGCGTTCGGTTTAACCATCGACGCTCTTAAATGGGCCGTGTTTTCCGCAATCATGATCGTTCTCGTTTTCACCGACCTCCGCGAACGCCTGCTTCCTGATCTGGTGAATTACACCGGCCTCGCGCTCGGACTTGCGCTTAGCTTTTTCACCAAGCCGACCGACGGCACCGCGCTGTGGATCGCCAATCATATTTTCGAGTTCCCTCCCCCCGCTCCGGTGCTCTCTTTCGCCGACGCAATCTTTGGCGCAGCTTTTGGAAGCGCGCTGCTTTGGCTCGTGTCGGAAGCCTACTTTCGGTTGCGCGGCCGAGAAGGCATGGGCCTCGGCGACGTAAAAATGATGTTGATGGCCGGAGCCTTCCTGGGAACGAAACGCACGCTGCTCACGATTCTCGCAGGTTCTTTGCTGGGCAGCGTTTTGGGCGTAGCCGTGATCGTGGCGCGGCGCAAGGAAGCCGACTACGAGTTGCCATTTGGAACATTTCTTGGAATGGCCGCATTGCTGGTGGTGTTTTTCGGCACGCCGGTCGTAAACTGGTATCAATCGTTGCTGATGGTGCGATGAAAATGAATACTTCCCTGATACTCTCGCTCATTCCCAAGCGTCCACCCGGCCCTCTGCCGTTCAGCCTGGGGTACGCCGCGGCGCTGCTTGTAGTACTTCTCCTCGGCGTCGTAGCGCTCTTCTACGTGATGCGCAAAATGCTGCACGATGATTCGCGCCCTCGGGGCGGCGATTGGGCAAGCCCGAATCCCGACACCGACAATGCTTCGGCATTCATGGCTGCCTCGATGCAGGGTGTGATTGAAAAATTGCGAGCGCAGGAAAAAGAGCTTGCCCGCTTGCATTTGCTGGCGCAGGAGCGCGCGCAGGAATCCGAGCGTCTGACGGAAGAGGTCACCCGCAATATGCCCACCGGCCTGTTGCTGGTAAATGCCACCGGAGCCATCAGCTCCACCAATCCCGCGGCCGAAGAAGCGCTCGGCATCCGGACTCTGCGCTACCGCTCGTACCAGGAAATACTCGGCGGAGATTCAGATCTCTCCAAAATGCTTACGGCCTGTTTGCGCGATGCCAAAACTTTTCAGCGCGGCGAAGTGGAGCACATGACCACCGATGGCGAAGTCCGCCGCCTGGGTGTGACCATCTCTCCCATCTACCGCACGGTACGAAATGCAACGCGCGCTAACGCGGACTCCTCCGTTCCGCCCGCTCCGGACATGAAAGTGAGCGGCGCGCTTTGCCTGATGAGCGATTTGACCGAGCTTAACGAGCTGCAGAAACAAATCCGCTGGAAAGAGAATCTGGCCGCGCTGGGAGAAATGTCCGCCGGCATCGCGCATGAATTCAAAAATTCGCTGGCTACGATTTCAGGTTACGCGCAGATGATTCGCAGCGAAGCGAAACCCGGCGAAACGCGGGAATCGGCCGAGCGCATTCTGGACCAGACCCGCGCCTTGACCCACGTGGTCACGGAGTTTCTGCGCTTCGCCAAACCGCTCGAAATTTGCTACGAAACCGTGCCCATGCAAATGCTGGTACAAAAAGTTGCCGAAGAGCTTCACGAAACGATCCCGGAGTGCGCCTTGCAGTTCGAAGGAACGTTTCAGGATTTGCCCGGCGACGAAGCGCTGCTTCGCCAGGCACTGCTGAACCTGGCGCGAAACGGCGCGCAAGCGGCAAAAGAGTCCACAAATTCTCCGCGCGTCACGATTTTGGGCACGATTGAAGATCTTGGCGGCCGAAAATGGCAGCGCATCTGCGTCGCGGACAACGGTCCCGGAATACCGCCGAATGACTTGCCTAAGATTTTCCTGCCCTTCTACACCACAAAGTCCGAAGGCACCGGCCTAGGCCTCGCCGTCGTTCAAAAAGTAGCGCTGCAGCACGCTGGAAGCATTGAAGCGCGCAACCGCCCGGACGGCGGAGCCGAGTTCCTGCTATGGTTACCTTTGCGGCAGGAGCCTACACCATCCCCGATTGCCTCCCGGGCGGCACGCATCTAAACTTGTAACAGGCATATTCAGGCAGGAATGCCTCTCAGGAGGCGATAATCATGCGAAAACATCTAAGCTTCGGCCTTGCGGCCGTAGCGCTGCTTTTAATCCCAACGAGCGGATTCGCTTACCAACAGACCCAATCTCAGCCGAGCCAGCAGCCAAGCTCCGCGCAGCCGCCCGCGCAGCCCGCTGCGCAAACACCGCAAACCGCTCCGGCGCAAAAAGACTCCTTGGTGGCAGCAGCGCGCCGCACGCGCGAGGAGAAGAAAGATCAGTCCAAGCCCGCAAAAGTTTTCACCAACGAGAATCTTCCGGACGTGGGCGGCATTTCCTCGGTCGGTGAAGCCGCTGCGCCTGGAGAAAATGGGGCAGGCACGGACGCCAACGCGCCTGCGGCAAACGCAGCTCCCGCGAATGATGAGAAAACCTGGCGCGCCAAATTTGCCACACTGCATCACAAGCTCGAGCAGGATGAGCAGGAACTGGACGTGATGCAGCGCGAGCTAGGCGTGCTGGACGTGCAGTATTACTCAAATCCGGTAAAAGCCATGCAGCAGGATTTGACGCGCGAAGACATCAACAAAAAAACCAGCGACATCGATGCCAAGAAGCAGAAGATTGAAGCCGACAAGCAGGCCATCTCCGATGCCGAGGATGATTTGCGCAAAGCAGGCGGCGATTCCGGCTGGGCGCGTTAGCACCTTTTGCCGATGGAACCTGTCCTCCTTGTTGAAGACAAAGCCGAGTTGCGGGCGATGTTGCGCAAGGCCCTCGAACGCAACGGCTACACGGTGGAAGAAGCTCCCGACGGAAATACCGCAATCGACAAAATTCGTAGCCGCCGTTACCTGCTGATTCTTTCCGATTTGAAACTGCCCGGAAATTCAGGCCTGGACGTACTCCGTGAATCGCGCCGCGTGGAACCCACTCTTCCCGTAATCCTGATGACCGCCTACGGCTCGGTGGAAGAGGCCGTCACCGCCATGAAAGACGGCGCGTTCGATTTCATTCAGAAGCCCGTGGACCTCGATCATCTGAAACTGCTTCTGGAAAGAGCCGCGCGCCAACAGGAGCTGTTGCGCGAAAATCTTCTGCTGCGCGAAGAATATGCCCTGCACTACGGTTTCCCTCGCATCGTGGGAGAGCATCCTTCCATGAAAGATGCGAGCCAAATGACGCAGCGTGTAGCTGCGACGGATTCCACCGTCCTCCTGCTCGGAGAAAGCGGAACCGGAAAGGAACTTTTCGCCCGCGCGGTGCATCACTTGAGCCCGCGCGCCAATCATCCCTTCGTGGCTCTGAATTGCGCCGCGATTCCCGAAGGCCTGGTGGAAAACGAATTATTCGGCCACGAACGCGGGGCCTACACGGGTGCAGGCGCGCGAAAAATCGGCAAGCTCGAGCTCGCCCATCGCGGAACGCTGTTCCTCGACGAAATCGGCGAGCTTCCCCTCGCCATTCAAAGCAAGCTCTTGCGCGTGCTCGAAGAAAAACGTTTCGAGCGAGTTGGCGGAACGCAGGAAATCGAAGTCAACGTGCGCATCTTGACCGCCACGAACAAAGACTTGCATGCCGCCATAGCCGAGAAAACTTTCCGTGAAGACCTCTACTTCAGAATATCGGCTGTGCCCATCACCATTCCGCCCCTGCGCGACCGCGGCGACGACGTTTTTCTTCTGGCCGAACATTTTCTGGAACGGTTCCGCCGCGAGTTTCGCAAGCCCGCCTTGAAATTCTCGCAGGAAACACGCGCGCGCTTGGTCACCTATGCATGGCCTGGAAACGTCCGCGAGCTGCAAAACGCAATCGAGCGCGCGGCGATTCTCGCGAACGGCCCCGAAATCGATGCCAGCGCCCTTCAGTTGCCTGCCGCCAAGCCATCCGCCGAGCAGCTTCCGGACGGAATGCTCGACGAGAAATTTCAGTGGGAAGGGCCGCTTGAAGATGTTTCACAGCGCGCCGTCGCTCACGTGGAGCGCTTCAAGATTCAGAACGCCTTGCGGGAATCGAAGTGGAATAAAACGCGCGCGGCCGAAAAGCTGGGAGTCTCCTACAAGACCCTTCTGCACAAAATCCGCGCATTGGGCCTGGAAAACTAGTTCCCGCCACAGCAAGGAGTTTCAAACAAAACTACAGCCTTCCCGCCGGAAATCATCATCGACTTAATTATTTTCCCCGTTCTCGGAAGCCTGCTCCGGCATGCGGGCCGAATGCAAAACAACGCAGCCGAAGTTCCAGGAATAAATCCGCACGTCGATGAATCCCAAGTTTTTCATCATCGTAGCCAGCTCAGTGCGGCTGGGAAATTTGGCAACCGACGCAGGCAAATACCTGTATGCCTCTTTGCTCCCGGAAATTATTCCTCCGACGTTGGGGAGTACATGGCGGAAATAAAGCCGAAACAGGCCCGCCACGGGTCCGCCCTTGGGTTCGGAGAATTCCAGAATACCCACCTGCCCATCCGGTTTCAGCACGCGCGCGATTTCACGCAGCCCGTTTTCATAATTTGCGAGATTGCGAAAACCGAACGCCGTAGTCACCAGATCGAAGCACGCGTCTGGAAACGGCAGGCGTAAGGCGTCCGACGCGACGAAAACCGCCGCGCGGTGATGCCGGCGGCCCTTCTCTCGCGCGCGATCGAGCATGGGCTGTGCGAAATCGCTGCCAACCATCGGGATCCGATACGCTCCGCGGTCGCGCAAGGCCTTCATCCGCACGCGCTCCATCGCGAACGTCAGATCCCCCGTGCCGCAGCACAGATCCAGAACGCGAGCATTCGTGCGGCGAAGAACTCGCTGGAACTTGCTGGCCGCCCGGCGCCGCCAAATGCGATCGACCGACAACGAAAGCAAATGGTTCAAGAAATCGTACCGCGGCGCAATCCGGCTGAACATTTTTTTGACATGCGCGGAAGCTTCGCGTTCGCTACGAGCGCCTTTGGGACGCGAACCCGGCGCTTGCGGCGGAAAAATCGGAGTGGTCATTATCGGCATGCGACTGTTAACCTCTGGCCTTCGCGTCTATCTCCGCCAACTCTGAAATCGTGCGCGCGATCAGCTTCCACGGAAGCTCCACACCGCGCTGTACTTTTCCAATGCGCCGCGGAAGCACCCACCGAACGCGACCGCCCCGCGCCTTTTTATCGCCCGCGAGGATGCGGCGTAATTGCGCGGCTCGAATCGCGCCCAGACGCGGCAAAGGCCCCACGCTTGACACCAGCCGGATCACACGCGTCGCTTCCGATTCCGGGATGCGCGCCGTGGCCAGCCCGAGCAGCGTAGCGGCGTATAGCCCCCAGCCGATCGCTTCACCGTGCAGAAAACGCCGGTAACCCGTGACAGCCTCCAGCGCGTGGCCAAACGTGTGCCCGAAATTCAGTATTTCACGGAGCCCGCTTTCGCGCTCGTCCTGCGCTACGATGCGTGCCTTAATGCGTATACACCGAGGAATCACCCATCCCAGCGCCGCTGGATCGCGCCGCAACAGCGCCAACATGTGCCGCTCGAGGAACCTGAAAAGCTCCGCATCCGCAATCGCGCCGTATTTAATTATTTCGTACAGACCCGATCGATATTCTCGATGCGGCAGCGTTGCCAGCGTCTCGAAATCGGCGATCACAGCGCGAGGCGGATAGAACGCGCCCACCAGATTTTTGCCTTCGGGCAGGTTCACGCCGGTCTTGCCTCCCACCGAGCTGTCCACTTGCGCCACCAGCGTGGTGGGAACTTGCACCAGCCTCACGCCGCGAAGATAGCTGGCCGCGGTGAAACCCGCCACGTCGCCCACTACGCCGCCGCCAACCGCGACGATCACGGCGCGCCGGTCCGCTCCAGCCCGGCTGAGCGCGCGACACAGCAATTCCACTGTTGCAAGATTTTTCGCCGATTCGCTGTCGTCGAAGAGAAACGTCCGGTTCGCGCGCACTCCCCGAACGCGCTTCCCGAGCGTCCGTCCCCAATGTCTCCACACCTTCGGTGACGAAAGCACGAAGATGCCGGTCGAATCGCCCAGTCCCTCGATCGCGGATTCTGCGCGCGCCAAGGCGCCGCGCGAACAGTACACGCGATATGCGCCGTGGGAGGATGGAATGCGGATGGTCGGCATTTGAAATGAAAACTGGCACTGCGAGCGGCCTAGTCCGCCTTAACGGGCCGCAACTGTACTCTCGGAAATAGCCGTTAGTGAAATTTCTTCTGCAGCTCAGCTACGGATTCCAGAATCACGTGGCCCACGATCGCAATACTCCGCGGGCTTACTTTGTCGAGTGTATCCTCCGCCGTGTGCCAGTATTTCGGATTCTGATATCCGTCGTAATCAATAATGTCAATTGCCGGCATGCCATGCGCTAGAAATGGCTGGTGATCGTCCGAAATATCCGTCTCGCGCGAAATAAAAATGTCCTGGTAGCCTAGCCGCGCCGCGGTCTTCCAAACAATATCGGTAAGCCATCGCGTCGAATTCTCTGCATTCTGGCGCGGGATTTCCAGATTGTACTGGCCAATCATGTCCGCCAGAATCACCGCTTTTACCCGCTTCAAGTCTCCCGAAACCGCAAGACTCGCCGCAAGTTCGCGGCTCCCATAGGTGTGGTCGTTGTCTTTGTCCCAGTTGATAATCGCTTCCTCGCCATCCAGAAAAGCGAACCACACGGCGTTCGCCTGTTTCTTGCCGCAGAGCAGGCGTGCCATCTCGAGCATCACTCCCGTGGACGACGCGCTATCCTCCGCGCCCACAAAATTCGGCACGCTGCCCAGCGAATCGTAATGCGTGAGCAGCAGAATAATTCCCTGCCCCGTTCCGGGTGTTTTCGCAATAATGTTCTTCATCGCGATGGATCCGGCCGGCGTGGACGCGTGAAAATCGTCTTCATCCACGGTGCACCCAAAGCTTTGCAGTTGCCCGCGAATGTAATCCTGCACGTGATGAATGCCTTCCGACCCCGGCGGGCGCGGCCCGAAGCTCACGATCTTGGCAACCTGATCGTACGCTTTCGCGCCATCGAACCCTCCCGTTTGCGAGGCCGGCGGCGCTGATTCAGCGGGTTTTGCCGCCGCCGCCGCGCCATTTTGGCTTGCCGGTGGCTGCGATGTGGTTGCAGCGCTTGCCGACGCCTCCGAGCGCGCGCCATCGTGGCTGCACGCGGCAACACCGATCGCCGCGATCAGCACACCAGCGAACACGAACCTGCGGCATGTATTCGGCATCTACTGCGCCTCCCCCGTGGCTACGTTCGCAGCCTGCTTCCGCCTCAACACCACGTATGAAACAAACACGCCGAGAAAATACAGCAAGATCATCGGCGCCATGAACACCAGCATCGTGGTGGCATCCGGCGTGGGCGTTATGATCGCCGCCGCAACCGTGATAATCACCATCGCATATCTGAAATTCTTCAGCAAAAATTTCGGCGTCACGATTCCGAACAGCGAAAGAATAAAAATCAGAACGGGCAGCTCGAATACCAGACCCAGCCCCAGCAGAATCATCAAGGTTAAATCAAAATATTCATTAATGCTGATCAGCGGCTTGATCGGCCCTTCATTCGCAAATCCAATCAGGAATTTCAGCGTCGTCGGCAGCATGATGAAATAGGCAAACGCCAACCCGCACAGAAAGAGAAACATCGAAGAAACGATGAATCCTGCCACCGCGTTGCGCTCGTGCTTGAAAAGTCCCGGCGCCACAAACAACCATACTTGATAAAGCACGTATGGCATCGCGATGGCGATACCCAAATACAGCCCCAGATTAATTACCAGGCTGACGTAGCCCGCGGGACTCGTGTAGTAAAGATTGTCAGCCAGACCCGCTGAACGCAGCGCCAGGTGCATCGGTTGCACGATGAACGTGATGAAATGCTTCGATAGCAGCAGCCCGATTCCCGCACAAATCACGATGGCAACGGCAGAGTGAATCAGCCGCGTTCGTAGTTCCACCAAGTGTTCAAAAAACGACATCCGCCCGCCCGGATCTTTGTCCGCGGCAGACGCCAAATTATCAGCAGGTGGCGTCGCGTTCGGATCAGTTTGTGCTGCCGCCATCGCTCCCCTTCTCGCGGACTGGCTTGGGCGCACCGCCTGCGCTCGCCTCGTCTAAGTCTACTTTCTTGCCCGGTGGACTGACCAAGGGCTCTTGCGGCAGCTTGACCACATCCGGCTGCGCATGGCTTGCGTCCGCCTGCGTCGCTCCGGTCGTTTCCGCCGAAGTATCCGCAGGCGTCCCGGCATTCTCTCCTGCTGATGGGTTCGAGGGCGCCACCGTCCAGCCGTGCGGCGCGTCGCTGGGAACAGTTCCTGCCGTGCTGGCGGAATCCGTTTGGGGCTGAGCGATTGTGGTCTGCGCGGGCGGAGCAATTGTCGTGCCCGCTCCCGTAGCCGTCTGGCGCAGGCTCGACTCGCGCTCGATATCGCGGAGATGGCCTTCGAACGTATGCTGCAGGTCCCCTGTAGCGCGCCGAAATTCTCCCATGATCTTCCCGAGATTCCGCGCCAATTCCGGCAGCTTTTCCGGCCCGAATACCACCAGAACCACGACGAAAATTATGACCAGGTGTGGAATGCTGAACATATGGGGTTACGTGCGCCGCTTCGCCTCGCGGTACCAGCTTATACTCAACCCGCCTTCTAAACGCTGTTTTTGCATAATATGAAGACGGCTCAGCGCCTGTCAAACGATCGAGCGCGCTCCCGGCGGAGAGCCGTTTATCGCATCAGTTTGTTAAACGCGAGTTCTCACTTCGCCTTGATCGAAAGCAGCTCAACTTCAAAAATCAGCGTGGCTCCGGGCGTTATATCGGGGCCCATGGCGCGCTGGCCATAGGCCAGGTCAGCCGGAACAAAAAGTTGCCACTTCGATCCCACGGGCATGAGTTGCAGTGCCTCCGTCCATCCCTTAATCACTCCGCCGACTGGAAACGTCGCCGGGCCGCCGTGCTTGGAAGAAGCGTCGAATTCCTTGCCATTAATGAGCGTGCCCTTGTAATTGCAGACGACGGAGTCAGCCGCGGTCGGCTTCGGCCCGGTCCCTGCGGTCAAAATTTTGTATTGCAGGCCGCTCGGTAGCGTAACCACACCTTCTTTCGTCTTGTTGGCGGCCAAAAATGCGTCGCCTTCTTTCTTGTTTGCATCTCCGGCTAGCTGCATCTTTGCCTCCTGTTTTTTCTTCACTTCCGCCTTGAGTACGTTTATCGCTGCCGTCGCTTCTTCTTCGGTCATCAGCGTCTTGCCGCCCGCCAATCCGTCTTTTAATCCTCGCGCGAAAATATTCGGGTCAATGTCTATAGCGTCCTTTTGCAGGCCTTTCCCCATGTTCATGCCGACGGCGTAGCTGGCTTTGTCTTTGTCCGTCTTCAGCACCAGCGGAGTCGCGCTTTTCGCCGCTGTCGCATGATGAGTTGTCCCCGCAGCCGCTGGTGCCTTCGCCGCAGGCGCTTGCGACGCCGGTGCCTGTGCCGTAGGTGCTTGTGACGGAGACGACGCCGGAGTCTGCGCCATCGCATTCCCAACCAGCAGGATGCTCGCTGCCAATACAGTTACCGCCGTGATCGCTAGTTTTTTCATGAACGTATTCTCGCACTGGCGGGAAGAATCCGCAAACCGGCTCGTTTCCCTCGGCCACCGGCAGCACTATAGTCCTCCGCCGGATGCCGGCCCAAACAACCTATTTGGCGCGCCTGCGTCGAACAATTTATGTTTCAATACCTCCTTGCGGGCAGGGGAAAACCCGCCCGCACGTAAGGCTATATGGAAACACTTGCCCAGGATGTCCGGTATGCACTCAGGACGTTAAGGAAGGCTCCCGGCTTCGCCATTGTCGCAATTCTCACTCTAGCCATGGGGATTGGTGCCTCCACCGCGATTTTCAGCGTTATGGAAAACATCCTGATGGAGCCGTTTCCTTACCCCGATGCGCAACGCTTCATGGCCATACAGATCCACGACACGGAGAGAGATGAGCCTGGCGGGCGCGGCGACTTCAGCGGGCCGGAATTTCTGGATTACGCGGCGCAGAATCATGTATTCGACCGCGCCATCGGCGACGACAGTGTGGACCTCCTATACCGCGCCGGCGAGGGGACGCTGCGCTTCCAGGGAGATTACGTCACGCCCGGGACATTTGAATTTTTCGGCATGCCTGCGCTCCTCGGCCGAGTAATGCAGCCGGCGGATTATGAGCCGGGCGCGCCTCCCGTTTTCGTTCTGCGCTACAGAACTTGGGTCAAGGACTTTGGCGCCGATCCAGCTATCCTGAACAAGAATTTCGTCCTGAATGGCACGTCGCGAACGCTGATCGGCATCATGCCCCCGCGCTTCTCATGGGGCGATGCTGAAGCGTGGGTTCCCGAGAAGCCCAGCCGCGCGGCTGCGGCCAAGGACCGCTCCGGAGCTTTCACGCGTTATTGGTTTTTCTTGGGACACCTAAAGCACGGCGTTTCGGTGAAGCAAGCCGAAGCAGATTTGACTGTCGTGGCTAACCAGCTCGCAACCGTTTACCCCAAAGATTATCCAAAACACTTTACCGTCGAAATTCACTCGCTGGCGGATTTGGTCGTCGGGCAATTCAGCAAAACTCTTTATCTCGTGCTTGCAGCCGTCGGGCTGCTTCTATTAATCGGTTGCGGAAACGTGGCGAATCTTCTTCTGGCTCGGGCCACAACGCGTGAAAAAGAATTCGCCATTCGCTCCGCGCTCGGCGCGAACCGCCGCCGTTTGATCAGTCAGCTTCTGGTGGAGAGCTTAATTCTGGCGCTGAGCGGCGCACTGCTGGGAACGTTGCTGGCATGGGTTGGTTTGAAATTCATCGTGGCGCTGGTGCCGCAGGACATTATCCCCTCGGAAGCGGTCATCCGGCTGAACACGACAGTTCTACTCTTCACGCTGGGCGTAGCTATCGTTACTGCGCTCCTCTTTGGCCTGGCCCCCGCGCTGAAGGCCGCCCGAAAAGACTTGAATGAGCCGCTGCGCAACACCGGCAAAGGGTTCAGCGGCGGCTTCCGTCATGGAAAATTCCGCAATGCGCTGGTGGTCGCAGAGGTCGCTCTTTCGCTCACGCTTCTGGTAGCTGCGGGGCTCTTGATGCGCAGTTTCATGGCTCTTCGCGAAGTGCATCTGGGATTGCAACCGGATCATATTCTCGTCGTACGATTGCCGCTCCCAGTGGAACGCTACAAAACTGCCGATCAGGTCGCGGGTTTTTACCGGCCCTTGTTGCAGCGCTTGAAAGCGCTCCCCGGTGTCGTGGCCGCCACTGAGACCAGCACTCTTCCTCCTTACGGCGGAATCGAAAGTGAAATCGAAATTCCCGGAAAGACGCATTCGGAAAAATGGAATGCCATCTTCCAGCTCTGCAGCCAGGAATACTTCCCGCTTCTCAAAATCCAGTTTCTCGATGGCAGATCCTTCAACGAAGCAGACGTCAATAGCGCCCGCAAATTAGCGGTAGTAAATCAGAAATTTGTGAAAAAGTATTTGCCTGGAGAAAACCCCCTCGGCAAGCAAGTGCGCATAGCGCAGCTCTCTGAATTTGATGACAAAGTGGCCGACCCGATGTTCGAGATTGTCGGCGTAGTAGCCGACGTCAAGAACGACGGTCTTCAGAACCCAGCCGGGCCGGAAATCTGGGTACCGTATACCGTCACCGGCTCGGCGTTCCGCGGCATCATGGTTCGCACCACGCAGGAGCCGCTGTCCATGATGAACGCCGTCCGCCACGAAATCTGGGCCACCGACTCCAACGTCGCCCTCACATTATCCGGAACCCTCGAAGGCTACATCAGCCAGTGGTCCTACGCCGGCCCGCGCTTCGGCTTCATACTGATGATCATTTTTGCCTCCATCGGCCTGATCCTTGTCACTATCGGTGTTTACAGCGTGCTCGCCTACACCACGGCGCAACGCACCCAGGAAATCGGAATTCGCATGGCGCTCGGCGCCGAACGCTCCGACGTGCTGGTAATGGTCATACGCATGGGCCTTCGGCTAGTGGCTATCGGCGTGGGACTGGGATTGCTCGCTAGCATCGCGTTAGCAAAAATCATTGCGACGCAGCTCTGGGGAGTTTCGCCTTACGATCCTTGGACTCTGACGTGTGTGCCGGTCGTGCTACTCGTTACCGGCCTTGTGGCTTGCTGGCTGCCCGCTCGCCGTGCCGCGCGAGTAGATCCGTTAGTCGCGCTGCGGCATGAATAATGGCGTGCCAGGGATAATCAGAAGCGCTCGTCAGCGTTGGCGCTGATTCCAGACTCGAACGGCTTTGATTCGTGTCGATGCGAGAATATCTGCCGACTTGACGGCGCAGATAGCCAAGAGCCAGCTTCTCATCGAAAGTAGCAGGTGAAATTTTTCCATGTGGTCTAGCGGAACCAACCGGAATCTGCCCCGGCTTTGCGCCCCTCTTCCGCCAGGGCTTCCAACTGATCTTGCAGCTTGGCTTTTTGCCCTTCGATGTCCTTGATTTGGCGGTTCCGATCCTCAATGTAAATTACGCCCGCGGACGCCCCGCTCATCGGATCAATGGTGACAGCACCTTTCGCCTTAATCTCTTCCTGAATTCCGGCGATTTGCTGGTCCAACTGAGCCATTTGATCCCGGATCCCTTGCGCTCTGCCCCGCCAGTACTGTTCGTCATTTTTTCCAGATGACGCACCAGCGTTCCCGCCGGAGTTGGCGTATGAATTTCCTGAACCGGCTGAAGCTCCGCCCGAACTCCCCGATCCCACGGAGGAAACCCCATGGCTCGATAGCCCGAACAACTTATCCTCGGTGTAAACCTTGGTAGCCGCTGAATTGGCCTTTTGCGCCTTCGCTTTGCGTGCAGCGTCTGCCAGCGATTCCTGCGCCGGGGCCGATTGGTCCTGCATCTGCGGCTCGGATTGCGAAGGTGCTTTGGTTTGCGCCTGCGCCGCGGCCGGATCCGTCGCTGGCGCCGCTGAAGGCGTCGTTGATTGCGATTGACCGAGCGCGGCCGGCGCGAAGTTCAGCGCCAGGATCAACAATCCAACCGCGGTTCCCGGAAACCTTAGAGTTCGTGTCTGCCAACTCGGGATGTAAACGGCCGCCTCGGCAGGCAAGAATTTCGGTGACACAGTATTCTCACGCACGTCGCTCATCGTTGTCTCCGTTCTGGAGTTTCAGGACCTTAAGACAACGGTATGTCCCCCGTCCGGCGCGGTCAACGGCCTCCCATATCACGCGTATCGCCCGGGTTACCTGTACGGACGACCAGCCGATAGCGCATCGACGTTCTCACTTTCCGGCAGACCGGCTTATCGTTATACTCTGCCCTTGAACCAGCCCGAATCAGGGCGATCCTGCGAGTGACTCCATATGCCCGAAGAGAGACTTCGCGTCCACTTTAGCGACTACCTAAGCAAAGCCGAGGTGGTCGTCTACACCATCCTCGCGGTGTTGCTTTTTGTTACTGCGCTCGCGACCAGTGCAAACGCCGGCAAACTGCTCTGGGACGGCATCTTTCACTTGACCATCGCCACCCAGACGCTTGTGGTGCTCGATCAACTGCTCGTTGTACTTATGTTGGTCGAGATTCTTCATACCGTGCGCATCTCCATCCATTCTCATTATCTGGTTACCGAACCGTTCCTCGTAGTGGGTCTGATCGCCTCCATCCGGCGCGTCTTGGTGATCACCTTGGAAGCGGCCACCCTCACGCAAGGCGGGACATGGACCCCAGACAATGCAAGCATATTTCGAGCCAGCATGGTCGAACTCGGATTGTTGGGATTCCTCATCCTCGTTTTGGTAACTTCCATTGCCCTTCTGCGCCGCTATGCACCCTCGCCAAAAGGCACGGAACACTAAGAGCTTCCCGTGGCTTTGAAAGGGTGAAAAGCTTTTGGATTTTTCCTTCGCGTGCTGGTAGTGGCAGCCCTGCTCGCAAGTTTTGTGCCCGCGCGCCAGCCGCGTAGACCCAATGACAGCCTTACGCCAGGACTAGCCCAGCGGACATTTCGGCTCGCGCTTCACTCATAGCGTAGCGCGACTAGCGGATCCACGCGCGTCGCTCGCCGCGCTGGAATGTACGCTGCGGCCAGGGCCACCAGCGCCAACAGCAGCGCCACGCCTCCAAACGTCAGCGGGTCCGTCGCGCTCACTCCGAACAGCACGCTGGTCATCAATCGCGTCAGCCCTACCGCGGCGGCAAGCCCCACCGCAACACCCGTCAGCGCCATCTTCACGCCATCGCCGAGCACCAGCCGCATCACGTCACCGCGTTGCGCGCCCAGCGCAATTCGTATCCCAATCTCGCGCGTTTGTTGCCCCACCAGGTAGGACACCACTCCATAAATCCCCATGCTCGAAAGCAGCAGCGCGAGCAGCGCAAAAGACCCCAGAAGAATCATGGAGAATCGCCGGCTCGCGATAGAACTTGAAATAATCTCGTCCATCGTCTGCGCCCCTGCGACAACCTGCTCGCTATTCACTTGTTGCACCGAGTGGCGAATCGAATCGAAGAGCCCCGGCGCCGGACCGCGCGAACGCACCACTGCCCCCATGCCCATCGGCGCGAGCGCCATCACCTTATCCGGCAATTGCATGAACGGAAAGTAGAGCTGTGCTCGAAGGCTCTCCGTGTCGTCCGTATCAAGCCCCCACTGCTTCACATGGCCGGCCACTCCGACAATCTCCGCCTCCATGTCCCCCTGGCCAATCTCCAAAAATAGACGCTTGCCGATCGGATTTTCCTTTCCGAAATATTTCTGCGCCAGCACCTCGTCGACGACCACAACTTTCGGCGCATTCTCGTCGTCCTGCGCGGTGAAAAAGCGCCCGCTGCGCAGCGGCGTTCTCATGATCTTCAAGTATTCGGGCTCGACCACGTAATCGATCGCCCAGTTCATTTCGTTTCGCGTCGTCGGCTTCGGTTGTCCGTCCATCCAGAACAGCCACTCATCGTCGCCGCTCATGGGAAACGCTCCCCAACTCATTGACGCCCCTTGCACACCGGGAGTAGCGGCAATCGCGGCGTCCGCACTGCGAAAACCAGCGCGAATTGCGGCCGGACTCGTCATCAGACTCGCCGGCGAAAGAGAAAAACCAAAGAACATCACGTTTTGCGGATTGAACCCCGGATCCACGTTCCATAGCTGCTCCAGACTGCGCAGCGTAAGCCCCGCGCCTATCAGCAGAACGAGCGCGAGCGCCATTTCCACCACCACCAAAACGCCGTGCGCGCCCTTTCGCGCACCGCTCGCTCCGCGGCCGCCTTCCTTCAAACTATCGTGCACGTTCGTGCGCGAAATTTTCAGCGCGGGAGCAAGGCCGAAAAGAATTCCCGCCAGCAGAGCAATTGACGTTGTGAAAAGCAGCACGCGCAGGTCAATGCCCACTTCACCGGCTCGCGGTAAAGTCTCAGGAAGCCCTTTCAGGGCCGCGTGTGTTCCCCAACCAGCGAGCAGCAAACCGAGCGCGCCACCCAGAATTCCCAATAAAACGCTTTCGGTCAAAAGCTGGCGGATCAAACGCGCTTTCCCTGCTCCCAGCGCCGCACGCACCGCAAATTCGCTTGCTCGCCCGCTAGCCCGCGCCAGCAGAAGGTTCGCGATATTCGCGCAAGCGATTAGCAACACAAAACCCACCGCGCAGAACAGCACCAGCAGAATCGGTTTCACATCGCCGAGCATCCGCTGCTTGAACGGAATCAGCGCGGCGCCGATTCCTTTATTCACTTCCGGGTAAGCGGCTGCAAGATTTCCCGTCACTCCGGAAAAATCCGCGCGCGCCTGTCCAAGAGAAGCGTCCGGCTTCAGTCGGCCAATTCCGTGGAAGCCCAGTCCCGCTCCGCGGTCAAACAGCAAATTGTTGTTCCACTGCACCACCGGCGCGTACACGTCAACAGCGCTGAAGCTATCGAGTTTCAGATCGAAGTCCGACGGAATCACGCCGACAATCGTGAATTCCTTGCCGTCGAGCGTAAGGCTCTTGCCAACCACGTCCGCCTCTCCGCTCAGCTTCCGCTTCCAGAAGCCCGCGCTAATCATCGCCACCGGAGCCGCGCCAATCTGGTCGTCGCCTCGCACGAAATCTCGTCCCGTTACCGGCTTCACTCCCAGAATTGAAAAAAAATCGGGCGTAACAAATTGCCCCTGGATCTGCTCCGCTTCGCCCAGGTTGGTCAAGCTGAAGGAATAGCTCCGCGAAACCGCCATGGACGACAGCGTGTGATTTTCCTTTTGCCAATCCAGGAAGTTCGGATACGAAATGGAGCCGGTGTTGAAATTCGGCTTGCTTTCGTGCAGCGTCACTAATTGTTCGGGATGCGGATACGGCAGCGGATTCAGCAGCACTCCGTTGATTATCGAGAAGAGCGCGGTGTTCGCTCCAATGGCAAGAGCAAGCGTCAGCACAGCGATAGCAGTAAATCCCGGCGTCCTGCGCAGCATGCGGAAACCGTAGCGAACATCCTGCGCCAGCGTTTCGAAAAAACTCACGCCGCGAGCGTCGCGGCATTCTTCTTTGATCTGCTCCTCTCCGCCGAATTCCAGCCGCGCGCGCCGCCTCGCTTCCTCGCGCGGCAGTCCCGCTTGCACGTACTTCGCAACTTGCTGCTCGAAATGAAACCGCAGCTCGTCGTCCAGTTCACCCTCCACGGCGTCGCGCCGGAACAGCGCCCGCAGCCGAATCAAAATGTCGCTAAACATCTTCCACTCCTTGAGTGATTGGGCCTGTGAAACGCCCTAAGCCGTCTCCAGCACTTGCGCCACCGTTCGTCAGGGCACGACTTTTTACCCTGAGCTCGCGAAGGGTAGTCGTGCCGTAAACGCCGGAAAAACCACCGGCTTTAGCCGCTGAGGCACTCCCTACGCCGTCTCCAGCACCCGAGCCACCGCTGCCGCCAGTTTCTTCCAGTCGCTCTTCTCCGCTTCGAGCTGTTTCCGCCCGCTGGCAGTCAGCTCGTAAAATTTGGCGCGCCGGTTGTTCTCCGACGCTCCCCAGCGCGCTTTGATCCACCCGCGCCGTTCCAGCCGATGTAGCGCCGGGTACAACGACCCTTGCTGCACCTGCAACACTTTGCTGGAGACTTGATGTATGCGCTCGGAAATCGCCCACCCATGCTCCGGCCCCAGCGCCAGCGTCCTCAGTATCAGCAGGTCCAACGTCCCTTGCGGAAGCTCGATCCTTTGTTCGGCCATGCCTTCCCCCATCACTTCTACAGGGACACGATACAGAATCTCCTGTCGAAGTGCAAGAGGAAAGACTCCACTCCGCCGGCTTGGGCACCGGATGGACGGCGTTCAGTGTCGGAAAGAAAAACGGGCCTGCACCGCTATGGCGCGTTAACTGCGGTCTTCGTTGACTCCTCCAGACTCTCCAGCCTAAGATGCTCGTCCAATGGCCGAGTCTTCAGCTCTGATTGGACGAACCATCTCGCATTACCGCATCGTCGAAAAACTTGGCGGCGGCGGAATGGGGGTGGTGTACAAGGCCGAGGACACGAGCCTGCGTCGATTCGTCGCGCTGAAGTTTCTGCCGGACGAAGTTGCGCGGGATCCGCAAACTCTTGAACGGTTCCGGCGCGAAGCGCAAGCAGCCTCGGCGCTAAATCACCCAAACATTTGCACGGTTTACGAGATCGGGGAGGAAAACGGGCAAGCCTTCATCGTGATGGAGTATTTGGACGGTGTCACGCTGAAGCACCGCATCGGCGGCCGGCCGATGGAAATGGACACCGTCCTCGATCTCGGCATCCAAATCGCGGACGGCCTCGACGTAGCTCACGCCGAAGGTGTCGTCCACCGCGACATCAAACCTGCAAACATTTTTGTCACCAAGCGCGGCCACGCCAAGATTCTCGACTTCGGCTTGGCCAAGCTGGCGGTATCGCCTCGCATCGCGCAAGGCATCGGAGTTTCGTCGATGCCAACCGTCGCGGCGGAACTGCTGACCAGCCCCGGCGTGGCAGTTGGCACCGTGGCTTATATGTCGCCGGAGCAAGTACGCGGCAAGGAACTGGACGCGCGCACCGACCTCTTTTCATTCGGCGTGGTGCTCTATGAGATGGCCACCGGCGTTCTGCCCTTCCGCGGCGACACATCGGGAGTGATAACCGACGCGATTCTGCATCAAGCTCCTGTCGCTCCCGTGCGGCTGAATCCGGAAGTCCCGGCGAAATTCGAAGACATCATCAACAAGGCGCTCGAAAAAGAGCGCGACTTGCGTTACCAGTCTGCGCCGGAAATGCGCACGGACCTGAAGCGCCTGCGTCGCGATACGGATTCGGGACGGGTTTCATCTCCCTCCGACAGTTCGGCACGCGGCATCGCCGCCGCGCCTTCGAGCTCCTCCGCGGCAATTCCCGCCGTTGTCGATGCCTCCGTAAAACCAGCGGCCAGCGGTGGAAGCTGGAAATATATCCTCGCCGCGCTGTGCGCCGTCATCCTCCTTGGCGCGGCGTTCGCGGCGTATCATTTCTGGCCCCGCGGCGGCGCGCCGAGCGCAATAGGCCAAGTGAAGAAAATCAGCCACTGGAATAAGCCCATGCAGGACGCCACTCTATCGCCGGACGGCCACACGGTGGCGTTCGGTTCGCCCGTAGGCGGCACGTTCCAGGTGTTCGTCATGCTGACCTCGGGCGGCGACCCGCTCCAACTCACCTCTGACGAGGGCGACAAGGAAGTAGCCGGCTTTTCGTCTGATGGCGGGGAGATTTTCTACGAGCGATCACTCGGCAATTTCGAAGTCTGGGCTGTCCCCACGCTCGGCGGCGTACCTCGGAAAGTTTTGGAAGGTTTTGCGCCGGTTCCGTCCTTCGATGGCAATTCTCTTTTCTACTTGAGCCGAGAGTCCCGCGCGGTGCTGCGCGCGGACAAGTCCGGAGTCGGCGCAGAGCAGATCTTCAAATTCGACCCCGCCGACGGTGATCCGATTGCGATGCTTCCTTACCCGGATGGCGATGCGCTACTGGTGGCTACGGTGCGATCCGTGGACGGTGACAAGCACCTTCACAAGGTGAGCGTTTCAACTCACACAGCCACGGATCTCGGTACCGTGCCGGGAGATGTCGGCGGTGTGTGGGACGAACCTGGAAAGTCTCTGCTTGTCATTCATACAGTTAACGGACTCACGAATATCTGGAAATATAATTTGGCAGACCGCTCGTTGACGCAGGTTACGTCGGGAGCGGGCCCGGACTTTTCGCCTATGCCGGATCCTGCAGGGAAAGGTTTTTACTACATAAATGGGAAATCGTCTGGTTTTCTCACCGCTTACAATGTTCGTTCAAAGCAATCCGTCGATATCGCATCGGAGACTGCCACGCAACCTTCGATTTCGCCGGACGGCAAGCGCGTGATGTATGTCACTTATCCCGAAGAGGGCCGTGCGGAACTCTGGGCATCGGACCTGGACGGAAAGAACCGAGTGAAGATAGCAACTTCTGAACAATTGGGGACAGGAACTTGGTCACACGACAACCGCCAGATTAATTTTGTGGACAATTCGAAGGAGCCTGCGCGAATTTATATTGCAGGCGGGGACGGCAGCGCGGTTCGCGAACTGCCGTGGAACGTCGCATATATCGCGTCGAGTATATGGAGCATTGATGATCAGGCCCTTTACATCAGTACGCTCCAGCCGCCCTCGAAGATAACCACTTGGAAAGAAAATATCGACGGCTCAGGCTTACGTGAAATCTCGGGCTCCTGTGCGTTTGCGGGCGACGTGAGTCCGGATGGAAAATACTTGATCCAGTTTCAGCCGAGAGGTGAGCGAGCGGGAATCTATCAGCTTTCTCTCGCCGACAACAAATGCGCTGCGTTGATTCCGGGTGCTTTAACTTTCGGCACCTTATTCGCCTCGGATGGGAAGTCGATCTTATACGCGGTGGCCTCCCGCGGAGACATGACCGTCTATCGCCAGCCATGGCTCGACGGCAAGTTGACCGGTCCCGTGCAAGTCGCGCTAAAAGTTCCCTTCGCCTTCAGCATTTCCTTCGGTGGAAACGCCTACGATTTTTCGCGCGACCTTTCCACTGTCGTCTATTCCCGCCCCGGCGGCCAGCACGACCTGTATTTCCTGAGCCAGAAATAACTCATGGTCGAACCACAGTGGGAGCCCCTTTCCTTAGGCGCTGTTGTTCTTTACGCAAGCCCAACGGGTCGTGCGTTGCACCCAAAAGCGAAATGCTCACCGGCGGGTGGCCAATCCCTCAATTACACACCTCACGTCAACCAAAGGCACCGATGGAATTTGCGGGTGCCGCATTCTTTGCGTTTTTCTTTTCTGCAAAGGGTGCGACCCTTGCTGCACCTGCAAAACTTTGCTGGAAACTTGATGGATGCGCTCTGAAATCGCCCACCCATGCTCCGGCCCCAGCGCCAGCGTCCTCAGTATCAGCAGGTCCAACGTCCCTTGCGGAAGCTCAATCCTTTGCTCTGTCATGCCTTCCCACATCGCTTCTACAGGGATACAATACAAACTCTCTTGTCGAAGCGCAAGAGGAAAAAATCTACCCCACCAGTGAGCGACCGCGGCTCAGGCGTCGAGCGAAATACCCCCAAATCGAGGCCTCCCCGCAGTCGAAGTGTAAAACCCGAAAATGGCGACAGCCAGCATGAGGCAGAGCACGAAAATTGTAGGTTCCGCGTACCAGGCCGAAAAATGCGTTGTTAGAGGAAACACACCCAGGACATTAAAAGTACAGAGCTCCACCATTAGTGCGAGGAGCCCGAAGCGAATCAGAAGCACCAGGGCGACACTCCAGAAGAGGACCTCGAAGATCGAATCCCGAACAAGGTGATCCCCGAATAATAGCGAGATCGAGGAACAGAGCAGGATCATAATCAGGGCCGCCAACCATTCCTTGCGCAGCAGCAGCCGGATGAGAAAGAAAATAAAAAACAAGAAGAGCGAAATTGCAAAATGAAGCGCAACGTTCCCCAGAATGCCGGTTACCACGTTGAGAGGACTCGACAGGCTGTCATAACCCACTGCGGCATCCGGCTCAAGCGGCATCTTTCCCATCCAGCCTGGGATCAAGTTGTTTATACTGCCCGCAACCACGCAAAAAACTCCCATAAGGATTCCCACCAGCACATCGCGGCCGACTACGGAATCTCGCATCTGTCCCGCCAGCAATCGGCTCCAGGAAATCAGCGAACTTGGCCAACGCCTGCGAACATACGGTTCGAGCGCGACATACAGCAGCCACGAGATTGCCCCAAAGATCAGCCCCCACCCGGTTGCACGGAAAAGAATCGTGAGTTCCGATAGTGTCGGAACATGGTGCTCCGTTAAACCCTCCGCGCTGAACATTAGAAGGAAGACGAGCACAGCCAACCGGGCCGCACCACGTCGGTCGCCTCGCCCGGAGCGGACGTTGCTCCGCGCCATCACGATTCCCATCAGGACGATCGAGAAATACACCGTAAGAAAGATCGCGATTACGATCGATTCCCATATGCTTTTTTGTTCTTCCTCCATACGATCCGGTTTGGTCCAGGGGGAAACAAGATTGAAATAGACCGGCTTACCGCGATACGCCGCCGCTTCCACGCGTAACGGCAATTCGGGATGTCCGGGCCAGTTTCCTTCCCATGCTGCTCGTGCGTCGCTTGTTATGAGCGGCGTCCATTGCGGCGGTACAGTCTTAAACCTGTTTGCGTCCAGCCCAGCCGCGCCAAACAGGCCGCCCCAATTCGGCGCGGTTTCCGCCTCCGCCGAAGTGTCGAGCTGTGGTGGCACGGCCTCAAATTTCAGTAGACGTCCCTGTGGATCGAGGAGTATCTGGCACATCCCTGAAATCGAATTTGGAGGATCGTCCGGATACACTGAACTACCGAGGGAAAAACTGTCGGTGGACATGAATTGCGGACTCTCCCGATACCAAAACATGATGGTCGGAGGCACGCCGGAGGAAAGATTGTTCCAGCGCGTCAGGCTGCGGTCATTCTTCTTGATGTAGTTGATGTATCCCGAGGAAACTCTAAAGGAGTAAGCAGTATCCACCGGCGCGGCTGTGTAACCAAATTCACGGGCCATGTCGCGGGATTTTGCCGCCAGCACTTCGGGCGGGCTTGGCAATGGCACAAGGTTTGGCAATTGCGCTTTGTCGGCCAGCACGGCCGTCGCCGCCAGCCCCAGAACAATCAGCAGCAGGCAGCCCCAGGCAATCGCCGGCCGCAGTCCTTCTTTTTCGCCTGCTGCGGCTACCATTTCTGGCGACGGCGTTTCTCCTGCAGCGAGCGCTGCTGCGAGCGGATCGCCTCCGGGCAACGCTGCAGCTATCTGCAGGGCCGAAGCGGGCCGTTTCGCTGGATTTTTCTCCAGGCAGCGCAGTATCACGCGCTCGACCAGAGGATCAATGTCCTTCAAATGCGCTGATGGCGCCGTGGGTGCGCTCTTTTCGCGCAGCCGCGCCATCTCCTCGTACGTAGCCGCTTCGTATGGCTTTTTCCCGGTGAACATTTCGTATATCACCAAGCCGAGAGAATAGAGGTCGCTCTTCGGAGTGACTTCGCCGTCGGAGAACTGCTCGGGCGACATGTACGCGGGCGTGCCGGCGCGTGCGTCGTCGCCCTGAATTTCGGTGGAGAGTCCTGCGAGGCCGAAATCCGTGATGCGTGCGCGGCCGCGTCCATCGAGCATGATATTCGCAGGCTTAAGATCGCGATGGATGATGCCGTGCTCGTGTGCCGCCGAGAGGCCCGCGCAAACCTGTCGCGCGATCTCCAGAGCTTTGTCTGCGGGCAGGCGGCCGATGCGTCTCATCAACGAAGCCATATCCTCGCCATCCACGAACTCCATAGTGAGGAATGTCTGGCCGTCGGCCTCGCCGATATCGAAGACGCGGCAGACGTTGGGGTGAGACACCTGTCGGGCCAGCCGCACTTCGCGCATAAAACGCGCCAGAGCTTCTGCGTTGCGTGCCAAGGATTTCGGCAGAAATTTCAGTGCCACGGTCTGCCCGAGCTTCAGATCCTCGGCGCGATAAACTTCTCCCATGCCGCCCTTGCCGAGCGGTGAAACAATGCGGTAGCGGTCCGCAAGCGTAGCGCCCGGAACGTAGCGAGCTTCGTATCCGAAATTCAAACTGTTCGACGGAGTGCGGTGCGAGCCGGAGTCGATGCGGGGAGGGGTACCTGCAGCACTGGCCGGGCGATCGGCTCGGCCGGCTGGCCGATCCACACGCGTCACTGTTGGCGTGTTGCTGGGATCCACAGGCGTGGCGCATGCCGGACAGAACATCGCCCCGTCCGGCAACTCACGCATGCATAAAGAGCATTTCATCCTGAGCTTCCTATTTGGAGACTTGGTTGGCGCATCGTACGCTTCTCCTGCTCGGGACACAACGGATTCGCCGAGCACGCCGGTGGGGTCACAACAGATTGAGCACGCAATTCGGCTTCCGGAGCAAATGCTCACCGTAACGTTCTCTTGTATTTCTCCTCCTGACTTCCTATCATTGTTGTGATGAGAATTGGGATTAGGATCGGAGCTAACGAAGGCGGCCAGCAGCCGTCTGAAAGGGCGTACTCCGCGAACCTGAAAATGCCTCGCGCGCCCATGCAAACATCAATCAAAACTAGCCGTTTTTACGTAAAGTTAAATCGCCAAACTCAGGAAGTAGAAACTACTCTAAGTTATAGAAAACAAAGAACGGCGAATTGCTCAAATCGCCAAAAAATCAATAAATGGGAGTCACGATTTTCAGCGCTCCCTCCGTCTCTTTTTTGCGCTCGCGCGAGCGTTTTCAGCGCGTCCGAAACTCATGAACATCCCGCGACACACTCGACGCAGAGTGTTGAATGTCACGCACTCCCGCGGACCGGCATCCAAAACATATGTGGTACAATCGTAATTTGGGGCACAGCGAGGTCGCATGGAACCACAGCCATCCTCTAAGCGTGGAATCGTCGTTCTAGTCGTCGTCTTGGGAGTCTCGGCGTTGCTGGGAGGCCTCTACGGCCCCTCCGTCCGCGCCACCGCCGTAGGCACCAAGGACACCGAGGTCCAGGATTCGGTGAAGAGCTTCACCCGCGTTCTATCCGTCGTCGAACGCAACTACGCCGACCCGGTTGACACCGACAAAGTCATCTACGATGGCGCGATTCCCGGCATGCTCCACGTCCTGGACCCGCACTCGAATTTTTTTGATCCCAAGCAATACGCCCTCTTCAAGGAAGACCAGCAGGGAAAATATTACGGCGTGGGAATGACCGTCACAGGACGCGACAACCAGACCGTGGTCCTCGCTCCATTTGTCGGCTCTCCTGCCTATAAAGCCGGTATCCGCCCCGGCGATATCATCCTGAAGGTAGAAGGGAAAGTCTGCGACGGCCTGACCACCACCGAAGTAGCCGAGATGCTCAAGGGGCCCAAGGGCACCGTGGTTCACATCTCGCTGGGACGGGAAGGCTGGGACAAGGCTATCGAAGTTGCTGTCACGCGCGACGAGATTTACCGCCCTGCGGTTGAATATTACGGCATGGTTAAGCCGGGAATCGGCTACGTCCGCATCGTATCGTTCAACGAGACTACTGACAGCGACGTGGCGGAAGCCCTGAAGCAGCTCGATTTCCCCAAGCTCGATGGACTCGTCATAGACCTGCGCAACAACGGCGGCGGGCTCCTCAACCAGGCCGTCGGTCTGGCCGACATGTTCCTGGACAAGAACGAAATCGTAGTTTCCCATCATGGGCGTGTGTCCCCGGAGCGCCGCTATTACGCCTTGCGTGGAAATCAGGGCTTGGAAGTTCCCATCGTCGTGCTGATCAACGGACAAAGCGCCTCGGCCTCGGAAATCGTTGCGGGCGCCATTCAGGATCACGATCGCGGCTTGATTGTCGGAGAAACCAGCTTCGGCAAGGGCTTGGTGCAAACCCAGTTCCCGCTAAGCGAAGACACCGCTATGCTGCTCACCACCGCGCGTTACTACACCCCCAGCGGCCGTCTGATCCAGCGCGACTACAAAAACGTTTCGCTCTACGATTATCACTACAACCCCCAAAAGCCCGCGCGGCCCGAAGTGAAGCTAACCGATAGCGGCCGGCAGGTTTTCGGACAAGGCGGAATCACTCCGGACGACACCATCGCGGAACCCAAGCCCGACGATTTCGAACAGACCATGTACCGCCGGGGCGTTTTCTACCTGCTCCCGCAGGGCGTTGGCGATTTCACGCGCCACTATCTCGGCGAAAAACCGGACATCACCAAGGATTTCGTGGTAAATGAAGAGGTCATCAACCAGCTCCGCAAATATCTGAGCGACCAGCACATTCATTACACCGAACCCGAAATCCAGGATAACCTCCCCTGGCTGAAGTGGCAGATTAAGCGCGAAGTCTTCACCTCCGTCTTCGGCCTGAATGAGGGCTTCAAAGTAGCCCTGCAGGATGATCCTCAGCTCGATAAAGCCGTTGAGCTGATCCCCCAAGCCCGTGCGCTCTACCAGAACGCCCGCAAAATCGTCGCCGAGCGCGAAGCCAGCCGTTCGACTCACCCGTAGCATCCGCCAAGTCGCGCAAACACCTATAGGGGCGCGACTTAACGCTCATGGACGACCGGGAAGTCGTCCACGCGACGCTGCCTCAATGTTGCTCCTCAAGTAACGCACTCAGGAATCCCCTTCGACCCACACCCCGGAGAATCGTATGCTCAGAAGAAGCCAAATTCCCCTAGGCTGGGCATGAATACGCAAGAAACCGCTGTCGCCAGATTCTTGAGCCGCGCTCCCCGGCTGTCCGCCACATCCTGGGGATTGGTGGCTGGTTGGGCGCTCATTGTCGGCGGCTATTGCGTCGTCTCACTTACAGTTGCTCCCGGCCGCGGCCTTACCGCCTTCGGTGACATCTTCCAGTGCCTCGCAGCCCTCTTCGCCTGTTTAGGTTTGGTGATGAATGCGTCCTTGCCAGAGAGGCGAACCAGATTATTTTGGTTGTTGCTCGCGCTGGGCTGTTTCGCGTGGCTCGTGGGTCAGTCCCTGTGGACCTATTTCGAAGTCGTTCTCCGCAAGGACACGCCAGACCCGTTCATAGGTGACGTAATACTCTTCCTGCATCCCGTGCCGATGATCGGCGCGCTGGCGCTGAAGCCGCACGACCGCCGGGAGGACTTAAACGTCCGCACCGGATATTTGGATTTCTCCCTCTTACTGGTTTGGTGGGTGTATCTGTACCTTTTCGTCGTGATTCCGTGGCAATACATTACGCCCAACGTCTTGACCTACGGATTGATGTACGACCACCTGGCTGCGGCGGAAAACATGCTGCTCGCGGTAGGATTTGCGATGTTAATGACGCGATCGCGTGGGAAGTGGCGCGAAGTGTATGCTCACTTGTTTAGCGCTTCGCTTTTGTACGCCGCAGGCTCGTATATCACGAACCGAGCGATCACCCGGCAGGATTATTACACCGGAAGCGTCTTTGATTTGCCGCTTGTGGCGTCGTTCATTTGGTTCGGTACAGCAGGCTTTGTAGCGTATGCCTTGAAGCCTCAGCGCGAAGCGATACGCGCGGAAGACGACAAGAGCAAGCAGTGGCCGTCTTTCCTGGCAAAGGCTGCCGTTTTTTCGATTCCTTTGATGGCGCTATGGTCCCTTTGGTTCAGCTCAAATCCAGCGGCGGTGCGGACATTTCGATTTGGAGTTACGCAAGTAGCAGCACTCGTGGTGGCACTGCTTATTTTTTCGCGGCAACGACTGGTGGATCATGATCGGATACGGCTGCTGGAAGGCGCTCGCGAGTCCTTCGATAACTTGAAGCACGTTCAGGAGCAGATGATTCAGACCGAAAAGCTTGTTTCGCTCGGGCAACTTGCAGCAGGTGCAGCGCATGAAATAAATAATCCACTCGCCGGGATCCTGGGATATTCCGATTTGCTGGTGGACGATCCTGATCTCGGGCAACGCCAGCGAATTGTTGCAGACAAAATCCGAACGCTTGCTCGCAGAATAAAAACTTTGGTGACCAGCCTGCTGAGTTTTGCGCGGCGCGTTCCCAGCGAAAAGACACACCTGGAAATAAACCAGGTCATTGCGACTGCTTTGCATTTGAGCAATCTCGACTTGCGAGGCCGGCACATCGAAGTGGAATCGCAGCCCACGCCCGAACTTCCGGTTGTGCGAGGCGATGCCAACCAAATCCTGCAAGTCTTCTTCAACTTGATCAGCAATGCCGTGGACGCCCTGGAAGAAGTAGGCGGCGGCAAATTGATGATTCGCACCTGGCAGAACGGCTCGAAGATCATGGTTCAATTCTCTGACACGGGCGCGGGAATAAAATTTCCTCATCAGGTCTTTGACCCATTTTTCACCACCAAGCCGGTGGGCAAAGGGACCGGACTGGGATTAAGTATTTGCTACGGGATCATGCAAGAGCATGGCGGCAGGATCGAGTGTTTCAACCGTCCCGAAGGCGGCGCAACTTTCCTAGTCGAATTCCCCGCCGAGACGGAAGACATCTATTCGCTCGAATCACCCATCGAGGCCACATCGAAATCGGATTAGCGCAGGGCGACTTCCGAAGTGACGCAAATGACCCGACCGACAAATACCACACAGCACCATTTGCGCGATCCTCTCGCGTTAATCGACCGATTCGTCGCGAGCTTCGGAGAACTAGACGATATGTCCGCGAATGAGTTACTTGATCCCGTTGCTTGGGGGTTGGCCACGGGTGAACTCGACCGATATGGCGATAAGCGGTGGCGGCCGATTCGAATGAACACCTCACGCGACGCCCTCGAACCGATTTACGCAAAACTGCCGGCCCGTTTTCCCCCAATCTACGAGCAACTTGTCCTCTCTTATCGATGGGCGGAGGTCGACCTGCAGTCCTATCGGCTTCTAGCGAATCCGGCCGGACCCGCTCTAAGCGGATTGCTAGAGGAAATGTCCAAGGACTCAGCTATTTGGAATAGCTTGCGGGCTGCTGGATACGCTCAGTTCGGAAAGGGACCTGATATGGATTACGATCCGCTCTGTTTCGATTTCGCCCGTCGGGATAAAAACCAAGATTGCCGGATCGTCAAGATTGGCCATGAAGAGATTTTGTGCCACGACCGAGTGAAAGTCATTGCCGAACTAGCTCCCAGTTTCGAGCAGTTGGTACTGCGGACGATCTACAGGCCCCACGAAAGTAATCCCACCGGAACGGGGACCTAATCCGTGAGGATGTATCTGCCCGGGAGAACCGTTCTGGCGTACTGTCCCGATCCGTCTCCGCTGGTCCGGAATTAATAGGGGAATAGCATTTTTAGTTTCTAACTTTAAAACTTCCTTGCTTACCTGAGTTATCATCCCACCGAAGCGGAGGCGGCGTTGAAGGCTCGGCTGGCGGCATTACTGGCAATTCTTGTCACCCTGTTCTTGCTCACAGCATATTTGTCTGCGCGCATCAGCCGGGAGAAAACGGGGCCGTTATTTGGCGGGATGATCAATTCGCACGTCGTGCCCGCAAGCGCGAAAGAAACCGGCGAGCTTGAGACACGAGCCGTTGTGCTGATTGTGTTGGATGGATTGCGGTGGCAGGAAGTGTTCGATGGGCCGGACCATGCATTGATGGACGAGAAGCATGGTGGCGCGCAGGACGTGAAGCAATTGCGCAAGGATTTCTGGCGCGAC
>Ga0209530_1000468_pt1 | contig 28915 bp, 26 predicted proteins | sample BlaSpr_A8_Ref_O1_FD_187987 | JGI IMG/M metagenome (GOLD analysis project Ga0209530, IMG submission 187987) | Forest soil microbial communities from Thunder Bay, Ontario, Canada - Black Spruce, Ontario site 2_A8_Ref_O1 (SPAdes) (version 2) | ecosystem: Environmental > Terrestrial > Soil > Boreal...
CCTGTTCGAAGCCTGGGTGGCCCTGGGCTACCGAACGCCGGCCGAGTACGCTGCGGCGTGCAGGCACACCCACACCCCGGTGGCCTGCGAGATCAACTGGATCCGGAACTAAACAAACCCGACTGTAATTCCGGGTGGACTCAGTAACGGGGACTCGCCAAACGCGTCCACGGTGTGCCGGGCAGTGGCACATTGTCTGGGTCCCAGCATTTTGACGAGCTCGTCAAATATGATGGAATCAGCCTAAAGTGAGCGAAATGGCAGACCAGATTCAGGACACCGCGCTCATCGACGTGCATGCGCATTTCCTGACCGATCACTATGTGCGCGCCGCGCAAGCCGCGGGTATGACCCAACCCGACGGCATGCCGATGTGGCCCAGTTGGACCGTCGACGACCACCTCCAGTTGATGGACGACAGCCGCATTGCTCGGGCGATCCTCTCGATTTCCTCGCCTGGTGTGCACTTCGGCGACGACACTGCCGCGGCTGAACTGGGTCGTCACGTCAACCAGTTCGCCGGCGACGTGACCGCCGAACATGAAGACCGGTTCGCCTTTTTCGCATCGCTTCCGCTGCCGTGCGTCGACGCCGCGGTGGACGAAGTCACCTACGCCATGGACACCCTCGGCGCGCTTGGGGTCGTGTTGATGAGCAACAGCGCTGGGGTCTACCTGGGTGATCCCGCATTGGATCCGTTGTGGGATGTGTTGGATCGGCGCCGCGGCATCGTGTTCGTGCATCCAACGTCGCCGCCGCACGTTGACTCGACTGCCCTGGGCAGGCCGAGTCCGATGCTGGAGTTCATGTTCGAGACCACCCGCTCGGTGACCGACCTGATCTTCGCGGGAGTCCAGGAGCGCTATTCGGACATCCGGTTCCTGATCCCGCACTGTGGTGCGACGCTGTCTGTCGTGGTTGATCGCGTCGAGCTTTTCCGCGGACTTCTGCCCGGGTCCCACGACCGCGCTCAGTCGGTACTGACCACCAGACAACAGCTGCAACGGTTTTGGTACGACCTGGCGGGCACACCGTTCCCCGCGCCCGCGAAGGCCCTCGTCGACGTCGTCGGATCAGAGCAGTTGCTCTACGGCAGCGACTTCTGCTGGACGCCTGCCGTGGGCGCCGCCCACCAGGTGACGGTCATGGAACAACAGTCGATGGACTGGCGATCGGTGACCACTGCCAACGCCAAGCGTCTCCTGGCCTAGGCGCCGACGAGCTTGAGCGGTGGGTGGTCGTGTCGTCGGATGATGTTGTTGATGGCCCAGCACGGCGGTGGTTTCCAGCCGCGCCAAACCCTGACCAGCGCGCAGCGCCTTTCGCGAGAACGCCCGCAACGGCGGCTCGTAGCGGACGAGGAAAGCACGCCGGCTATGTCAGCTGCCGTTGCTCCCAGGGCCACTGTCCCTGCGCGCGTGCAGCTTTTTGAGCGATCGCACCAAAGAGGCCTCGATCAACTTGTCGTTGTCCTTGGAGATGAAGTCGTGGACCCGCTTCTCAAATAGGGCCCGCATCAACGGGTTGAACACCTGATAGGTCTCGCGGAAGTAGACCCGGGTCTTGCCGTCTCCGAGATCCTCCAGCCGGGTCCAGCCGGAGGCCTTGGACCACAGCGGCTTGCCGATGGCGTCGTACCGCCACGACACCGGGCGTTGGGCCTCGGTGATCCACTCCCAGGACTGGGCCTTGCCGCCCGAGAGCAAATACTTCGGCACAGGAAAGTAGCAGTGCCGCACCAGCCCGTTGCCTTCCTCGTCGCCGGGGTGGAAGATCTCGATCTTCACGGTGTCCGTCTCGATGCCCGCCCGGGTGCTCTTCCACATCACGTCCCACACCTCTTCGGGTGTTCCGTCGACGACGAAGTCAAATCTGTGGTCCTGCACGGCCTCTCCTTCTGCTCGTGATGTCCTTGGAGCTCATGTCGGGCCTTTCGTGCCTTCCGGGGCACTGGCCAATCGGGACTTCAGCACCTTGCCTCCCGGGTTCCTCGGCAGTGCCGGAAGGTAGTGCACCTGACGGGGCACCTTGTAGTCGGCGAGCCGCTCACCGGCAAAGCCCTTGAGCTCGGCGGTCGATACGGTTACCCCCGGTCGCAGAACGACATAGGCGGCGATGTCCTCACCCAGCACCTCGTGAGGAATGCCGACCACCGCGGCCTCGACCACGTCCGGGTGGGCCTGCAGGACCGCCTCGACGTCGTCCGCGTAGACGTTCATGCCACCCCGGACGACCATCTCCTTCTTGCGTCCGACGATGTAGAGGTAGCCGTCGGCGTCGAGATGGCCGACGTCGCCGGTGTGCAACCAGCCGCCCTCCCACATGTGCGCGGTGGCCTCGGGATTGCGGTAGTACTCGCGGTGACCGCGGGGGTTCCGAGTGATGACTTCGCCGACCTCTCCGGCAGGCAGGACCTGGCCGTCGTCGTCGACGATGCGCACCTGCACGGGCGGCGTCGGCCGCCCGACGGCACCCGGCCGCGTGCGGGCCCCCTCGGGATCCATCGAGAACGTGGCATGCCCACCTTCGGTCATGCCGTAGCTGTTCAGGACGGCGGCTCCGGGCAATCGGGCCTGCAGACGCTCCACGGTGTCCGGGGACAACGGGGCACTGCCCAGGACTAGACGCTTCAGACTCGAGAGGTCGGCCGAGTCGAAACCGGGGTGGTGGATGAGGAGCCTGGCCATGGCCGGCACCACAAAGGCGATGACCGGCCGCTCGTGCCCGACGAGGTCGAGCCATCGACCGGCGTCGAATTTGGGCAGGTACAGCACCGTCATGCCCGTCTTCATCGGGTTGTAGATGAAGCCGAGGCCGGCGAAGGTGAACACCGGGGTGGCGGTCAGCCACTTCAATCCGTTCCATGACGGAAGTGCGTTGGGCAGCAAGGCGATGTTGCCGTGCCGCACGGCCACCCCTTTCGGCATGCCCGTGGTGCCGGACGTGTACATGACGTCGGCCAGATCGCTCTCGTCGATGGGTACCTGGATGGCGGCGACGTCTTCGCTCTTCAGGTCCTCGAGGTCGGTGAACCGGCCGTGCTCCGATGAGCCGACGGTGGCCACGACGGCCAACGACGCGAGAGACGCCGACAGCGGGGCGACAGCGTCCTCGAAAGCGCTGCTGCAGACGACCGCGGCGACCTCGGCGTGCTCGAGGATCGCCCGCATCTCGGGAGGGGAGAGCCGGTTGTTCATGGGCACGGACACGGCGCCGATCTTGTGGACCGCGCTATAGGTGACGATGAAGTCGAGGATCTGTTGAGCCTCGAGGTCGATGGCGACCAGGTCCCCCTTCCGGACACCCTTGGCTTGCAGACCGTGGGCCAACCGGTTCGACTCCCGCTCCCAGCAGCCGAACGTGATGGACGACCCGTCGCCGAGGTTGCGGTACGCCACCTCGTCCGGGTAGGCCGATGCCATCAGCCGCAGCTGGTCGGGCAGGAGGTCAACCATGGGGCTGCTTTTGCAGGAGCCGCTCGGCGGTGCCGCCGAGGAAGTCGGCCATGGGCCCTTCTTCCAGCGCAAGCGAACGGGCGGCCGACAGGGCCTTTTCCATCGGGAGGAACGGATGGTCCGAGGCGAACAGGACCCGGCCCCTGCCACGGCGCGAGCCCATGAACTTGACCATCGAAGGATGCATGTACTTGGCCAGGTAGGCCGAGTTCGAAAGGTAGAGGTTGGGCCACTTGAGCATGTACTCGATGAGCAGCTCCTCGAAGGGATGGCCCATGTGGGCGCCGATGACGACCAGATCGGGGAAGTCGATCAACACATCCTCGAGGAGCACTGGGTCCTGGCACCGGGACCGGACCCTCGGTCCGGGGATGCCGATATTGATCGAGACGGGGAGGCCCAGCTCTTCGCAGGTGGCGTAGACCGGGTAGTAGAGGGCGTGGTTGAGGGGGTACTGGTCGACAAGCGGCGACACCCGGACGAGATCAACGGTTCCCTCGGCGGCACGCTGGCGGATGGCCATGCTCTGCCGTCTGGGCCGGTCGGGCCGGTCGACCGAAGTGGCCAGATAGAGCCGGCCGCGTTGTTCGGCGGCAAAGGCCAAGGTGTCGTCCTCCACCCTGGACAGCGAGGTGCTCAGCACCGCGCGGTCTACGCCGACCCGGTCCATCTCGGTCACCAGGTCGAGTGGGGTCATCCCCTCCCGGACGTCGACGCCGAAGAACCCCTCGACCGACCCGAACCCCGACTTATCCAAAAACGCGGCCGCTGCCACTTTGGAGAGCGAATTCACCCAGAGATCAATGACCATGTCTGCTCCTCGGATCGGGGCCATCGCGGATCGTACCGCCGCGAATCCCGCGCGTAACCTCATTGCCGACAGATCTGTTGCTGGACAAGGCTCCGGCCGAATGCACGAGGGAAGGGCGCCGTCATGCCCATTGCGATCACTGCCGAACACCAGGACCTGGCCGACTCGGTGCAGTCCCTGGTGGGGCGGATGGTGTCGTCCGATGTGCTGCACCAAGCGTTGAAGACGCCGATCGCCACGCCACCACCGTATTGGCGGGCCGCCGCGGATCAGGGACTGCAGGGTGTCCATCTGGCGGAATCCGTTGGCGGGCAAGGGTTCGGCATCCTCGAGCTGGCCGTGGTCTTGGCTGAGTTCGGCCGCGGTGCCGTGCCGGGCCCGTTCGTCCCGTCGGCGATCGCCAGCGCTCTGATCTCGACCCACGATCCGGACTCGAACCTGCTCGGCGACCTCGCGTCGGGCGCGGTGATTGCCGCGTACGCGCTGGAGTCGTCGCTGACGGCCAACCGGCAGGGCGATGTGCTGGTGGTGCACGGCGAAGCGCGTTCGGTGCCGGCGGCTGCACAGGCGACGCTGCTCGTGTTGCCGGTGGCCACCGATGTCGGCATCGAATGGGTGGTGCTCGATGCCGGCCAGCTCGATGTCGAGCCGATCGCAAGCGTGGACCCGCTGCGGCCGGTCGCCCATCTTCGTGCAGAAGCCGTCGAGGTCGGCAAGGACCGCGTGCTGAGCAACCTGACCCCCAACGCCGCGCGGGCGATCGTGTCCACGCTGCTGTCGGCCGACGCCATCGGCGTCGCGCGCTGGGCCACCGAGACTGCTTCGGCCTACGCCAAGATCCGCGAGCAGTTCGGCCGGCCCATCGGTCAATTCCAGGCGATCAAGCACAAGTGTGCCGAGATGATGGCCCGCACCGAGCGGGCAACCGCGGCGGTGTGGGATGCCGCCCGCGCCATCGACGAAGGGATCGACAAGCCGGAATCCGCCTTGAAATCCGCCTTCGAATTCGCCGCTGCCGTGGCGGCGACGTTGGCCCCGGCCGCCGCCCAGACCTGCGTCCAGGATTGTATCCAGATACACGGAGGTATCGGCTTCACCTGGGAGCACGACACCAACATCTATTACCGCCGGGCGCTTGGCATCGCCGCCGCGTTTGGGCGCGCGGCAGACTATCGCCAGCGCGTCGTCGACACGGCCACCACCACCGGGGTGCGCAAGCTCGACATCGACCTCGACTCCGAGACCGAGAAACTGCGCGAGGAGATCCGCGCCGAAGTCACTGCCCTCAAGGCGATTCCGTCCGAGGAACGCACGACTGCGATCGTTGAGGGCGGCTGGGTAATGCCGTATCTGCCCAAGCCGTGGGGCCGTTCGGCCACCCCTGTCGAGCAGATCATCACCGCGCAGGAATTCAGCGCTCTACGGGTCCGGCGCCCAATGCTGGGCATCGCGAGTTTTCTCGTCCCTTCCATCGTCGCGTTCGGCAACGAAGACCAGAAGCAGCGCTTCCTGCCGCCGACACTGCGCGCTGAAATGATCTGGTGTCAGCTGTTTTCCGAGCCCGGCGCCGGTTCGGACCTGGCCAGCCTGTCCACCAAGGCCGTCAAGGTCGACGGCGGCTGGCGAATCACTGGCCAGAAGATCTGGACCACGCTCGCGCAGTACGCCCAGTGGGGTGCCTTGCTGGCGAGAACGGAGCCGAACGCTCCGAAACACAATGGCATCACGTACTTCCTACTGGATATGGCCAGCGAGGGGGTTGAGGTACGGCCGTTGCGCGAGCTCACCGGCGCCGAATTCTTCAACGAAGTGTTCATCGACGACGTCTTCGTGCCGGACGGCATGGTGCTCGGCGAGGTCAATCGTGGCTGGGAGGTCAGCCGCAACACGCTCACTGCGGAGCGGGTGACCATCGGTGGCAGCGAGAACCCGAACCTGCCCAGCCTGGACCGTCTGGTTGAGTTCATGCGCGACGGTCAGTTCGACCAGATCGCGCAAAACCGCGCCGGCCAACTGATGGCCGAGGGCCACGCGGTCAAGGTTCTCAACATGCGCTCGACGCTGCTGACGCTCGCCGGTGGGGACGCGCTGCCGTCGGCCGCGATATCCAAGCTGCTCGCTATGCGCACCGCCCAGGACTACGCCGAATTCGGGTTGGCATCGTTCGGCGTCGACGGCGCCATCGGCGACACCGGGCAACCGCAAGGCCAGTGGGCTCAGTATCTTCTGGGCAGCCGCGCCACCACAATTTACGGCGGTACCTCGGAGGTGCAGCTGAATATCATCGCCGAGCGCTTGTTGGGGTTGCCCCGCGACGCTTGACCCAACCGCATCAGTTCGCGGCCAGACACAACCCGCCGATTAGGTTTTGGCCCCATTTCGCATTAGTCTTGCGCGCGGTTTGTCGTCGACTCAGGAAAAGCCCCCATGCCTATTCAGACCACTCTGCGGCGTACACAATCGCTGCGCAGCGGCCATACCCAACGTGTCGCTCGTCGGATGAACTTCCCGACGGTCGGTCAGTGCTTCGACATCGAAGTCACTCGCGAGACGGACGGGTGGATGATCCGGATCCCCGAAATCGGTGGCGTCGCCCGCGCTAGCCGCCGAGCCGCGGTCGAGTTGGCGGCGCGAGAATGCATCGCCGCCAGGACGGGCATTCCCATCGGTTACGTCGCCATATTTGTGGCAAGCGAGACCCGTTAGCGCCGTGTAGCTTTCGCTGCCCGACGCCGCCCAAACCGGACGGTTCAGATCTTCACGGTCAGCGGCCAGACATCCCAGATCTCTTCGCAGTACTCGGCGATAGCGCGGTCCGACGAGAACTTGCCGCTGCGTGCGGTATTCAGGATGGACATCTTCGTCCACGACTCCCGGTCCTGCCACGCCGCACTCACCTGGTCCTGGCAGTTCACGTAGGACGCGTAGTCGGCGAGGACCAGGAATGGGTCGTCGTAGCGCAGGTTGTCGACCAGCGGCTTGAACACCTCAGTGTCGCCGTGCGAGAACGTCCCGCCGGCAATCAGATCCAGCACCGCGCGCAGCTCGTCATTGCTGTCGATGTAATCGGCGGGGCGGTAACCGTTTGCCTTGAGGGCCACGACCTCGTCCTCCGTCAGACCGAACAGGAAGAAGTTCTCCGGCCCGACCTCTTCGCGCATCTCGACGTTGGCTCCGTCGAGCGTGCCGATGGTCAGGGCACCGTTGATCATGAACTTCATGTTCCCGGTGCCCGACGCTTCCTTGCCCGCAGTGGAGATCTGCTCGGACAAATCAGCGGCCGGGTAGATCAGAGCCGCGTTCTGCACGCTGAAGTTCGGCACGAACGCCACTTTGAGGAACCGGTTGACGTCCGGGTCGGCGTTCACGGTCTCGCCGACGGCGTTGATCAGCTTGATGATCCGCTTGGCCATGAAGTAGCCGGGCGCGGCCTTACCGCCGAAGATGAAGGCCCGCGGCGGAATCGACAGCCCGGGGTTCTGCTTGAGCCGGTGGTACAACGCGATGATGTGTAGCACGTTGAGGTGCTGGCGCTTGTACTCGTGGATGCGCTTGACCTGGATGTCGAACAACCAGTCCGGGTTCAGCTCGACGCCCGTCACCTCGTCGAGGAAGGCAGCCAGGCGCGCCTTGTTGGTGCGCTTCACGTCCCGCCACTCGTGGCGGAAGGACGCATCGTCGACGAACGGCTCCAGTCCGCGCAGCCGCTGCAAGTCGGTCAACCAGCCCTCACCGATGGTGCGGTCCAGCAACTCCCGCAGCCCGGGGTTGGCCAGCGCCAGGAAGCGGCGTGGCGTGACGCCGTTTGTCTTGTTGCTGAACCGCTCCGGCCACAGCTCGTAGAAGTCTTTGAGCACACTGGCTTTCAGCAGGTCCGAGTGCAGTGCGGCGACACCGTTGATGGCGTGGCTGCCGACGGTCGCCAGGTGGGCCATCCGGACGTTCTTGCCGCCACCCTCGCCGATTAGCGACATCCGGCGGACGCGGTCCTCGTCGCCGGGGAACCGGGCGCGCACCTCGTCGAGGAACCGGCGGTTGATCTCATAGATGATCTCGAGGTGGCGGGGCAGCGACTCGGCGAACATCTCCAGCGGCCAGGTCTCCAGCGCCTCGGGCAGCAAGGTGTGGTTGGTATAGCCGAACGTCGCGACCGTGATGTCCCAGGCCTCGTCCCAGTCCAGCCGGCGCTCGTCGACCAACAACCGCATGAGCTCGGCGACCGCGATCGACGGATGTGTGTCGTTGAGCTGCAAGGCGAACCGCTGGGGGAGTTCCTTGACGCCCGCGTCGGCGAGGTCGTCCATGATGTGCAGCACGTGTTGCAGCGAGCAGGACACGAAGAAGTACTGCTGGAGCAGGCGCAGCCGCTTGCCTGCCTCCGGCTCGTCATTGGGGTACAGAACTTTGGTGACTGTCTCGGATGTGACCTCGTCCTCGACCGCCTTGTAGTAGTCACCGGTGTTGAAGGCTTCCAACGCGAACGACTTGACGGCCCGCGCGCTCCACAACGTCAGCACGTTGCAGGTGTTGACGCCGTAACCCTGGATAGGTGTGTCGTAGGCGACGCCTTTCAGTAGCCGTCCCGGCACCCAACGGACGCGGTCGTGGCCGGCCTCGTCCGTGTAGTGCTCGGCGTAGCCGCCCCACTTGACCAGGTAGTTGACGTCGGGTTTGGCGATCTCCCAAGGGTTTCCGCTGTCCAGCCAGTTGTCGGTCTGCTCGACCTGCCAGCCGTCATGGATCTCCTGGTCGAAGATGCCGAATTCGTAGCGGATGCCATAGCCGATCGCCGGACGCTCGAGGGTGGCCAGCGAGTCCAGGTAGCATGCGGCGAGCCTGCCGAGGCCACCGTTGCCCAGTCCCGGCTCTTCCTCGCAAGCCAGGACCTCGTCGAGATCCTGGCCCATCGCCGCCAGCGCCGTCCTTGCCGACTGCTCCAGCTGGAGGTTCAGCAGATTGTTGCCCAGCTGCGGACCCATCAGGAATTCGGCCGACAGGTAGCAGGTCACCTTGCGACCGAGATCGAGTGAGGTCTGTGTCGACGCCACCCGGCGGTCCTGCATGCGGTCACGCACGGCCAGCGAGAGCGCCCGGTAGTAGTGCTCGGGCCGCAGGGTCGCGGCCGGACGGCCGATCGAGTAGCGGATGTGGTCGGTGATCGCCCGCTGTAGCGCGGGTGCGCCCATCCCGGTGCGGGAGTGCTCGACCAGGTCAGCCGGTGCGGCGCTGGTCGCGGAGATTCCGTCGGAGGGCGTGTGATCGAGATCGGTCATTCTGAGTCCTACTCCCTAGAGACTGTGCCAGCACCATACCGAGGTGTCCGGCGGCGCGCAGGCCGTCAGTCTGGCAGCGGCGTTTGCACACCAGGCGCGCAATTGACGTCCGCTACGTGAACGCAAGCTCACGTGCTGGCGACGAAACGGCGTTGCGGCGGACTGTCAGTCGCCGCATCTCCAGCGGCCGATTATTCCGCGTAACCAGGTGGGGGGATGAAGCCGCCGTATTCGCGTTCCAGAAGCTCAGCAAAAGTGATCGTGGTGCGATCTTCGAGAAACGGGCCGACGATTTGCACGCCGATCGGTAGACCGGCGGGCGACTGGTCGATCGGTGCCGCGGTTGCGGGGAGCCCGCAGGTACCGGCAGGGTCGGCCCACACGAAACACGCGTCGTAGTAGGGGTACTGGTCACCGTCGATCCCGAGGTGTCGCGCCTCGATGGGCGCAGAATGGTCGTGCGGGAAGGCCGGTACCGAAGCCGATGGGTACACGACGACGTCCCAGTCGTGAAAGAACTCGCTCCAGCGCTGCTCGATCCGCAGACGCGCCCGGTCGGTTTCGAGCCAATCGCGATGGGTCATGACGGTGCCGCGGGTGCGCTCGGCTTGCAGGCTGGTATCAGCGGGATCCAGTGAAGCGGCCGCCAGTTTCGCCTCCTCATAGTGGTCCCGCGGCATGCCCACGCTCTTGGCCGAAGTCAACAGGCGCATGTACAACCGCGCAGAATCCGCGAGGTCAGGCAGCGAGGCGGCGGAATGCGCGACCTTGGCACCCGTCTTGGCGATCCGGTCGGACAACCGATGGATCGCGTCACGGACGGCGTTGCCCGTCGGCATCAACGGATGCGTGTCGATGACGAGGACACGGAAGTCCGCGAGGCGCGCGTGTCGCGGCGGGGGGAGTGCCAGCCGATAGCCGATCCCCTCGCTCTGCTCATCGGGCCCGGCGACCACATCCAATGCCAGCGTAAGGTCTGCTGCGGTTCTGGTCATCGGGCCCAGCACAGCAAGGTCGCCGTGGCCCGGTAACGGCGCCGACGGTGGGGCGTTGTAGCCACGCATAGGAACCAAACCGAGTGTCGGCTTGTGTGCGTACACACCGCAGAAGTGCGCAGGCATCCGCAGCGAGCCACCGATGTCTGACCCGAACGACAGTGGACCAAAGCCCGCGGCGAGCGCTGCCGCAGACCCTCCCGAGGAACCGCCGGGCGAGCGGCCCAAGTCCCACGGATTGTTCGTCGTCCCGTATATCTCGTTGTACGACTGAAAATCTGCCAGTGCCAGCGGCACATTCGTCTTGCCCAGGACGATTGCACCCGCGCTTCTCAACCGGGATACGACGAGTGCGTCGTCTTCGGGCACGAAGTGGGCGAACTGCGGTGAACCCCATGTCGTGGGAAGCCCGGCCACGTTGAAGGCTTCCTTGATCGTCAGCGGTACGCCCAACAGCGGCCTTCGCTCGCCGCGCGCCAGCGCGGCGTCGGCTGCTTTGGCGGCCTCTCGTGCGCGTTCGAAGTCACGGACGACGACGGCATTGACATCGCTATCCAGAGCTTCGATGCGCGCGATCGTGTGGTCCACGACTTCTGCAGCAGAAATCCTTCGGGACCGCAGTGCCTCGACGAGCTCGGTGATCGTGCAGTAGTCCCACTCCGACGACGGGATGCGGTGCCTATTGAACTTCACCCTCGCGATTCTATTGCGGCGGAGAAGTCGCGGTACGCATGCCTGAGAATAAGCGAGATCCATTGTTCCCGTGCTTTTTCCGCCGGCGCAGCGGTTGCCCGGTCGCGACGTCGGACAAGCCGGGACGCGTCTCCGAAGAGTTCTGTTCGGCTGCTGCCAATGCACGATTTGTTAGTGTGGCTAGGCAACGTCGAGCGGGAGAGGCATCATTGGCCGTCAAGGAATTCGAAATCAAGAGCGTCGAACCCTACGTCGACCCTCGGTACGAGTGGGTCACTGGCGTGGTGTCCTTCGCGGTCGACCCAGACCACCCGGCGAATCGATGCATCGTCGATTTGGATCGCGCACGACGCGATGCCGACGGGTGTGTGCACTTTGACGCCGACCTTCGTCTGTTACGTTCCCGCGGCCAAAGTGATGGCCCGTTGCTGTTGGCCGTGCCCAACCGCGGCATGCTGGGCGGTGTCCCGTTCAGCCTTGGCGGCGGCGTCGACCTGCAGAACATGGAGAACGTCGATCCGGGGGATGGATTCCTGCTCGATCGGGGCTGGACCGTGGCGTGGTGCGGTTGGCAGTGGGACGTGCTGCGAGGTCCGGGCAGGCTGGGCCTGACCGCACCGGAGGTCGAGGTTGACCCCGGATGGCTGCGGATGGAGTGGCGCCCCGACACTGCGAGCAATGAGCAAAGTCTGAGCGCTTCGATGCCGGGGTTCAATCTGTTTCGCTTCGCCGATTACCCGACCGTCGATACCGAGGACCCCGATGCCGTGCTTACTGTCCGCACTTCGCCGGAGGGCGAGCCCGTCCTCGTGCCGAGGGAAGCTTGGCGTTTCACCGACGACATACACGTCAGCGTCGAGGGGGGCTTTGCGCCGTTTCACTGGTATCAGCTGGTTTATCGCAGTGCACGGGCGCCTGTCGCGGGCTGCGGGTTGCTTGCGGTCCGCGATCTGGTGTCCCATCTCCGCGAAACCGGTATGGAGCGCGCCTACGCATTCGGAGCATCGCAGTGCGGGCGCTTCCTGCGCCAGATGCTTTGGGAGGGACTCAATGTCGATGAGTCAGGCAGAACCGTCTTCGACGGGATGTTCTGCCATATCGCCGGGGCACACCGCGGTGAGTTCAACCACCGTTACGCTCAACCGGCGCTGACCGAGGTCCACGGATTCGCCGATCTGCCGCCGTTCGATGACCGCGGTCTGCTGGCGCGCCAACGCCGGCTTGGCGGCGTGCCCAAGGTCATCATGACCAACAGCGGTTGGGAGTACTGGCGCGGCGATGCGGCGTTGACCCACATCGACGCGCAGACGGGGACCGACCTGGCTGAGGACGCCGACGTGCGGTCCTACCTCATTGCGGGAACCGATCACTTCGGCAACATTCCGATCAAACATCTCCTGGCAGGGTCCAACCCAACTCACACGCTCGACGCGACGCCGGTCCATCGGGCGTTGCTCGTCGCGCTGGACCGCTGGGTGGATGGTGAAGAACCGCCGGCCAGTCGGGTGCCGAGGGTCAGCGATGGAACCGCCGCCACCCGCGGGGATGTACTGACCCAGTTCGACCACGCCGCCCGCCCCGACGTCGACGCCCTGCCATGGCAACGCAGTGTCGACCTCGGTGGTGACGCCGAGCGCGGAGTTGGACGCTGGCCCGCCCGGCTCGGTGAGCGCTACCCAGATTTCGTCTCGACCGTCGACGCCGACGGAAACGAGGTGGCCGGGGTGCGACTGCCCGCGGTCGCCGTTCCAGCCGCCGCCTACACCGGCTGGAACCCGAGACGTTCGACCGCAGGACTTCCCAACACGCTCTATGAGCGACTCGGGAGCAAACTCGCGTTCCCGCCCGGCCGACCGACAGTTGTCGAACGGTATTCCACCCCAGCGGATTACACGGCCGCAGCTCTGGCCGTCGCTCAGCAGCTGGCTGACGAGCGGCTCCTGCTGCCGCAGGACATCGGTGCCGTCGTCGCCTCCGCGCTCGAGGCCAGCGGACTCGATCAGCGGTGACGACGAGGTCGGCGAGCCCGTCTCCGGGGATGTCTCAAACATGGAGCCGGCGTCAAACCCAGGATGCTTCTATTCTTTCGTCGCCTTCGACGCCGGTCCAATGCCCGGACGCGTAGCAGTATGGCTTTTTGGCACCGTCACGGACGACGTCGAGCGTACCGTTGCTGCGCTCGAATTAGGTGTCGCCGTACCGCACGTATTTGTCGGTTCCACCGTCGGGGAGTGTCACAGTAACTGTCATGATCGAGACCTCTAGATGCGCCGGCAAATGCCAACAGCGTCAAGGTAGTAGAGGTAACGCGTACGGCCGGGAGCGCCCCCGAGCCGTTATTCAGCGCATCTTTTCGGGGATTGAATTCAGCGCATGCAGCACGTGCACGGCGAGTTCGCTCGCAGCCTTGTCTGCAAGCTTGGAATGAGTCTTGATGGTGTCACTGACGAGTTCGAGGCGTTGCATGTAGGGCGTGCTGAGCGTTGTTGGCGAAGCCATCACATTTTCCTTTTCGGTCGAGCATGTTGGCTCGCAACCGAGCTGCCCGATATCAATGACACTACGCTCTTTTCCGTTGGTTAGGTGAGCACTGCCGCAGCAAATCCGCCCGGCAGCATTGACGCGCCACGTAGTTGGGGTTCCGGCGCCGCCTTCGACGGTCCGCTGGCCTAAATCCATGAGCCGCAGTCGCTTTCAGTCCGCTTCGCCGCCGTGTTCTCGACTCGCGCGCCCTCGATCGGACGTCGGCACATCAGGATCGAGGCGGCCCGTCCGGGGGTGTCAGTGTCTTCCGACGGCCGCTGCCCAACGGGGTCCTCAGGGCCAAGTCATTGCAACACGGTAGAGAAGCGCCGAGCCTGCTGCAGGGTCGAGATGACCGCCAGGGTTGATTCCGCGCACTGACTACTGTTCACGCCGTCGGCCTGTAGCCCCTCGTAGCCGGCTCCGGTGCCGGGATCCCACATGGGTTCCCCGGCGTCATTGACGCCGAGGAACCAGGCCACCGCGGCCCGCACACCGTCCGACGACATCGGGTCGTTGTCGACTACGGCGGCGCGTGCACACGCATCGGCCAGCGCGGACACCTGGACCGGCTGCTGATCGAACGCGGGCCGCGCGTCCTCGGGACCCCTGCCCGCGATCGGGGTAGGGGACAGGCGCCTGTCGGCAGTTTCGTGCTCGAAGGTGCCGCGCCGATCTGTCAGTCCCAGCAGGTGGTCGAATTTTGGGGGCGGGACCGTCGCGGTCAAACCCGTGTCCATCCTTGAGCGAGGAGACGGTGCGCTAGCCCCACATATGCGCTGGCCACCGCCGGCCACGCCATCTCTGGTGCCCGTCGCCGGGCCTCGGCCGCCATTGAGCCGGCGAGGCGTGGCTGCGTGATGATCTGGCGCAGCGCTGAGGCCAGCGCGACCGGGTCGTCGTGGTCGACGACGATGCCCGCTCCGCTGTCAAGCAGCTCGGCAGCATGCGGAAATGCGGTTGCCACGACGGGTCTGCCGTTCGCGATCGCATCGACGAGTACGCCGGAGGTCACCTGTTCTGTGGAGTCGTAGGGCAGCACGACAACGGAGGACTGCTGGATGAGCGCGGCCAGCATCGAGTGGTTGTAGTACCCGGAGTCGAAGGACACCGAATCCGCTACGCCGTTGCGCCAGGCCTGTTCGATTCGGGCATTGCGGTACGCCTCGCCCTCAGCGGCCAAGACCTTGGCATGCGTCGGACCGGCAACGAGGTAGCGGGGCCGACCGGGCACATCGTTGAGCGAAGGCATCGCGTCGATGACCCTCTCGATGCCCTTTCCCGGGCCCAACAAGCCCCACGTCAAGATGGTCGGTCTACTCGGGCGCTTAGCACGCGGGTTGCTGGGGATGGTCGCGCCGTGCGGGATCGTGGTGACCTTGCGGCGGTCGACGGCGTAGGTGAGGCACAGGCGTTGTCGTGCGGCCTCGGACATGACAACCACTTGACCCGCCATCGCCGCGACCGCCTCGAGCACCAAACGTTGATGTGGAGTAGGGCTTTTGGGGATCGTATGGGCGATAACAATCGACGGGACACGCAACCCGTCGACGATGTCCAGCACTTCGTCGCCGACCACACCGCCGTAGATGCCGAACTCGTGTTGGATTACCGCGACGTCAACCTGGTTCAGCAAGTCTTTGCATGTCGCGACGGATGGCGCTGAGCCGTTGACCGGCTCTCCGATCAGCTGACCGCTTGAGGAAGGGTGCGCGTCGGCCATCCGAACGACGCCGGCCTCGGACCCCTGAGCGCATAGCGCACCCGATAGGCCCGCGCTGAACCTCGTCAGTCCGTTCGGTGTGGGCATATAGGCACTGAGTATGCCAAAACGCACGGCACCCGAAAGTCGTTGCGGAACAGCAGGAGGCAGTATCGACTCATGGATCGGTAAAGCGTTCAAGGTCATCCCGACATGTGGTCGTTACCGGCGTGTCCGGCGTGAGCGGCTGCTCGGCGAGATCAGCGGAAAACGGCTGATGCATCCCGGACTGGCTGGGTTCCCAACGACTTGACGTTACACCCAGGGATGCTGCGGCGAGCTCAGCGGCGGAACAGCGCTCATTGAGCAAGCAGATTGACCGCTCTACCGAAGACATTGGGCATTGCCTGTGCAGCCGGCACGATGCCTGAGCGCACCGTTGCGTGCGAGCTCGCATGAAGCAAGGCCGCGGTCAACACTCGATATCGCCGCGTCATCTGGCGCCACCGGCGGTCATAGGCGCCCGGCTGGTCTGCGGCAACGGAGTTCACCAGCAATTCCGCGGCTCCAAACGCCAAACCCAGACCCTCGCCCGTGAGTGCGTCGATATACCCTGCCGCGTCGCCGACGAGTAGAACCCGCCCTGCCGTCCGGCTCGAAACCCGTTGATGCAACGGGCCGGCGGCACGGTCCGGCTCGTGCGGCCGACCTCCGATCCGATCGCGCAAAGCGGGAAATTCTTCGAGATGCGTGTCGAATCCACCGCGGCGGGACTTCAGCACCGCTACGCCGACGCAGTCGTCGGCGATCGGGGTCACGTAGGCCTCGGCGCCACACGCCCAATGCACCTCGACATAGTCCGACCACGGCGCGATCTGCACATGCCGGCGGATGCCCCACCGGCGCGCACCCGGGCTTGGGCGCTCTAAGCCCAGGGATCGTCGGATGGGCGAGTGCAGCCCGTCGGCGGCGGCGAGGTAGCGCGCCCGCCAGTTGCCTGCTCGAACAGAAGTAGCATCTTGGCTTATCTCGCCCACCTCCTCATGGCGGATTCGCACGCCCGCGCTGGCGGCCGCGTCAAGAAGCGCGCCATGTAGCACCGTTCTGCGCACGCCGCGTCCAGCGCCACGTCTGAATGGCGCCTCGACGTGCCGGTTGCCATCCCGATAGCTGATTCCCCGGAACGGTCTACCGTGCGGATGCACACCAAGGCGTTCCAAGTGCCGCAGGGTGTGCGGCATCAGCCCTTCACCGCACGCCTTGTCGATCGGTCCGCTGCGCCGCTCGACGACGACCACTTCCAGTCCAGCCTTGGCTCCGTAAACCGCGGTGGCCAGTCCGGCCGGGCCACCGCCGACGACCAGGAGGTCAATCATGTCAGGCTCGCCAGTGCAGCGTTTTCGACTTTGATCCGTGATCGCAATAGCCGCACGTTGAGGATCGAGAACACCAGGGCGGTGATCCACGCGGTGTGTACCAGCGGCAACGCGACCCCTTCCGCGATCACGGCGACGTAATTCGGGTGGGGCACAAAACGGTACGGGCCGCCATTGATTCGGGCCGCGCCGGGAATGACGATAACGCGGGTGTTCCACTGGCGGTTTAATGTGGCGATGCTCCACCAGCGCAGCGCTTGCGCGGCAAGCACAATCGCGAGCATCGGCCAACCCAGCGTCGGGACGAACGTGCGGTGCAACGCGATTGGCTCGACCAGACATCCCGCCAGCAGGCCCGTGTGGAGTGCGATCATCGCCGGGTAGTGTCGCGCACCGAACTCGATCCCGCCGTGCGCCAGGCTCCAGGAGCGGTTGCGTTTGGTCTCCATGAGCTCGGCGAGTCGCTCCACGGCGACTGCGCCGATCAACAGCACATACCAGCTCATGACGAGATCACCGCCACCGCAGCATGACGAGCTCGGAGCAGAAGCCGGGACCCATCGCCATCATGACCCCCGGACTGCCGCTTGGGGGCCGCTTAGCGATCGTGTCGCGCAACACGTGCAAGACGGAAGAGGACGAGAGGTTGCCGACCTCGCTCAGCGAACGCCACGTCAGTTCTAGTGCGTTCTCGGGCAATCCGAGTGAACCGACGATCGCCTCGATGACCTTCGGGCCGCCGGGATGGCTAACCCAGGCGCCGACATCAGAGATGTCCAGGCCGTGTGCGCCAAGGAAATTCGCCACGTCATCGGGCAGGTAGCGCTCGACCACGTCCGCCACATCCGGAGACAGGATGAGCCCGAATCCGGAGGAACCGATGTTCCAGCCCATCGTGTTCTGCGAGTCGGGGTAGAGGTGACTTACCGATCCGAGTATTTCGGGTCCGGTGGCACCGATCTGTTTTGCGCGGCGTTTGCCGACCGCGACGACCGCCGCGGCTCCGTCGCCGAACAGTGCTGTGCCGACGAGCGAGGCAAGCGATGCCGTAGCCGCCGGGTAGGTCAGCGAACACAGCTCCACGGACAGCAAGACTGCGACGTCGTCCGGAGCGCCGCGCAAGTAGTCGTTGAGTCTGCCTACCCCAGCGGCACCCGCGACGCAGCCGAGGCCGAACATCGGCACGCGTCGAATGTCCGGGCGCATCCCCATCCGCGTGGCGATGCGTGCCTCCAGCGAGGGGACCGCGAGACCGGTGACAGTCGTCGAGAAGATCACGTCGACATCCTGCGGCTGCAACCCGGCCTCATCGAGCGCGCCGGCAAGTGCAGCACACCCGAGCTCCACCGCATTTTCGATGAAGATCTTGTTCGCGTCGCCGAAGTCGATCAGCGAGGCGTACTCCTCGAGAGGCAATACCAGGTAGCGGCTGTCGACCTTGGAACTCTCGTGGAATTTCCGCAGCGCGTCCCCGTAACCTTCGAACGCCGGAAGTGCGGCAAGCGTTTCGGTGATCTCGCTTTGGGCGTAGCGGTGCTCTGGCAGTGCGCCTTGCACACCCGCTATGACGCCGCCGGCTTTTTGGGTGCGAAATTTGTTGCCGCTCAAGGGTCCCCTCATATTCCTCACCTTTCTCAAACTGCCTGCATTGCCGGCGCCATTGCCGCTTCTGAAATCTGTTGTGGTTCAGGCAAATGGTTCACAAGAGTGTCACCCTCGCTGATGCCGAAACGCGCGTGCAGCCGGGCCAGCCATTTGGGCGCCCACCAGCACCAGGTGCCCAACACAGGCATGAAGGCCGGTAACAGCACCGTGCGCACCAGCGTGGCGTCCGCAACCACGGCCAATGTCAGGCCTACTCCGAACATCCGCATGAACGACACGTGCGCGGCGATCAATGCTGCGAACGAGATCGACATCACCAACGCCGCCGCCGTCACCACCCGACCGGTGCGAGCCACACCGAGCGCGACACTCTCATCGTTGTCGGCGCGAGTACGTCCCGATGCGAGCCAGAATTCACGGATCCGGGAAACAACGAAGACTTCATAGTCCATCGACAACCCGAAGGCGATGCAGAACAGCAGCACCGGCATGTTGGCGACCAGTGTCCCGGTGGATGTCGTTCCGAGGCCGCCGAGATGGTGGTCCTGGAAGATCCATACCATCGCACCGAACGCCGCTGTCAGCGAAAGCACATTCAGTGCGAGGGCTTTCAGTGGCATCACTACGCTGCCGGTCAGTAAGAACAGCAATACGAACGTGACCACAGCGATCAGGCCCAGCACCAGCGGCAGGCGTGATGTGATCGCATTGACGCTGTCCCGATTGGTCTGCGCGGTCCCGCCGAGTTCGGCCGTCCTGCCGCCGGGACCGGGGACCTCGTGCAGGCGGCGCAGCTGGGCCTCAGAAGCGGCGGAGAAAAGCGGAGCCGTGGTCCGGACGGTAAGAAATGCACTTCCCTGAGCCTGACCGGTCGCCGCCGACGGCGGTCCGGCCAAGGACCCGCCCACGAATGTGCCAACCGGGGAGGAGACCGCCGATACGTCGGGCACCCGCGACAGATCTGTTGCGTATCGTGCGATTTCGTCGGATGACAATCCGCTGCTGTCGGGGATGACGACGCTGATTGCTGTCGCTGAGTCGTTGGCGAAGTCGCTTCGCAACTGGTCGCCGACCTGGCGAGCCGAGGCGGAGTCCGGCAGCACCCGGTCATCCGGAAAACCCCATCGCACCCCGAGGAACGGCGTACCGACCAGCAACAGCAGCACAACTACGGCTAATCCGATGGGAATCGCCCGGCGGATGATGAACTTCGTTGATCGGTAGAAGAACTCTTGCTCGACGGGGTTGCGGACCGGCGCCGGCCGGCGGCGCACCCGGCGTACCAGCTGGCGCACATCCAACGCGTTCAATCGATCTCCGAGTAGCACGATGGCCGCGGGTGTCATCACCACCGCCGCAATCGCGGTGAAAGCGACCGTGGCAATTCCCGCGTAGCCGAACGACTTCAGGAAATGCATCGGGAACAGGATCATTGCGGCCATCGACAGCGCGACCGTCGTGGCCGAGAACAACACCGTGCGGCCCGCAGACGCCATGGTGTGTACCAGCGCCTCGTCACGGGTTGCGCCGCCGGCCATCTCGTCTCGGAACCGGCTGACGATCAGCAACGTGTAGTCAATCGCCAATGCCAGGCCCAACGCGGTGGTGAGGTTCAGCGCAAAGATCGATACATCGGTGGTGAACGCGATCAAGCGCAATACCGCCAGCGAGCCCAGGATCGACATTCCGCCAATGGCGATCGGCAACGCGGCGGTGAACAAGCCGCCGAACACCCAGACCAGCACGATGAAACTGAGCGGAATGGCGATCGCCTCCATCACCAGAACATCGCGCTGCGCTTGCTCGGTGATCTGCGCATTGACCATCGCGACTCCGCCGGACCGCACGGTGACGCCGTTGCGGTCGCGCGCGAACCGCTCCGAAAGCGCGTCGGCGTACTTCTGTGAGTTGGTTTCACCGCCACTGATACCGGCGACGATCAGCCCCGACCTGCCATCCTTGCTGACCAGCGAGGCCGCGGCCGCCGGCGGCGCGGTCCACGCCGAGGTCACGCTCGTCACATGCGCTGACCGGCTCAGCTGGTCGGAGATCTCGGTGCCGACCGCGCGGGCCGCTGGGCCGGCAACGCCGTCGGGTGCGGTCACGACGAACAGCAGCTGCATATCGCCCTGGCGAAACTTGTCAGTGAGAAGCGTTGCGGCCCCGGCTGATTCGGAGGTGGGGTCCTGGAAGCCGCCGGCCGACAGGCTCTGGGCCACTGGGATTCCGAAGATGCCGGCGGCCACCATCACCAGGGCTGCGACCGCGAGGGTTCGCCTTGGCGCGGCGATGGCCAGGCTCGCGATGCGATGCAGTAGACCACCTCGAGACGGATGGGTCATTTCGCTGACCACAGTCCGGGGAGTCGCGACGCGAAACTGTCCTGCCATGGGGACCACCCGTCCTCGAAGATCTAGATTTCAACAGTCGATGACTTTTGTCAACGATCGGTGACTTGAAACATACGCCGGCCCCGTCCCAGAAGTCAACAGCGGCTGACATAGAATTTTGAGATGGCTACAAAAAGGCCTCGTGATGCCGCACAGACGCGCGCCGACATCCTCTCGGCGGCACGCCGCCGGTTTGCGACGGAAGGATTTGAACGCACCACTCTGCGCGCTATCGCGGCGGATGTCGGGGTGGATGCAGCGCTGGTGATCCGTTACTTCGGTAGCAAGCAGGACCTGTTCGCAACTGCGACCGAATTCGTGATTGAGTTGCCAGACCTCTCCGGTGCGGCCCCGGACCTCATCGCCGACATGCTGTTGCCGCGGTATTTCGCGGTGTGGGAGGACGACCACTCGTTCCTGGCGCTGTTGCGTGCGGCAATGACGAGCCGGGTTGCAGCAGACACCCTGAACGAAACGCTGGCGACGCATGTGGCGCCGACATTGAAGGCCGCGACCCCAGATCATGCCGAACAGCGGATTGCGTTGACGGATGCGTTCGTGATCGGACTCGCCGCGACCAGATCCGTCCTCGGCGATCACCCGATTTCCACCCTCAGCCGTGAAGAACTCAGCCGCTGGGCGGCCCCGGTCTTTCGGCAGCTACTGGTTGGCCCGGCACCGTCGTAACCTCAGGATTCGGCAGAAGTCAACGCCCGGTGGCATACAGTTTCCGTGTGACTGCGACGCGGCCTCGCAATGCCGGCCAAACGCGCGCCGACATCCTGTCGGCCGCACGCCGCCGCTTTGGCGCCGAAGGATACGAGCGGACCACTTTGCGGGCCGTGGCTTCGGATGTCGGTGTCGATGCAGCGCTGGTGATCCGCTACTTCGGCTCCAAACAGGCCCTGTTCGCCGCGGCAGCCGATTTCACGATCGAATTGCCGGACCTGTCGAATGTCGATCCAGACGAGGTGGCCGGCATCTTGCTGCCACGGTTCTTCGCGGTGTGGGAAGAGGACGAGACGTTCTTGGCGCTGTTACGGGCCGCGATGACGAGCCCGGTCGCCGCCGAGGCGCTGCGCCGGGTTTTTGCAGAGCAGGTCGCGCCCAAACTGATCTCCGCCACCCCAGACCATCCCATTCAGCGGATCGGGTTGATGGGTGCGTTCGTCATCGGGCTTGCCACGACGAGATACGTGTTGGTGAATCCACCGATCGCCAGTCTCAGCCGCGAGGAACTGAGCCGTTGGGCTGCCCCGGTTATTCGGCAACTACTGGTTGGGCCGGCCCCGTCGTAACGCCGGATTCCTGACAGCGTGTGCACAGGCCCCAGAACGTGACCTCGGCTTCGCGGACCGCAAAGCCTTGATCTTTGTCGGGGGTCAAGCACGGGGCTTGACCGACTACGCAGTCCACGTCGCACACCGCACCGCACGACTCGCACACCAGGTGGTGATGGTTATCGCCGGTTCGGCGCTCGTAAAGCGCCGCCGAGCCGGCCGGCTCGAACCTGCGGATCAAACCGGCGCGCGCAAGGTCATTGAGCACCATGTACACCGCTTGCGGTGATGTGCCCGGAAGGTCGTCGCTGATCAGCGCGAATACCTGCTCGGCAGACGAATGCGGCGCAGACTCCAACGCCTGCAACACCGCCAGCCGACCCGACGTCGCACGCAGCGCAGCGGAGCGCAGCTCCTGCTTGTAGTGAGCAACTTCTGTCGAACCCATGGACTTAACTTAGCATGACCTAACTATAAAAGCGAACTGATATCTATATTGACTAAATCAAAATAACGACTAGTGTTGCTCGTGTAGCCCACGTAAACCCGACATCAAGGAGATAAAGATGACCACCATCGACCGCGGGGTCTCGACCAACGAGTTCGTTACCTCGCCGACTCTGACCGCCGACCTGCAGGCCGTGCTAGTGGACCTGCTGGAGCTGGGAAACCAGGCCAAGCAAGCGCACTGGAACCTGGTCGGAGCGCACTTCCGCTCGATCCACCTCGAACTCGACGAGATAGTCGACATGGTGCGCGAGCATGCGGACACGATCGCCGAGCGCATGCGTGCCCTGGAGGCGGTTCCCGACGGGCGCACCCGCACCGTCGCCGACACCACGACGCTGGCAGCATTTCCGGCCGGGGAGATCAGCGTTGATCGCGCCGTCGCGGTGACCGCGGAGCGAATCCTGACTGCCGTCAACGTCATTCGCGCGGTGCACGACGAGGTGGACGCGCAAGACCCGACCAGCGCCGACCTCCTGCACGCGGTCCTCGAAGGACTGGAGAAGCAGCGGTGGATGCTGACGGCCCAGCTGCGTCACATCTCAAACTGACCTGAAAGGTGTTGCGGGCCGCGCCATTGGCCCGCAACACCTTTTGGATTATCGAAAGCTAAGCGCCGCTTAGGTGGTGACGGTCATCTGGTCGTCACTGGTGTCCCACGATCGGGTGAAGATGCCGATCGGAACTTGCTCGTCTCGGCCGTCTTCGCTGCCACTGTCGTTGAGGTGCACGATGCCGGCTGCAGTGTCGACACCGGTCACTACCAGGGCGTGATTGGCTTCGGGTTCGCCGTCTGAGGTTTTGTCTTCGACGGGCTCGCGCCAGATGAGTTCGGCGTTGACCCCGACGATCATTTTGCGGCCCTCGGCCAGATCCTGCTCGAGTGCCTTCATGCCGGTGGGGACACCGGTCTTTTTGGCGCTGTCCTTGTCGGTGTTCACCGCGTGGATGCCGTAGTGGGCAAGCAGCGCCGGTTCATCTCCGAAATACGTGCCGGTGCCGGCCCTGGGTTTCCCGCGCTTGGCGTAGATCGGTCCATGGTGGGCGGTACTGGGCATCGTTTGGGCCAGCTTGACGATGGCGCGCTCAGAGGGCGCGTCTCGGTTCAGTTCACCGATCACATCGGCGACCGCCATTTCCACACAGTCGTCGTCGTATTCCTGGTAGTGCCAGAACGGGGCGGCCGCTGCGGGGTCGCCGTAGAGTGTGCCTGTTCTGCTGGGCGGGTTGGGCGTGCCGGGAGCGGCCTGGGCGGTGCCCATCCCTGCGCCCGGGGCTATTCCCAGTGCAGCCGCCAGCGCTGCAACGCCCGAGATCCGTGCTGTCATCGCAATGCCGCCGCCGGTCATGTTTGTCCTTTTCAAGGCGTTTGTCGCAGACTCTGTGAGGAGTATCGGAGAACAGCCTCTTTTCGTAACCTCTACGAATTCTTGGAAGATTCTGTACGAGGAAGAACAGCCGGGCGGATGACGGTGGACACTCAGGTCAGTGGGCGCCCGCCAAGTTCAGCGTGAGCACGCCGGCGATGATCAGCCCGACGCCGACGACCTTCGCCACGGACACCGGCGAGCCGAGGAACAGCACCGCGATGAGCACGATGGCGGCCGTGCCGATCGCCGACCACAACGCGTAGGCGACGTCGGTCTGCATACCGCGCGAGATCGACGCGCGAGCAGTGCGAAAGCGATGGCGTACCCGATCGGCGATCCACCGGCGGGCAATGGTGGAGCTCTGGCGATACTCTTCTGCTTCGGTTTCTTCCTGCTGGTCTTCACGGGTGGGGGCAGCTACTCGATCGACGCTCTGCGGCAACGTTGACGGCTGGCGCCATTTCGCCTCGAAGGTCAACGCCGGCCGGGAGACGTTGCGTTGCAGCGCTGCGATTCGTGGCAAACCACGACGACTCGATGTTCCGATAGCGCGCCGTGCTTATACTTCGGAGCGATCGACGATAATGACATTCTCTACTTTGGAGAAGACGTTTCCACCTTTGACGGACGGTCTGGAGGAGGTCGACGATGGACGCTGACCACCGGTGCGACGGCCTGGTGGCTCTGGTCACCGGAAGCAGCCGCGGCCTGGGCAAGGCGATTGCCGCGCGGCTTGTGGCACAGGGCGCAACGGTGGCGCTAACTGCGCGGACCATGGAACCCGATCCCAAATACCACGGGTCGCTGAGACAGACGCTTGACGAGATTGTGGCCGGCGGCGGTCAGGCTATCGCCGTTCAGGCGGATCTGTCCCAAGCAGAAGAACGGGAACGGCTCTTCGGTGAGGTGGTGAGCGCCGTCGGCGCTCCTGACATCCTGGTCAACAATGCCGCGGTGACATTCCTGCGGCCCCTGGACGGGTTCCCCGAGCGGCGGGTCCGGTTGATGATGGAGATGCACGTCCTCGGGCCATTGCATCTGTGTCAGTTGGCGATTCCCGCGATGCGCGAGCGCGGACGGGGCTGGATTCTGAATGTGACGTCGGTGGGCGGCGACCTGCCACCCGGGCCGCCATTCTCCGATTTCGACCGGACCGCGGGATTCGGCATTTATGGGACGGCCAAGGCAGCCCTCAATCGTCTGACGAAAAGCCTTGCGGCCGAACTCTACGACGACGGCATCGCCGTCAACGCCGCCGCGCCGTCCAACCCGGTGGCGACCCCGGGTGCGGGCACCCTCGATCTGGCCAAGACCGACACCGAGGACATCGAGCTGATCACCGAGACGGCATTGCGGTTATGCACGGGTGATCCGAAGACCCTGACCGGGCGCATTGCCCACACCCAGCCGTTCCTGGCCGAAGTCGGCTGGTCGAAACCGGTCGGCTGAATGGCCGAGGTCGATCTCGACGCGCTGCGTAGGCGACTCGCCGCGGCTGAGATCGCCGACGTCGCCCCACTCGCCGGCGGTGCGTCCAGCCTCACCTTCCGTGGTGCGCGTTTTGGGCGGGAGGTGGTGATCAAGGTTGCGCCGCCGGGCGTCGAGCCGGTAGCCCACCGCGACGTTCTGCGCCAGGCCCGTATCATCAAAGCTCTTGCTACGACACGCGTTCCGGTACCCGAGGTAATCTGGGAGGACCCGGGAAACCCGCCGCTGTTCGTGATGTCGCATGTCGACGGCGACTGTGGGGAGCCGCTGTTCGACGGTGTCACGACGGTTCCCGATCTGGCCGAGCGGTACCGCAACGCGTGCCGCGCCATGGCGGCCCTGCACAGTGTCTCGCCGGCTGACCTCGGGGTGGGCGGTGAACCGGTCGTCGATCCGGTCGCCGAAGTCGATCGCTGGTGTGACACGTTGCAGACCGTCGATGCGGCGCTGGTGCCCGATTGGCAGGGTGTGCGCGACGCCTTGTTACGGACCGCGCCGCCGGCGATGCGACCGAGCGTGGTGCACGGCGACTTCCGGCTAGGCAACCTGATGTCCGTCGGAACGCGCGTCAACGCCATAATCGATTGGGAGATCTGGTCGATCGGTGACCCGCGCATCGACGCGGGCTGGTTCCTGATCAACGCTGACGCGGATACCTACCAACGTGTTCCGGCCTCTCCCGGCCTGGCACCGCCGACTGCCGAACTGGCCCAGATCTATCAGGACGAGCTGGGTCGTGAGGTCGGTGACTTGACCTGGTTCAGCGCGCTGGCGTGCTTCAAGTCGGCGTCGACCTGGTCGCTGATCGTCAAGCACAACCGCCGAAGGCGTTCTCCGCGAGCTGAATTGGAAGCCATGGTACCCACCCTGCCGAGGTTGCTGGCGCGGGCCCGCTCAATGGTGAGCTAGGGCCTAGGCTCGATTGCGCAGCTCCTCCTCGGGCCGCTGCACGGCCTGCATCGTCGCTGGGCCGGGCTCGGCGCCGCGCGCCCGGATGCCGCGGACGAACACCCCGAGATGACGCCGTGCCGCGGTCGACCATTCGGGACCGTGCGGCAGTGGCGTGGCGATCAGCGTTCCGCAGACCGCAATATCCAGCGCCGTGACGCCGGCATGCACCGACCCTGCTGCCTGACCTTCGGACAGAAAGTCCTCAATTGCTTGGAAGACCCGACGTTTGGCGTTGACTGCAGCATCGTCGGGGAGCTGCTGGACTCCGCGCAGTGGCAGCGCCACCAACTGATCCGCGAGGTCCAGGCATTCCTCCAGGTACGCCTCGATGGCGTCGGCGCCGGTCAACCCGTTGGCCTTGATCCGGGCAAGGGTCTCCAACAGAAGGTCGTAGCCGCGGCGCTGGAGTTCGTCGAGCAGTGCCGCCCGGTCTGGGAACCCACGGTAGAAGGTGCCAATTCCAACGCCGGCCGCGTTCGCGATCTCGGTCAACGGCACGTTGTGACCTCGGCGCGCCATCAGGTCGGCCGCGGTGCGCAGGATCTTCTCGCGGTTCTCGATCGCGTCCCGGCGCACTGCCCGGGATCGGCTTCGACCGGCGGTAGCTGGCATCGGTCGAGTGTCACACACCGCCGCGCACTTCCGACTTGACGGAACGCGGCAGTGCGGGAATGCTGACCATAAACGGAAGATTACTTCCGCTACGGCCATATCGCAATCGAATGGCTCGTCATTCAGGGACTTCGAGGAGGCATCGTGACCGACGACGACGACTTCAACCGCCGCAACATCGAAGACTTCCGCGCCAACCACGGCCGGCTCGGCGGACAGTTTGACGGCGCGCCAGTTCTGTTGCTGCACAGCAAGGGAGCGCGGAGCGGCGAGGAGCGAGTGAACCCGATGATGTACATGGCCGACGGTGACCGCTATTTGGTGTTCGCGTCGGCAGCGGGCGCCGACCGAAACCCGGCCTGGTACTGGAATCTCGTCGCTCACCCCGATGCCCGCATCGAAGTCGGGGACGACTACATCGAGGTCTTCGCGGTAGAGCTGCACGGCGCCGAACGCGACGCGAAGTATGCCGTTCAGGCGCGGCGGTATCCAGGCTTCGCCGAGTACCAGCGCAAGACCACACGTACGATCCCCGTCCTCGCGCTCGTTCCAAGGGAGGCATCGGCGTGAACGACGTCGTCGCCGGCCTGCGCGCTGAGTTGCATGACGTCGTATATGAACCTGGCGACGACGAATACGCCGACGCGACAAGCCCGGACAACTCGAGCTACCCCCAGCGGCCGTGCGCCGTCGTCCGACCGCGTTCGGCAGAGCAGGTAGCTCACACGGTCAAGAGCGCGTCGCGCGTCGGCGCCGTCGTCGTCGTCCAAGCCACCGGCCACGGCGCGGGAAGGCCGGTCACCGATGACCAGGTGCTGCTCGACACCTCCGCGCTGACAGACGTCACCGTCAATGCGACCTGGGGCACCGCGCGGGTCGGTTCGGGTGTGATGTGGCCTGCCGTGCAGGAGGCAGCCAAAGTCCATGGCCTGCTTGGCTTGAGCGGGACGTCACCGACCGTCGGCGTCGCCGGATACACCTTCGGTGGCGGAGTGGGCTGGTTCGTCAGGAAGTACGGCCTGGCGTCATCGGCATTGCGCGCGGTGGAATACGTCGACGGCGCCGGACAGCGACGCAAGGCCTCCGAGGACGCCGCCGATCCACTCGATCGCGAAGCGCTTTTGGCGTTCCGCGGAGGTGCGCCTGTCGGTATCGCCACGTCGATGGAGATCGGGCTGTTCCGTATCCCCGACCTGTGGACGGGCTACCTGCTATGGCCGGAAGACGCGCTACCCGCGGTGATCGCGGCCTGGAGGTCGGCCGCCGGATCGGTGAGCAATTCCGTGAGCAGCGCAATCTCGCTGCTGAAACTGCCTCCCGAGGGCCCGTTCCCCGACCAACTGCTCGGCACCCCGGTCGTCCATCTCTCCTACGCCTCGCCGGACGGCGGAGCACACCTCGAGGTGATGCGCGACGCGGTGCGGGGTACCGCCGCACCTGTCGTCGATACCACCGGGCCTGGGGACCTGCAGTCCCTGTCGGCCATTCACCTCGATCCGCCCAGTGCTGTCCCCGCTCGGGGCACCGGTCGCTGGCTGGGGGACGTCGAAGCCGACGTCGTGGCCGCGATGTTCGAAGCCGCCCGGATCGGCCGGCCCGACGGCTTGAACATGATCGAGTTGCGCCACACCGCGTGTGCGGACGTCGGTCCCGCCGGCGCACTGACCAGCGTTCCCGCGCCATTCCTGCTGCATGCAGTCGGTGCGGCTGTGGACGACGACGCGAGAAGCCGAGTGGACGCCGTCCTGGACCAGGTCGAAAACGCGGGCCTGGCCGCCGACATCGGGCGCGCGGCGCCGTCGTTTCGCGAAGGGCAACCGGACGTCGCCGACGCATGGGAATCGTCCGAACAGGTGCGACTACGCAGCATCAGGGCCGCGCTGG
>Ga0209530_1000470_pt1 | contig 28898 bp, 21 predicted proteins | sample BlaSpr_A8_Ref_O1_FD_187987 | JGI IMG/M metagenome (GOLD analysis project Ga0209530, IMG submission 187987) | Forest soil microbial communities from Thunder Bay, Ontario, Canada - Black Spruce, Ontario site 2_A8_Ref_O1 (SPAdes) (version 2) | ecosystem: Environmental > Terrestrial > Soil > Boreal...
CCGCGAGCCCCAGCCCCGCCAGGTACCCCGCGAGCACGAGTACCAGCGCCCAGCCCACCTCGGCCTCGACCACCCACCCGAACCGTATCCGGCCCAGGGTCCGCCCCGCCAGCGCGGCGGCAAGCGGCAGCACCACCGCGATCTCGTGAGCGCTGAACCCGCTGGTGACGTGCGTCCCCACCCACCCGGCACCGAGCGTGGCAAGCGTCGCAATCACCAGCATCTGCGTAACCCGGTCCGAGCGCCCCGCCCGGTCGGCACGTCCCAGGAAGAGCCAGATCCCGGCGACCAGCCCCAGTCCGCCGAGGAGGAGCCCGGCCAGGTGCAGCAGGACGATCGCCAAGGTCACTCCCCCCGACTGACCGACCGGATCGGCGCCGAACAAGATGAGCACGCACAGGCCCACCACACGAAGCTGGTGTGGCAGCGCGGACAACGACCCGAACGTGCTCCCGGGGAGCGGCTGGGCGTAGAACCCCCCGTGCATCGAGATGATGGCGATCACCCGGTGCGCGGCCGGTATCGAGACCAGGGCCGCCGCGGCCAGCAGCAGCTCATACCAGGCCGGATCAGCAGACCAGGTCCGCCGTACCAGCCGCGTCCCGGCCCGGATCAGGCTCACCGCGGCGACCGGCGCGGCCGCAGCCACGGTCGCGAGGGGGTCCGCCACCTGCACCCAGGTAAGCAGCACCAGCACCACGATCGGCAGGTACCACCGCGGCCGGAACCGGTCAAGGAGCAGCAGGATAACCATGATCGGAACCCCGGTGCCGGTGTGGTCCGGCGATTCCAGCAGCGTGTTCGTCCCCAACCCGGCCTGCGGAGCGATCATGATCCCCGCGGCCAGCACCGCCCGGACGACTCCATCGCCGCCGCGCGCCTTGCCTTTGGCGACGAGGGCGGTAAGCAGGACAAGCAGCGTGTAGGTAAGCGCCGCGCACACGTGCACGTCGTCAGGCCGCAGTCCCCTGATCGCCTCCACGAGCATGTATTCCGGCAGTTCAGTGGTGTAAAAGGAGACATCCGCTGACTGCCACCCGTGCAGCAGCAGGTTCCCGTGCAGCATGTCCCAGCCCTGCAGGGCGATGGCCGCCGCATCCGAGTCCACCCCGTTGGTCCGCGACTGCAGCAGGTAGCACCAGAACAGCACAAGTCCCGCGAGCGCTACCCCACCCGCCCAGGCAAGCCGCGCCCGCCACGCTACCGAAAGCATCCAAAACCCCATCTAGTCGGGCACAACTATGCCCTATCCGCAGACGGCCGGTCATGGCCACGTCATGTCCAGACCTCTAAGCAGAATGCGCGCGACGTGCCGCGGCAGCCTCTAAGGCAACAGCTGTTTCGGTACCTTAGCGCCACGCGAAACGGACATATCGGTCTGAGAAATGGCCGCAACCTACCGAAACATGTGTAGCCCTATGGGCTGGGGGATGGCGTGGCAGAGGTAAGAAGTCCGTAAGGCTGGCATCATTGCTCCCGGAAACCACCAGGTGCCACACATCCAACCTTGCTAACGTCCCGATTTACCATTCGTCACGTTTACCTCAGTACGCGCTCGGATGGGTCAGATGTCTTGTTGAACCGGTTCGGTGCCGATTCCGTGAAACGGGCATGGACCAGCGAGAGGACGCCTGAGATGCCCGGCCAGTACCCGTTCAGCGCCTACACCTACACCGGCGAGACCCACCGCGACGACTTCTCGCAACGCTACTGTTCCGTTGCCCCCGGTGCCGCCCACGGGAACCTCAAGAGAGGGCCCGGTTACTGGCCCTGCCTGGTGGAGGTCACGGCCGGAAACGTCGTACTGCTCATGCAACCCGGGAACCGGGCGATAGACACGGCACCGACCGACAGCGTCCAGATCACGTCACCCCGCTGGCTCCGGCGACTAGGCACCGGTGTCATCCTCGCCATGAACGGCAGGCTGTGGGTCATCGACTTCACCCGGGTCTACCAGCACGAGCGCGACGCGGGCAGCGTGCCCGCACTCGTCAAGAGCATGCGCTACGCCAGGATCCTGACCCGCGACTTCACCGCCGCACTGCTATCAGCTGGCGCCGTCGACTGGCCCTGACCCTCACTCCCCGAGGAACTCAGAGGCCGGGAGCGGACGCGGTAGCGGGTTCGACATCGAGGCTGGTGTGAGCCTGGCCGCCGAACGACACGATGGGCTGGGCCCCGTCCTGCTGTACCTGGGCGATGCGCGAGGCCATGGCGAGCGAGGAATTGGCCTGGGCCAGCGTGTAGGCGCCGCCCCAGCTCGGCGTGCAGCTAGAACTGGACGCCGCGGTCACGAAACCCAGGACACTCTGCCGCGCCGCATCGGCTGAGGAATTCTGGAACTGATAGGTCGGAGTGAGCGTGGCGTCGACATAGGGCGCGAACCAGGTCTGGCGGGTGTACACGGCACTGGTCAGCCGCGCCTGGGCACCGGCAAAGCCGCTGTAGCCGATTCCGCCGAGGACGACGACGGCCAGCACGACGCGCAGCAGCGACAGCCTGCGCCTGTCCTCACCCCCCGCGGCAGGCGCCGGGACAGCCACGGCGGCTGGCAGCCTGCCCCCGGGATCCCGCCCTTCAGGTTCGGTGAAGCCGACCTCAAGCACGGTCCGCCAGTCGGGCTGCGGCGGGAGTCCCGCCTCGGGCCGGGATCTGCGCGGCAGCCTGCGACGTCGCCTGGCCGGCTTGTAGAGCAGCGAAGTGCCGTGAATCCAGGCGTCCACAGCGGAGTTCCGCAGCCCGATGAAGGCCGTGACCGCGTAGCACATCAGGATCACGTTGACCGCGGCGTAGGCCAGGTTCTCGACGCGGTGGTAGCGGTAGGCGAAGTAAAGCGTAAAGCCCGCCAGCCCGATCAGCAGGTATGGCGCGATGAGGAAGAACGCCGGGACGACGGTGCGGTCGCGTACCTTCGGGGTCCGGGCGAACGGGGCCTTCGATGCCGTGATGCCCTGAACTACCGAGGAAACCGTCCCGGCCAGGTTCACCGGCAGCAGCACCAGGTTGAAACCGTAGATCCGGAGCACGTCGATCCGCTTGTAGCCGCAGTAGCGCAGGTCGCTGGCCATCGCCAGGAAGTAGGGCAGGGCGACGAGCCCGAGCAGCGGGCTGATCAGGGTGGCACCGAACGGAAAGGCGAGCAGGATCAGCAGGCTGATAGAACTCCAGGAGATCGACGCCATGTAGTTCCACCGCAGGAACAGCTCACCGAACCGGGTGCGCTGGCCGCGCCGCCGCCTGGCGCGCGACTGGCTGCGCAGCCTGGGCACGATAAGCAGGCCACCGTTCGCCCAGCGACGGCGCTGGATGCACAGTGAGCCGAAGTCAGGAGGGGTTGCGCTGTAGCTCAGCCGTTCGGGGCAGTTGAAGAGCCCCCAGCCGCGGATGCCCAAGTCGATCGTGGACTCGGTGTCCTCGATGACGGTGCGATCCTTGATGTAGTGCCGGATCTGCCAGTCACCTAGATAAGACGTCTCCGCGATCTCATTCAGCGCCCGCTTGCGGATCACCGCGTTCGCGCCCACCCAGAACGTCGCGTCGAAATACGTCAGGCCCTGGTGGACAATGTGCTGGAGGTCCGTAGTGGCACCGGCGATGCGCTCGAGGCGGGTGGCAGAGCCCGGGAAAGCGCTGTAGGGCGTCTGCGCGATCGCCATCTCGCGGTATTCGTTCTGCTCCAGCAGGTGCACCAGGCGCAGGCAGTATTCCGGCAGAAGCACGCTGTCCGCGTCAAGCGTCACGACATAGTCCGGATCCGGGATGCTCAGCTCGCAGATCCCGGGCTCGCAGGGGACGAGCGCGGTGCCGGTGACCGTCTGGACCTCGCGGTAGTTACCGCCCATCAGGCCCAGGTAACTGTTGAGGTTCATGGCCTTATTGGGCTCGTGCGAGAGCGAGACATAACGCTTGCGCTCGAAGCTCGTGACGTCGGCACGGAACGTCCAGGCGAGGCGGCGGTAGAGGCGACGGAACATCGCCTGCTCCAGCACCACGCCTTCGCTGGCGGAGTCATGCAGCGCGGACATGATCGTGCGGAGCGACTCGGCGAGCCGCAGCAGCACCTCATTGGCGAAGAAGGTATCGGTATGGTCGACAATCTCGGTGTCGGCCGCCAGCCGCTCCAGCCATCTGACCGCTTCGTCGTAATGGCTGGCGAGAGTCATCATGGAGCCGGCTCCCAGCGGGTCACCGCGCTCGCATGCCAGCTCGAACTCCCGCAGAGCACGAGCAGACCCGGTGGCTGGCACGGCGAGCAGCCGCGCGACCTCCAGCGGCAGCTCCCGCGCGGCGGTGAGCTGGTCACGGGCGAGGCTCGTCCGGGGCTCGAACGGGTCGTCGATCAGCAGGACGATTCGCTTGCCGGGGTATTCCTGCAGCGCAGCGGACAGCAACGTGTTCCTGATGACGCGCGCATCCTCCTGATAGGAAGGGATGATCGTGGTCAGCGTGGGCGTCGTGGCATCGTAGAACTGGTCCAGGACCGCGCGGCTCGCCCGGTGATGGGTCCTGGTCCGGTAGAAGAAGCCGAGCCGGCTCATCAGGTACCCGAGGGCGGACACGGTCAGCATGGTGACAATGAGCAGGTAGAGAACCGCTCCGGTCCTGGCGACCGCGGTCTCGTGGCCCGGAGGCCGGGGCAACGCTCCAATCCTCCGGCAGCGCGTCTCCAGAGCGACCCCCCTGGTCCGGCCTGGTGTCCGCGGTCAGCAAGAAGGGCTCATCTCTGCAGCCATATCCGCCACATCTCCTCAGGCGAAGCGAGGTATGCCGAACGCAGGTCCCACCACGTCTAGCCCGATAGTCACTTTTATCACACCAGACACAAAAGAGGCAAGACGCAACTTATACACCATAGAGCTTATTATGTCGAAAACTAGACATATATAGAGCGGCCGGGTGGCAGTGGTGGTGCAAATGATTGCCGATTGCACTTTCCGGGGTCCATCCTGGAACGCAGGGAGGTGATCCCATGGCTGGCCACGCTACGTTGCTGCAGGTCCTTTGGACCCTCTGGCTGCTCGCGGGGCTTTCCCTGCTCCCCCGGCCGCTTCCCTTCTTCCTGGTGCCGTCGTTTTTCGTGTCCATGGCATGCTGTCCGTGGCAGGCAGACCACGTGACGTGGCGGGCCTTCCTCATGATGTGGCTGGCCGTCCATATTGTCTTTGCGGCTGTCGCCATCCGCGCCAGCCGGCGGCAGAGCCTGGCGGTGGCGGCCTCGGCCGTCGGCTTGCTCTGGATAGGGTTCCAGGGCGGTGGCTCATATGGCTGGTACGCCGCACATGGCCTGCTTGCCGTGCTGGCAGCCGCGCTGCTGGTACTCATCTGCGCCGGAATGATGCTGCTGTTCTCCGAGCACCGTATCGTCACGCGCCAGCAGGCCGAGGAAAGACGGCCGCTCGCACCGGAGAGCACTCCGGAGCCTGCCGTTGTACCGGGGTTCGACGTGGCCGCGCCCCCGGAACCCCGCGAGGTGCTGGCCGAGCGGCTGACGGTCTATGTCGTCAGAACGGACGCGGAACCGGTCCGCTTCATGGTCGGGCGCGACGTGACCAGGCTCCCCGATGAGGTCCTGGACAATCTCGGTGGCGGGCGGGCCGTCACCGATCACGCCGAAGACACTGGCTTCAAGGAACGCCTGACGGACGCGGCCGCCGACTACGTGACCGAGCGCGCTGGCGATCCGGCGTTCGCGGCCGCGACCCGCTTCTGGGTGACGCGCGACGCCTATCGCGAGGTTGCCGTCGCGGACGCATGCGACCGGCTCGCTGACGCGCTGAAATCCGTAGTGTCATTTCCGGTCGGGGAAGCCGCGGCCGAGATCCGGCTGCCCGCGGTCGCGACGCCGGCGCTGACCGGGATCGCCGCCGACTTCGTCCTCGAGCCGGTGATGGGTCCGCTCGCTCGGGCGGCACGGGTCTGCGAGGTCATCGCAGTGGCCGCCGGGATCGCGACCGGCCTGCACCCGCTGGCGTTCGGCGGCGCCAGGATGCTCGGGCACAGCACCCTTGACCAGGTACTGGAGAAGGCGGTGACCACCGCCTTTGACGATCTGGCTGCGAAGCCGCTGGAGAGCCCGAAGCCTGGCGAAGATATCGCCGACTGGGGCTTCGACCTGTTCCGCGACGAGACCGACCATACCTCCTGGTTGTGAGCTCCTCTTGCCAAGCCGCCCCCGTATCACGGGCTGGGCAGGTAACACCCAGCCCGTTCTGAATTCCTGGCTGTTTCCCGGCGCGTTCCCGTACGCCGGGCAGCACAGAAGTCCCCGCCTGTCGCGATCCTACGCCCAATAATCGACTTCTTGCTTAGTTAAGTGTTTCTATTGCGTAAAACTGTTGACGAATCTATGGTCTGCTCATGTGGCCTTGCGTTGACCACAACCCCATCCCTCTTCGCCATGCGAAGGAGTCCGTCTTGACCACTCTCGCGACGCACGCGCGGGAAGCCGGGCAGCCCGCCGGAAGACCCAGATCGGGTCGGCGGCGCATCCTGGCGTCTTCGCTGCTAGCCGCCACTTGCCTGGCCGGCACCTGCCTCACCGGCCTGAACCCCGCGTCCGCCCTCGCGGACGTGAACCACGCCAGCACAACGGATGCGACCAGCCCGCTGAGCGCCTTCGGGCCGCAGGTCAGCGGCGGAGCACGAATCCCGGGTTTCGCCGAGTACCTCGCGACCGGCCCGCAGGCCACGACCAATGGCTCGGTCATCGGCCCCGACTACACCCAGGGCACCCTGGCCAGCGAGGCTGTCGGCCGGGAGGCCGTACAGCTCACTGCCGCGGGGCAGTACGTGCAGTTCACCCTGACCCAGCCCGCGAACGCCATTGACGTCGACTATGCACTGGCCCAGGGCACGGCGGGGACGCTGTCCCTCTACGTGAACGGGGTCAAGCAGAGTCACGAGCTCTCGCTCACCTCGGCGTACAGCTACATCAGCACGCCGGACATCTACGGCAGCCTGACTCATCATTTCTTTAACGACGTGCGCATGCTCTTCGGCCGAGAGCTCTTCCCCGGCGACACGGTCCGGCTGCAAGTAGACAGCACGGACACCGCCGTCCCGTACACGATCAACCTCGCCGACTTCTATCAGGTGGCTCCTCCGCAGCGGCAGCCGGCAAACTCGGTCTCCGTGGAGGCCTATGGCGCCAACCCGACCGGGGCCACCGACTCGACCGCGGCGTTCAACGCGGCGATCGCCGCCGCAGACGCGGCCCACAAGAGCGTGTGGATCCCGCAGGGCTCGTTCACAGTCAGCTCGCCACTGGCCATTAACAGCGCAACGATCGAGGGCGCCGGATCCTGGTACTCCCAGGTGCTGTCGAACGAGTTCATCGACAACACCGCCGTAGTGCCCGGACCGGTCAACCTGAGGGATTTCGCCATCCTGGGCAACACGGTCGGCCGGTTTGACGACAGCACCCACAACGCCATCAACGGCTCGCTCGGTACCGGCGCGGTCGTGACCGGCCTGTGGATCCAGAACACCAACGTGGGCCTGTGGCTGGAGTACGGCAACACCGACGTCACCGTGGCGGGCAACGTGATCCTGGATACCGACGCGGACGGGGTGAACCTCAACGGCAACGCCGCCTACACCACGGTCACGGACAACCTCGTGCGGAACACCGGCGACGACGGCCTGGCCATCTGGTCCTACCCCGCGGCCGACTCCGGTGACACCATCGCATACAACACGGTCGAGCAGCCGAACCTGGCCAACGGCATCGCCGAGTACGGCGGCACCGACAACTCGATCATCGGCAACGTGATCGCCGACACCAACGCGCTCGGCAGCGGACTCACCATCTCCAACGAGCAATTCGCTTCGCCGGGCTTCACGACTCTGTCCGGCACGATTACGGTCGCCGGCAACACGCTGATACGTACCGGCGCGTTTAACCCGAACTGGGGTCATCCGATGAGCGCCATCCAGATCGACGCGTATGACTACGCCATCAGCGGCGTCACCATCAACCTGACGAACACCACCGTGCTCGACACGCCCTACAGCGTCTTCGAGCTGGTGTCCGGCGACGGCACTGGCCATCCGATCAGCGGCCTCAACATCCAGGGCGCCTACATCAACGGCGTAGGCACCGTGGTCTTCCAGGGCGAGACGGCCGGCTCGGCCAACGTCAGCGGTGTACGCGCGTACAACGTAGGCGTGGCCGGCACCGTCGAGGACCAGTACCCACCGGGGACCGCCACGTTCGTGCTGAACACCGGCCCTGGCAACTCTGGCTGGAGCACCACCCCGGTACTCGCGTACTTCCCGAGCCCGGTACCCGCTGTCCCTTAATCCTTCTCTCATAGGCATGGCTTCATAACGACGGGCCTGTTCCGCGCTTGCGGAGCAGGCCCGTTGCTTACTGGGGGGGGTTACCGGGTCCCGCGATCGTCGTCGTCGATCGCGTACGGACCCAGCCGGCGCCGCCTCCGCCATCGCCGGTATTCCCGGATCGGGTGCACCAGCGGCCGGAGGCTTTCGGGCCCTATATCGCTGAACCAGTCAAGCGGAATGCCCATCACCCGCTGCGGTTCTTCGCCCTGCCTGGCGTACGGATCTCTCCGCTGTGGCATGCCCAGGAACCGATTCGGCTCATAGCGATCACCGGGCATAGGTCCGCTCCGAAGTAGTCATCGAGTGCTTCACTACGACAGTATGCGACAAGTATCCGGCAAGTATCTCAGGCGCTCATCAGGTCGGCGCCCGATTGACTCACTGCGGACGCATCGCTAGGTTCAGACAGGCTTTTACAGGAAGGAACCCGCATGAGAGCACGTCTCCCCCGCCGCAGTGCGCTGATCGCCGCTGCCGGCGTCGCGCTACTCTCAGCCGGGCTCACCGCCGCTGCCACGGGGACGGTGCATGCCGCGGCCGCTTCGTTGCCGGATCATGTCCTCGCCCCCTACTTCGAGGCCTACAACGGGGACAACCCGGTCGCCCTGTCCAAGGAATCGGGCGCGAAGTACCTGACGTTCGCCTTCATCCAGACTGCCGCATCCGGATCCTGCACCGCCTACTGGAACGGTGATACCAGCCAGCCGATCTCATCGTCGACATTCGGCAGTGATATCGCGACCATCCAGGCGGACGGCGGGAATGTCATCCCGTCCTTCGGCGGGGAATCGGCGGACAGCGCCGGCACCGACATCGCAGACAGCTGCACCAGCGTCGGTTCGATCGCGCAGGTCTACGAGAAGGTGATCACCACCTACAACGTCTCCCGCCTGGACCTGGACATCGAGCAGAAGTCACTGGCCGACACCGCCGGGATCAACCGCCGCAACGAGGCGGTGGCGAAGACCGAGGCATGGGCCGCAGCCAACGGCCGGTCCATCCAGTTCTCTTACACCATGCCCGCCACGACCACCGGCATGGATCCCGCGGACAAGGCCGTAGTCAAGAACGCGATCGCCGACGGCGCTCGGATCAGCGTGGTCAACCTGATGACGTTCGACTACTACATCGGCACCAAGCAGGAGATGGCAACCGATACCGAGACCGCCGGATCAGGACTGCACAACCAGCTCAAGTCGCTGTACCCCTCGGATAGCTCGGCCCAGCTGTGGCGCATGGTCGGGGTCACCGTGATGCCCGGTATCGACGATTACGGATCCAAGGAGACGTTTACCAAGGCGGACGCGGCAACGGTGCTGAAGTGGGCGCAAGCCAACGGGATCAGCACTCTTTCCTTCTGGGCGCTCCAACGAGATAACGGTGGCTGCGTGGGCACCAAGGGATCGGACACCTGCTCTGGCATCTCGCAGCCGACGTGGTTCTTCAGCCACGCCTTCGAGCCGATCACCAGCGGCGGGCAGGCCGGCCTGATCTCATAGATTCATGAGAATCGGGATCTCCGGGACGCACGGCACCGGCAAGACCACGCTGGCCGAGGCGCTGTGCGCGAGCCTGCCGGGCCATCGCATGGCTGACGAGCCGTACTACCTCCTAGAGGAGGAAGGGCATGAGTTCGCCTTCCCGCCATCGCTCGAGGACTACCAGGCACTGCTGGCGCAGTCAGTCCGGAGCCTGAGCTCGCCGCTACTGCCCGACCTCATCTTCGACCGGACACCACTGGACTACCTCGCATACCTGGCCGCGACCGGCGCGAACCCCTATCCCGAGGCCAGTGCCGCGGCACTTCGGCCGGCCCTCGCGAGCCTCGACCTGCTGGTCATCACGCCGATCACGCCAGAGACGGAACAGGTGCTGCCCACCGCGGAACTGCCCGGACTTCGCTCGGGCATGAATGACGCGCTGCTGGAACTGATCTACGACGACCCGCTGAACGCCTGGGGTGACCTTCCGGTGCTAGAGCTGAACGGGCCGCTTGACGCCCGGCTGGAGGCGATCCTCGCCGCGCTGCGCTAGCGGGATCAGGGCTAGCGCGATCAGGCGGTGGGACCGCTGCCCAGCCAGCCGCGCCGCCGGAACATCGTCAGCAGCAAGACGATCGCGACCAGTTCGGAGCCGAGGCCAAGGAACAGGAAATAGGGCAGGCTGGTCTGCAGGTGGTTGGTCAGCCAGGCGAAGTTCTGGCCGAAGAACCCGGTAAGGAAACCAAGGGGCAGGAAGAACGTCGCCACGATGGCCAGCTGCTTCATGATCACGTTAAGCCGGTTGGACACCATGGACAGGTGAGTGTCCATCGCCCCGCTGATCAGGTCCCGGTAGGAGTCCACCATGTCGGTGATGCGGATGGTGTGGTCGTAGACGCTGCGGAAGTAGACCGAGTCCGTGCTGGTCATGCCGGGGATGGACACCATGCCGCCGTTGAGGCTCTCGATCATGTCCCGCTGCGGCGCGACGACCTTGCGGATCATCATGACCTGCCGCTTCATGTCGAACAGCGTGCCGAGCTGCTCTTCGGTCGGGTTCTTCAGGATCGCGCTCTCCAGGTCGTCGATGGCGTCGTCCATCTCCGACATCACCGGGAAGAACGAGTCGATCAGGCTGTCCATGATCAGGTAGAGCAGGCCGACCTGGGGCGGGATCTGGGCATCGCGGTCGCGGTCACGGACCCGCTGAAGCACCACGGCCAGCAGCGACGGGCACTTGCCCTCGTGCAAGGTGACGACGAACTTCTCGGTAATGAAGCAGTGGATCTCGGCCACGCTCTTCCCGTCGGCCGCCATGCCGAACGTGATGACGTGCGTGAAGTCGTCGAAGTTGTCGATCCGGGGCCGCTGGCCGAACTTCATGGCCGCCGTCACCGCCAGCGGGTGGAAATGGAAGGTACCGCACAGCAGGCCCTCGACATCATCGTCGGGTCCCGGGTCGTGCAGGTCGAGGTCCAGCCAGAAAAACTCATCTCCGGCCAGGCTCTTCTGGATGTTCGCCTGAGTGGCATCGGCGTCCTCGCCGATCTGCCTGATGATGCCCTTCATGGTGGCAACCTCTCCTGTGCGCATAAGCCGGGATCAGATATTACCGCCATGACACGAATTGCCCCATTTCACGATTCGGTAGCGTGTTCGATAGGGGCGGATGACCGGATCGCCGACCAGGCCGCGTAGCCAGCGGTCCAGGCGGCCAGTGCCAGCGCGGCGATCGCCAGGATCGCGAGTGCACCGGTCCGTCCGGTCACCGCGCCAAGACCAGCCGCCAGGTACGGCGCGGCGAAGCCCAGGTAGGCGAGCACGTAGAAGCAGGCGGCAACCGCACCGCGCTCCTCCGCGGCGGCCAGGCGCTCCACCTGCCGCAATCCCGACATCAGGCACATGCCGTAAGCCACGCCGAGCAGGATCGCGCAGACGCCCGCGAGTGCCCGGTCGCCATCGCGGACTGCCACCGCGGCGAGCCCGGTGCCAGCCGCGGCGCAGCACAAACCGGCAACGATGCCGTAGGCGGCGGGCATTCGCCGGGCCAGTGGCTGCACCGCGATGCCCGCGGCGAAGGTCAGCGCGGTCATCAGGCCCGCGAAGCCCGCCGACAGGGTTCGCGGGCTGGTGACTTCCTCCGGGAGCACGACGAGCGCGAGCGCCACCGAACCGAAGACCATGGGCGCGGCAGGCGCGATGGCCAGCCAGAACGACCAGGTACGGACCGCGGCCGGCGGCCAGCCGCGCCGCACGCTTGGTACCGCACCCGTTCCCGGCGTACGCAGCAGGAAGGCAGCGGCCGCCGGCCCGATCACCAGGTGCGGCAGGTACGGCACCTGCAGCGGGTCGCCTGCCCACTGGGCGAGCAGCGCGGCCACCACCGGGCCGAGCCCGAATCCGGCAGTCAGCGCCAGGGCGGCACGCCGTACCCCCTTGCCATGCGACAGTTCCTGCACCCAGGCGGTCGCCGATCCGAACACCATGCCCGAGCACAACCCGGCCAGCGCGCGGCTCACACCGATCACGGCGAGGTCCCGCGGCGCGATGACCAGGAGCAGGGTCGCGACGGGTGAGAGAGCAACGAACGGCAGCACGACCGCGCGACGGCCGTAACGGTCGGAGACCCGTCCGCCGACCAGCAGCCCCGGGACGAGCGTCACCGCGTAGATCAGGAACAAGCCGGCGACCGCAGCCGCGCTGAGCCCCAGTTCGTGCCGGTAGACGATGAGCATCGGCGAGAACTGGTTCGCTCCCCACCCGACCGCGAACATGGCGAACGCGATCGGGATCCAGGCCCGGCTGGTGCGCTGTACGGCGTGTTCTGCTGTAGCGATCATGACGCTCAGGCTAGGCCGGATACCGTCAAATCCTCATTTGACTGTCCTTCGGATAGGCTGTTGTTCATGGACTCTGATGCCGCTTATGGACTCTGATGCTGATCTTGCGTCCGTGGCGAGCCTGATCGCGGACCGCCACCGCGCGCAGATGATGCTCACCCTCCTCGGCGGGAAGCCGCAGTCGGGTTCCGCGCTGGCCGAGGCGGTCGGCATCTCCCGGTCGCTGGCCAGCGCGCACCTCAGGAAGCTGGTCGCTGGCGGGTTCCTCAAGGCCGAGCCGAGCGGGCGCCAGCAGCTGTACTCCATCGCCTCCGAACCGGTCGCCGACGCGATCGAGATACTGCTCCTGCTCGCTCCGGCATCCAGGGTCCGCTCGCTCGGCGATGCGAGCCGCGCGCGAAGCCTGCGCTGGGCGCGCATGTGCTATGACCATCTCGGCGGTACCGTCGGGGTGGCGATCAACCAGGCCCTGCTCGAACGCGACCTGGTTCGTGACCAGGAGGGTGCTTACCTGCTCGGGGCGAGCGGCACGGCAGGTTTCGATGCGGTCGGCGTCGACGTCGGCCATCTCGAGCAGCGCAGCCGTCCGCTGCTGCGCCCGTGCATGGACTGGAGCGAGCGCCGCTACCACCTGGCAGGCAGCCTCGGTGCCGCGCTGACCGCTACCATGCTGAACCGCCGCTGGATAGCCACCAGGGAGGCCAGCCGCGTGGTCGCCGTCACGCCGTCCGGCGAGTCAGCCCTGCGTGACTGGCTGGGCATCGACCTGACCCCGCTCCGCCACGAGGCCGCGGCGTAGTAATCACTCATGCGACGCCTCCGGGGAGGTCCGGCTTCAGCCGCCGCAGCGCGGCGGTCGCGTTGGCGTGCATCCGGGCCGCCTCTTCGGCCAGCCGCTGCTCGCCCTCAGGCGTGAGCCTGTAGTAGCGGCGCAGCCGGTTATCCACGATCTCCTCGCGGTCCACCGCGATCAGGCCGTCCGCCCGGAGGCGATCCAGCGCCGTGTAAAGGGTTCCGGCGAGCAGCCGCACCCGGCCGCCGGAGATCGCGGCGACGTCGCCGATGATCCCGTAGCCGTGCTGGCTGCCCCCGGCCAGCGCAGTCAGGATCAGGTAGGTCGCCTCCTGCATCGCGCGTACGCCCATAAGGGCTTTATATATCGCTGGACTAGTGATCACAACCCCACCGGACTGGCGGATCACGCTCTGCCCGGCAACCAAACGACGTAACTCTTATGTGACACACGATTACGCACCGTATCCTGATGCCGTGTCTGACGACCCAGCACGTATCGTCCGCTTCTGGCACGCCGTGGAAATGTTCAGCCCGCAGGCACTGCCGAAGCCAGACCCCAGGAACCATATCGTCGACGTCTATCCCGGCGAGCCGATGCCCTGGGAGCAGCCCGTCAAGCCGGCTCCAGGCAAGATCTGGCGGCACGAGGTCTTCGGTGGCGTCTACGAGCTGAGCAGGGTCCGCGATGTCCTGGTCACGCACTTCGGCCAGGACGACCCGGAGGCCGCGGTCCGCGGCCAGTCGGCCCTGTTCGGCTGCACGGTAGATGCGGACGGTTTCCTGGTCGAGGAGTCCGCGGTGCTCTCCGCCTGCGCGTGGGCGATCGGCCAGGTCAGCCGGGGCCAGCCGATACTGGCCGCGAGCATCCGCGACGCTGTCCCTGACGCCGTGGCCGACGGGATCAAGACCGCACTGGCCGCGCTCGGCAGCCCGTTCGCCCCGAGAGGCCGCCCGGACAGCAAGGCGGTCACCAGCGCTGCCCTGCATCAGTTCGTCAAGGACGTCACCCGCCGCCTCGGCGTCGCCGACCCGCTCCAGCCCCAGCACATCCGGGTGAAGAGTTATCAGGTAAGCGAGGCCCGCGCCGACGAGCCGGCCGATCAGGCATCGTTCCTGAACAGCTTCATCGCGGAGGACCTGGCCAGGGTCGCCGCCGAGCTCAGTCAGGGAAACGCAGGTAGCGCCCTTATTGCGTACCTGTCTGACCAGCAGCACCCCCATCGCATTGACGTGCGGGAACACCCGCTGACCGTGCGAGCCGGCTGCTCCCCCGAGCACCTGCCGCCCGGCCGCTGGGTGACCGAGACCAGCCGCCCGCTGGCGTTCAGCCAGCAGTTCGCGGTGAACCAGATCATGCGCCAGCCCGCCGGCATGTTCGCCGTCAACGGGCCGCCAGGCACCGGCAAGACCACGATGCTCCGCGACGTGATCGCCGCCGTCATCGTCAACCGCGCGATCGAGCTGTCCCGGCTCACCAGCACCCGCGACGCGTTCCCAGGCTCGGGGCTCCCGTGGCAGCCAGGCACGTTCCGGCACACGATCACGCCCGTCTCCCCCGCGCTCGCCGGCTACGAGATGGTGGTGACGTCCTCGAACAACGGCGCCGTGGAAAACGTCACGACCGAGATCCCTGGCCGTAACGGCATCGATGACGCGTGGCGGGCCGACGCCGCCGCCGTCGACTACTTCGCGGAGACCGCGGGCGGCGAAGCCTGGGCGCTGATCGCCGCGAGGCTCGGCAACCGCACCAACTGCAGCGCCTTCACGCGGCAGTTCTGGTGGACCGCCCCCGCCACCATGCGCGATGTCCTAGCCGGGCCGCCCCCCGCCCCGTCGGACTGGCTGAGCTCGGTAACCGCCTTCCGTCACGCCCTGGCCAGGGTAGAGGCAATGACCGCAGAACGAGCTGTGGTATCCGCCTCAATTGAACGCTTGCCTCCCATGTCCCAGGTGCGTGCCCAGTCCCATGCCACCGGCGAGATGGCGGCGGCCCAGTGTGCTGACCTGCAAAGCCAGCAGCCCGCCGTCGAGGCGCAGCTACTCGACGCGGACGTCCGCTGGCGGGCGGCGAGTGAGACGATCGCGGCGCACCGCCACGGCAAGCCGAGCCTGTTCTCCATCGTGTCCGCCCGAGGCCGTGCCAGGCGCAGGGCATGGGCAGCCGAGCACACCGAACTGCGCGGTGTGCTCCTGGACCTGGCCCGCCAGCGGGACGTGGCGCTGTACACCGCGCAGGATCTCGCCGAACGCATAGCCTCCACCCAGCACGACCAGGCGCAGACAGCCGAAGCCGTCGCCCGCCTTGACCTTGAGATCGAGGGCCTGCGCAGCAAGGTCGCGGCCGCCAGGCAGCGCTGGGGCGGCCACGTGCCTGACGGCCCCGAGTACGCCGATACCGCGACCCCGGCGGGCATCGAGCAGCGGGAGAAGTCCGCGCCATGGGCGGATGAGGAGTACGCCGCCGCGCGCACCACGCTGTTCCTCGCCGCGCTCGCCCTGCACAAGGCATTCATTCGGGCGGAGGCCGCGACGATCCGCCGTAACCTCAGCGCGCTGATGGACATGATGAGCGGTAAGGGCACGCCGGAGGAAGCCGCGGCGCTGGCTGCCTGGCAAACGTTCTTCCTGGTGGTACCGGTGGTCTCGACGACGTTCGCGTCCCTGGACCGGCTGTTTACCGGGCTCGGCCGCGAGTCGCTGGGCTGGCTGTTCATCGACGAGGCCGGACAGGCTGCGCCGCAGTACGCCGCCGGTGCGCTGTGGCGTTCCCGCCGCGCGGTGATCGTCGGTGACCCGCTGCAGATCAAGCCGGTGGTGACGCTGCCATGGGGCGGCCAGCGAGCGCTGGCCCGCGAGTACGGCGTCGGCGAGCAGTGGGCGCCCAGCCGCACCAGCGTCCAGCAGCTAGCCGACCGCCAGGCCGAGTACGGTACCTACCTCCCAGCCGGGCTCCCGTCCGCCGAGCCCTCACCCACCGCGCCCTCACCTACCGAGCGGGCGTGGGTCGGCATGCCGCTGCGCGTGCATCGCCGCTGTGACCAGCCGATGTTCGACATCAGCAACACGATCGCCTATCACGGCCTGATGGTCTTCGGCACCAAGGCGCGCGATCCCTTCCCCGGCCATGACGGCTGGTTCGACATCACGTCCGCCGTCGCCGAGGGCCACTGGATTCCGGCCGAAGGCCAGGCCCTGTGCACCCTGCTGGCCGATCTGCGCGACGCCGGCGTGCCGGCCGCGGACATCCGTGTCCTCAGCCCGTTCCGCACGGTCGCGGCCCAGGCGTATCGCGTGCACAAGTCGGTTTTCCCCGACGTCAGCGGGACGCACCGCGCCCAGTGGGTCGGCACCGTCCACACCATGCAAGGCAAGGAAGCCGACGTCGTGATCCTCGTGCTCGGCGGTGACCCCGCCAGGCCCGGCGCCCGCCACTTCGCGACGAACGCACCCAACCTCCTCAACGTCGCCGTCACCCGAGCCCGCCGGCGCCTCTACATCATCGGCAACCGCGACACCTGGGCCACCGACCCGTACTTCGACGTCCTGGCCGGAACACTACGCAAAGCCCCCCTTGACCGGGAGGCCGCACAGGGCTGGACTGGGTGACATGGCAAAGATCCTCATCATTACCGGCGACGCCGCCGAGTCACTTGAGGTCATGTACCCGTACCAGCGGCTGCTGGAAGAGGGGTACGAGGTTGACATCGCGGCGCCTTCGGTGAAGAAGCTCCAGTTCGTCGTGCACGACTTCGTCGACGGGTACGACACCTACACCGAGAAACCGGGTTACACCTGGCAGGCCGACGTGGCGTTCGCCGACGTGAACCCGGACGACTACGTGGCCCTGGTCATCCCGGGCGGGCGTGCCCCCGAGTACATCCGCAACGACCCGGACGTCCAGCGGATCGTCAGGCACTTCATGTCCGCGGACCTTCCGGTTGCCCAGCTGTGCCACGCCGCGCAAGTGCTGGCCGCGGCCGGCACGCTCACCGGCCGGCGCACCGCGGCCTACCCCGCGGTCGCCCCGGACGTCACCGCGGCGGGCGCCGAGTTCGTCGACAGCGCCGCCGTCATCGACGGGCAGATGGTGTCCGCCCGCGCCTGGCCCGACCACCCCGCCTGGATGCGCGAGTTCATGTCAGTCCTCCGCTCCAAGGCCCCCGCGTAGCACCGGCAGATCCCGCAAGGTGCGGCGAGGTGCGGAGTCGCGTTCTAGCGTGCCGATGGCGCCAACGGCACGCCAGCCCCGCGCCCGCTGGCGGAGGCCTGACAACCCTCGGTTTGACGGAAGATTGCCGCTTCACGGAAAGAAAGGTGTCAAAAATGTACACTTTTCTTCCGTCGAGCGTGTTTTTTCCGTCAAAAACTCGCTTCGCGGAGCGCAGCGGGCGCACGGGGAGCAGCGGGCGCACGGGAGCGGCAGGCGCAGGAGAGCGCGGCGCGTTAGCGGCGGCCGGCTTTAGGTAGCCCAATTGGCCGATTTGCCCGGCGCTGGCGCCGCTGGCTGTTTACGCTTACTGCCGTGGAGGAGCTGAGCGGGGCCGAAATGGCCGAGATGATTGAGGAAGCCATCATCGACGCGCACGACTACGCCGAGCAGCTCATGGGGCTCGAGGCCGCACTTGAGGAGAGTCTCGCGACCCCCTTCGAGACGAAGGTCCTCGGCGTCACGGTGACGGTCGAGAGCGTCAGCTATCAGAACGGCGCGATCGGCGCGCACTGCGTCCGCGGCGACCACCAGCAGGTGATCTCGCTGATGGACCTGCCGCTGCCGGAGCCACCGCCGGAGGGCTGGGAGTGGATAGCCGCCTACCGGTACTGGGCATCCCGCCAGTAAAAGTCCCGCCAGTAAAACCCGCGGGCGTCCGGGTTTCACCCTCATGCACCACCTGCTCTACGCTTGCGGCCGTGAGCGAGATTCAGTACTACGAGTTCCTTGCGGCGGAGCGACCGCTGAGCCGCGCCCAGCAGGCGGAGATCCGCGAGTTCGCGAAGGGCGCCCAGATCACGGCCACCGAGTTCAGCGTCGAGTACGACGACCGGGAGCTCCAGGTCGATCCGGCTTACCTGATGCAGCACTACTACGACGCGCACCTGTATACCGCCAACTTCGGCAGCCGCCGCATCATGCTGAAGCTCCCGCAGGCTGCCCTGCCGCCGGACGCGGCCGAGCAGTACCGCGTGCGCGACCGGGTCATTATCGCCACCGCGGGCGAGCACGTGATCCTCGACGTGATCAGCGAGGATCTCGAGGAAGACTGGGACGCCAGCCCCGCCCTCGAAGAGATCGCCAGGGTACGGGACGAGATCGCCGCGGGCGACCTGCGACCGCTGTACCTCGCCTGGCTGGCCGCCTATGGCGAGTGGGAGCGCGACGAGTCCGTCTTCGAAGACGAAGACGAGGATGTTGTGGAGCCACCGGTCCCGGCCGGCCTGGAGACGGTCACCGCGCCGCAACGCGCACTCGCCAGCTTCCTGCGGCTGGACGAGGACCTGCTCGCCGTCGCGTCGCAGGCCGCCCCCGGCGACCCGGCCGCGCTCGAAGCCAGCATCAAGGGCCTGCCGGACGCGGAGAAGGACCGGCTGCTGCTCGCCATCGCCAGCGGTCAGGCGTCGCAGGCCAGGACCGAACTGCTGCGCCGCACCGATCCGCCCCGCCGCACCGTCGGCGAACTGCTAGACGCCGCCGCCACGCTGCGCCCGTTATCTACCGCATCCACAGCACGCGTGGCGCCAGCATGCATGGCCGCGGGTCAGCCGCGGCGGGCCCGCGGCGCCGAGCGCTAGCCGCCGTCGACTGGCTCGTCGTCGTGATCGGCGGGCTCGTCGGCGGGGGGTACGGGCTGAGCGCAGCCGGCGCAGGGGCCATCGCCTTCCTGGAGGTAGCGGACCTGGTTGGTGAGGTTGACCGCGGCCACGACGGCGGACTCGGTCAGGATGTGCTGCACCGCGACGGGATCGGTAACCGGGGTCGCGGCCAGCTGGGTGGTCGCGGCGGCAACGGCCGCGTTCTCCAGCTTCACCGGATCGGGGACGACGATGTCCTCCGCGGCCGGCGGCGTCTTGTCTTCCGCTGAGGTCGTCAGGTGCCCGGCCCAGGCGGCGAACGTGTCCTTCAGCGGGCTGTTCTCCACCAGGCTCATCAGGTACTCCCTGACGATCTGCACAACCTCGGTGTCACCGACCCGCGGGATCCGCAGTGCCTCCGATACCGCCGTGGCCGCCAGCTCCGCGGCCTGGTCGACCAGCTTCTCGGTGGCGTCGTCCTCGTCGTCTTCCTCGGCGACGTCTTCTGTGCGTGCGCTCATGTCCGCGGCATCGCTGACGGGGGCGTCAAACCCGGCCTTGTCCGCGTCGGCCGCCGCTGCCTGCTCCACTGGCGGCGCCTGGCCCAGGGCGAGAGCCGCCGCCTGCAGCTCGCCGAGCCGCCGGGCCAGGTCAAGCTCGGTCGCGGTCGCGTCATGGTCCCCGGCCGGCGGCTTGCTGATGTCATCGATCTCGCTGACCATCGCCGCCAGCGCCGCGACCGCCGGCTGGCCAGCCTGCCCGGTGAACGAGCGGCTGATCTGCTGAAAGGCGACAAGCTCCCCGCGGGCCTGCAGGTCATCGGTGAGCGTCTCTGTGTACCGCGCCGCCAGCCGGTCCCGCACCAGCGTGCCCACGGCGGGCGGCGCGGCCAGGCCGACCAGCACGGTCACCAGCAACGCGACATGCACCGACGCCAGCACCCGGCGCGACACCACGGCCGCCGGGACGACACGCAGCCGTCCGAACCACCGCGCGACCCCGCGTAGCGCGCCCGCCCACACGGCGAACGCCACGCTCGCGCCGGCCAGCACGACGAACAGGGTCAGCCAGAACCACCACGGCAGGTCGATGATCGCCCCGGCCCGGGTCACCGCGCCGTGCACCACCGCGACCTCGGCCGGCGGCATGTGCAGCACGCTGGCCAGCCACACCAGCAGCAGCACCGCGGACCCGCCGAGCAGCAGCGACACCCCGATGTCGGCCAGCGCCTTCACCGCGAACCGCGAGGACGAGTTCATCGTCCGCCACCCGCGCACGCTCAGCCATACCGCGACCGGGAACAGCAGGCCCGCCGATCCTTGCGCACCGAGCAGATTGCGCTCCGCCAGCTGCAGGAGCGTCAGCCAGAACGTGACGGCAAGCAGCCCGTCAGCGATGTGCTTTCGCCAGCGACCGTCCGCATCGTGCCAGCGCTGATGGGCCAGCACGCACACCCAGCCGCCCACCCCCGCTACCAGCACGGCCGGCAGTAGCGCGACCGCGAGCACGCCGATGGCGTGCCGCATCGGGCCGGTGCCGGTCAGCACCACCAGCCAGCACGCCAGCTCGACGGCAACCGCCAGCACCACGACAAGCCGCCGCCGCGACAGCCGCGAGGTCACCCACAGCGACCACCGGGTGAACCGGGCCACCCCGCGCGCCAGCGGCATGATCACGAGGAAGGAGATGAAGCCGAGGAAGGGGGCACCGATGACGAACACGGCCAGGCCAGTCCAGCCGACCGAACCGGACACGCGCTCCGCGGCCGCGCCGCCGAGGACCGCGAGCACCACGCCCAGGCCGAGGTCCCGCGCGGCCCGCCTGATCCGCTTCTGGGTCAGCAGCTCAAGCAGCCGCGGCCGTACTCCCCCGCGCGTAGCGGCGGCTGCTACCGCGTCCGGAATGCGCCGTGCCCGTGCGGCCGCCTCGGACTCATATGCCGCCGCCAGGGTCTGCTGCACCGTCGCGTCCTGGAACCGGTAGCAGGGGCCCTCGGCGCGGAGCAACAGCCGTTCTGATGATCGTGACAGGACAGCGGCGAAACGGACGCGGCGGTGGCGCGACAGCAGCACCACCACCTCGGCCAGCTTGACCGAGACATACCTGTCGTCGGTGAGCAGGACCAGGAACACCAGCCCGGCCAGCAGTCCCCCGGCGGCCAGCGCGCCCGGCCCCCACGTGAGCGCGAGCAGGGCGACCGGGAGGCCGGTGTACGCGCAGGCAAGGCCGTCGAGCGCGGCGGAGCGCCGGCAGGCACGGTAGCTGCCGTCCGGCGTGGCGTCCGTCGGCACCGGCTGGCTCCACAGCCGGATCAGCACTGGCCGGACCGGCACGCCGGTGAGCAGGACGACCACGAGGATCACGGCTTCCCGCGCCGACCGGGGCCAGCGCGGGACCAGGATCCGCGGCCAGCGGATGCGCCGGTACCTGCTCGGGCTCGCCCTGACACCGCAGTAAACGGCGAGCATCGCCGCGCCTAGCGCGAACGCGACTCCCGGCCGCCCGGCAATCGGTACCGCCGTCACGCCGAAGGCCAGGCCCAGCAGCAGCGCGCCGGCCAGGATGCGGACAGCCTTGACCTTCCGCTCGCCGGCCCAGGCCGGGATGTCCCACCAGGCCAGGTCTTCCTTGGCGCCTAGATGCCACGCGACCCAGGACAGTGCCCAGGTGTCGCGGCTACCAGTGGCCGCGATGCACCAGCTCGGCGAGGGGTTTCCGCTCGCCGGGGCGCACCGGCGGGATCGGGTCGTTGCCCCGATCGGGGTGACCTATGGCGATAGCCCCGACGGGCATCCACTCCTCCGGCACCCCGTACTGCGCGCGGAACCCGGGCAGGGTGCGATGGTCGAAGCCGAAGAGCTGAGCGCCGAGTCCCTCATTGGTCACGGCAAGCAGGATGAGCAGCGCGGTGAAACCGGAGTCGACATACCACCACGGGATCAGCCACCCTGCCGTGTCCTCGTCTATCAGGCCCTTGTCCGGTTCTGCGTACCGCTTGAGATAGATGTCCTTGCAGGCCAGCGGCACGATCACCAGCTGGGCGCTGCTCAGGGCCACCACCTCAGCCGGGTCTTCGTCCGCGGTAGCGTGTTCGGCGTCGACAGCATCGGCGAGGATCTTCCACAACGGCGCGCACTGCCCGGCGCCGTCCAGCACGAGGAAGGAATATCCCTGGCTGAATCCTGCCGACGGCGCCCGCTCGGCTGCCCGCAGCAGCCGGTCCGCGGTGCCAGGCGCGAGCGGTTCACTGGTGAACTGGCGGAACATCCTGCGGCGCTTAATTACCTCGGCGAATTCCATGCGGCAAGACTAGACAGTGCAAACCGCGAACCGCCATCAGTTTCTGACCTTGCACGGGCACGGGTCAGCGCGTGAACCGGCGGACGAGGCGGTTGCCGAAGGCGACGTTGATAGTGGACCGGAGGGTCTTGACGGTCTTGTCCGCGTAGGGGTACCAGATGTCTTCCTTCTTCCGGCCCCAGCGGTCGATCAGGATCGGCAGCTGGTGCGTGTAGCCCCGGATCGCGTTGCGGCCGTTCACCTGCCCGAGCCCGCTGTCCTTGCGGCCGCCGAACGGTGCCTCCGGGACGCCGTAGATCACCGCGGCGTCGTTGTGCACCACCGACCCGGTCTTGAGCTGCGCGCCGATCCGCATGACCTTCTTCTTGTCCTTGGTGAAGACGCTGCCGCTGAGGCCGTACCTGGAGTCGTTGGCCAGCCGGACGGCCTCGTCCTCGTCCCTGACCCGCATGATGGCCACCACCGGGCCGAAGGTCTCCTCGCTCATCAGGGCCATATCGTGGGTCACGTCGATGACGACGGTGGGCTTGTAGAACAGGCCCTTGCCGGTGTCGGCCTCGCCGCCGACCAGCACGGTCGCGCCCTTGGCCCTGGCCTCCTCGACGTGACGGGTGACGATGTCAAGCTGCCGGTCCCAGAACAGCGGGCCGACGTCGCTGCCCTGGCCGTAGGTCACCGTCGCGGCCTTCTCCTTCACCCGCCTGATGAACTCATCGGCGACGCTGTCCACCACGTAGATGCGCTCGACGCCGATGCAGACCTGGCCGCTGTTGAACATCGACAGGTAGACCGCGCCGTTCGCGGCGCGCTCCAGGTCCGCGTCCGAGCACACGATCATCGCGTCCTTGCCGCCCAGCTCCAGCGAGCACGGAATGAGCCGCTCGGCGCAGCCCACGGCGATCTTCTTGCCGGTGCCCACGCTGCCGGTAAACGAGACCTTGTCGATGTCGCCGCTGACCAGTGCCGCGCCCGACTCGCCGTCGCCATGCACCAGCTGCAGCACGTCCCGCGGCACGCCCGCCTCCCACAGCACCTTCGCCGCCCAGCCGCCGGAGTGCGGGGTGACCTCCGATGGTTTGAGCACCACCGCGTTGCCCGCCAGCAGCGCCTGCACGGTCGGGTTCAGCGACAGCACGAACGGGCCGTTCCAGGGCGTGATCACGCCCACGACACCCAGCGGCTGGTAGTGCATGTAGAGCTTCTTCAGCGGCTTCAGGTAGCCGTGCAGGCCGACCCGTTCATCGGCCAGGTCCTTGGCCGCGCGGCCGGCCCAGTAGTTGATGAAGTCACAGGACGGCACGATCTCGATGGCCAGCGCCTCGACCAGCGGCTTGCCGGTTTCCGCCTGGACCGTCGCGCAGATCTCGTCCTTGCGGGCCAGCAGGACGTCCAGCGCCCTGGCGACGATCGCGGCCCGCTCCCGGGCCGGGAGCGCCGCCCAGGCAGGCTGAGCCGCCCGGGCGCGCGCGATGGCGGCAGCGACCTCGTCCGGTGTGCTCACGGTGATCTCGCCGACCGGTTCCCGCGTCGCCGGGCTGGCCAGGCCGAGCCGGCGGTGGCCGTCCGGGGTGGGGAGCAAGGATTCCACAATGGCCATGACGACTCTCCTCAGGCCCGCGACCAGATCTGGAACACGTTCTAGTTTTCCCGAGCGTACCCCACATCGTGCACTGCGGACCATGGGTGTCACGTCGCCCCTGGCGGGTAAGCGTTAACCTCTGAGAGAACATCCGGGCTGGCTGGGGAGGAGGACCTGACGATGACGGACGCCCAGGTTTTCGCGTCACGGCTGAAGGGCCGGCCGCTGCTGGACAGCGACGGCCTGACCATCGGCCGGATCGGCGACGTCGTGATCCTGCCAACCGCCGGAAGCGACCCGCCCCGCGCACTGGGCCTGGTCGCCGTGTGGCACCGGCGCCGTATTTTCGTCAACCTCGGCCAGATCGCGGAGATCTCCGTGGAAGGCGCTCACCTGCTCGGCGCAACCGTCGACCTCGAACGCTTCACCCGGCACGCCTGGGAGATCCTGGCCTCTGAGCTGTACGGACGGCACGTCGAAGACGGGATTGTGGCTGACGTCGCCATCAAGCCCGCAGCACAGCCGCGGGTCGGCTGGGAGGTCGCCGCGGTTGCCATCGGGCACGGACTCCGGTTCCGCAACCCGGCGATCGTGCCATGGGATAAGTACCCGGAGCTCTTCCAGGCTGGTGCGCTAGCCGAGCAGCTGACTGCCCTGCGCGAGCTGAAGCCGGCCGATCTGGCCAGCGCCGTGGAAGGCATGCCGCCCAGCCGGCGTAACCAGCTCGCGGAGGCTCTCGACGACGAGTCGCTGGCCGATCTGCTCGAGGAGATGCCCGAGCAGGACCAGGTGGGGCTGCTCGCCAGCCTCGGGCTTGAGCGCACCGCCGGTGTCGTGGAAGAAATGCAGCCAGACGACGCGGCCGACCTGCTGGCCGAGATGCCTCCAGAACAGCGTGAGAGACTGCTGACCGCGATGGAGTCGGTCCAGGCCGCGGACCTGCGGCGGCTGCTGCGCTACGACGCCACCACGGCGGGCGGCCTGATGACCTCTCAGCCCATCATCGTCACACCTGACGTGTCGGTTGCCGAGGTGCTGGCCCGGATCATGAACCGGGACGTCCCGGTTACCGTGGCCGCACAGGTGTATGTGTGCGAGCCGCCCTCGACCACACCGACCGGCCGTTACCTGGGTAGCGTGGGGTTCCAGCGCCTGCTGCGCCGGCCGCCGTCCGGCCTTATCGGTGACTGCGTCGAGGATAAGAGCGTCTTCGTCCGGCCGGATCTGTCCAAAGCTGAACTCGCGGCGAGAATCGCCGCCTACAACCTGGTCAGCGTGGCCGTATGCGACGAGGACGACCGCCTGCTCGGCGCGGTCACGGTGGACGACGTCCTCGATCACACGCTGCCCCCGGACTGGCGAAAGACAGGAGCCTGAGATGGCCCGGATTCCGCTCCGCCTCGGCGAGCGCGCTGATCTGTCCGTGCCGCGCGGTACCCCGCAGATGGGGGCCCGGTATGACGCGGACGCTTTCGGCAAGTTCTCGGAGGGGATCGCGCGGTTCCTCGGCACCGGACGTTTCCTGTTCTGGCAGACCATGCTCGTGATCGCGTGGATCGTCCTCAACACCGTCGGCCTGATCAAGCACTGGGACCCGTACCCGTTCATCCTGCTTAACCTGGCGTTCTCGACCCAGGCCGCCTACGCCGCGCCGCTGATCCTGCTCGCGCAGAACCGGCAGGACGACCGGGACCGGGCGAGCATCGACCGCGACCGCGCGGTAGCTGCGCGGACCCAGGCGGACACGGAGTTCCTCGCGCGTGAGCTCGCCGCCGTGCGCCTGGCCCTGTCCGACGTGGTGACCACGCAGGATCTGGAGGACTCGCTGGGCCGGCTGGCCAAGCTGATCGCCGGCCAGCCGTCGCCCAGTACGTCCCCGGCGTCCGCGGCGCCGGGCGAGCAGTAAGTACTCGGCAGCGCACCGCGCAGCCGGTGAAGGGGCGCCCCGGCGCGAGGCAGGCGTTTTTCGTGGCCAGCCGGGGCCATCACGCGGAGATCGAGGCGCTTTGGAGACTTTTATACAAGCTTAAAAGAAGTCTTGTATTAAGAGAGAAGTCGGTCTTGTATGGAACCTGAGCCGCCGCGGACGGACGCGTGGCGGTGAGTCCCGAAAGCGACCCCATGACCGGGGCTGTGACCTGGCAGGAGATGCGGCCGATGAACCATAAGAGAGATAATGTCGTGCGTTCCTTGGCACGCACCTGGCACGGACCGGGCTGGCGGCGTTTGCGCTCGCTGCTCACCGCCCTGGCGATGGTGGCCGGGGTCACGGCCGGCGTGGCGCTGACGACGCTCGCCGTCGTCCCCGCGGTGGCACATGCGGCTCCCGCGGTAAGGACCGCTCCCGCCGCGCAGAAGGCTCACGCCGCTCAGAAAGCCCCCGCCGCTCAGAAAGCCCCAGCCGCTCAGAAGGCCGCCGAGAAGCCGGATGGCACCGCGCCGGCGGCGCCGTCGGGCTGGACAACTGTGTTCAGCGATAACTTCGCCGGTGCGGCGGGGTCACCGCCATCGTCGGCGAACTGGTTCTACGACATCGGCACGGGCTACGGCACCGGCGAGGTCGAGAACACCACCGACTCGACCAGCAACGTCTACCTGGACGGCAACGGCCACCTGGACATCACCGCGATCGATAACGACGGGACCTGGACCTCTGGCCGGATCGAGAGCACGCGGGACGACTTCGAGGCCCCAGCTGGCGGGGAAATGGAGATGACCGCTTCGATCGAGCAGCCTAATGTCGCCAACGAAACCGGGTACTGGCCTGCGTTCTGGGCGCTCGGGGCTCCGGGGCGGACGGGCGGCACCTGGCCGACTGAGGGTGAGATCGACATGATGGAGGACGTCAACGGCCTGAATGAGGCGTCCCAGACCCTGCACGACTCGGCAGGCAGCAGCGGGAGCCCGCTGACGGCGTGCTCGACGACCCCCTGCGAGTCCGGCTACAACACCTACTCGGTGATCGTCAACCGGACCAACACCAGTGCGGAAACCCTGCAGTTCCTGATGGACGGCACCGTCACCGACACCATCACCGAGGCCTCGGTCGGCACGACCGCGTGGCAGGACGCCATTGACCACGGCTTCTTCATAATCTTCGACCTGGCCATGGGCGGCAACTACCCAGACCCCCTATGCGACTGCACCGCCCCCACGTCGGCCACGATCTCCGGTGGCACGATGAGCGTGGCGTACGTGGCCGTGTACGAGGAAGGCGGCAACTCCACCCCGACAGGGACCGCCACCGCCAGCGGGACGATAACCGGAGACGGCGGGGTGTGTCTCACCAATGAGAACTCGCTGAACACCGAGAGCAACCCGATGGACGTGAGTTCCTGCAACGGCAGCTCCGGCCAGCAGTGGTCGGTTTACTCCGACGGCACGCTGCGGACGGAGGGCGGCTGCCTGGATGTGGTTGGCGCGGGAACTACCAGCGGCACCGACATCGACTGGTATCCGTGTAACGCCACCAACGCGCAAGACTGGACGCACGAGTCCAACGGGGAGCTGGAGAATCCGAACTCCGGCTTGTGTCTCACCGACCCCGGCGGCAGTCCCAGCGCGCAGCTGGAACTGGAGACATGCGCGGCCTCGGCCGAGCAGATCTGGACGCTGCCGAGCGGCAGCTCGACCGGTAACACGGTCACCGTCACCAGCCCAGGCAGCCAGACATCCACGGTCGGCACGGCGGCCAGCGTGCAGGTCAGCGCTAGCGACTCGGCATCAGGGCAGACGCTTACCTACAGCGCGACGGGCCTGCCCGCCGGGCTGTCGATCAGCTCCACCGGCCTGATCTCTGGTACCCCGACGACGGCGGGCACCTCCAGCGTCAGGGTGACCGCCACCGATACCACCGGGGCGAGCGGGTCCGCATCGTTCAGCTGGACGGTGAACGCCAGCACGGGTTCCAGCGGGACCCTGACCATCACCGCCTCGACCTACGCGGCGGCCAGCAGCGGCGTCGCGACACAGGCGACCTCGGACACCGGCGGCGGTAATAACGTCGGCTGGCTCGGTAACGGAAGCTGGCTGGAGTACACCGGCGTCAACTTCGGCAGCGGGTACCCGCAGATCGAGGCGCGCGTCGCCTCGGCGTATTCCGGCGCTCTCGGCACGATCTCGTTCCGGCTCGGGTCAACCACCGCGACGCCGTTCGCAACCATCAATGTCAACGGCACCGGCGGCTGGCAGACCTGGGCTACCACGACGCCGATTGCCGACTCGCCCGCGCCGACCGGGTCGCAGACGTTGTACGTGACGTTCGCTACCAGCACCGGCACGAACTTCGTCAACGTCAACTGGTTCGAGCTCGGCTCCCTGAGCAGCAGTTCGAGCACGGTGACCGTCACCGCGTCGACCTACGCCGCGTCCAGCAGCGGCCCGATGACGGAGGCGACCTCGGACACCGGCGGCGGTGACGACGTCGGCTGGATCGGCAACGGCGCCTGGCTGGAGTACACCGGCGTCAACTTCGGCAGCGGCCTCACCGGGCAGGTGGTGGCGCGGATCGCCTCGGCGACGGCCGGCACCGATATCGGCACGATCTCGTTCAGGATCGGGTCGGTGACCGCGACGCCGTTCGCGACCATCGACGTCAACGGCACCGGCGGCTGGCAGACCTGGGTGTCAACCACACCGGTGACGGCCTCGCCGGTGCCCAGCGGGACGCAGACCGTCTACGTCACGTTCACCACGAGTACTGGCGCGAATTTCGTGAACGTCAACTGGTTCCAGTTCAGCTGACCACGATCCCGGCGGTGGCGGAGCGACACG